>RCMY010005109.1_pt1 | contig 11195 bp, 9 predicted proteins | sample 2041341 | NCBI WGS metagenome assembly RCMY01 (sample SAMN09708234, study PRJNA481090) | Marine sediment metagenome, whole genome shotgun sequencing project.
TTATCCTATGGCAACAAATCAGCAGAACCCGAACAGACCGTCTATTTCATTGAACCCAATGACAATGCAACGGTTAGCCAAGAATTCAAGGTTGTCATGGGAGTCAAAGGCATGGAAATCAAACCGGTTGGAGACATGGCAGAAAACACCGGCCACCACCATTTATTAATTGACGAAGAACTCATGGCAAAAGGCGAAGTCGTACCTGCTGGCTCACCGACACACCTGCATTTTGGCAAGGGTCAGACTGAAACCACGGCCAACCTTGAACCTGGCAAGCACACGCTCATGTTGCAATTAGCGGATGGCGCACATCAGTTCTATGGTGAGCCGTTACAAGCCAGCATAACGGCTAATGTCGAATAATAGTGAGGACTTAGCGGGGATGACAATTTTATTGAATCAGTGCTTTCTCAGATAAGCTGTCATACCCGCTGCCGTTAAAATACACCAAACTGCGAAAATAGCACCGGGCAAGGCGGTTGCTGCCGAAAAGTGTTTTAGCGCAAGTGCAACGCCCAAGCCTGCATTTTGCATGCCGATTTCTATCGACAACGCAATTTGAAGCTTCTTCTCAAAACCATAAAATTTGGCTAATTGCCAACCTGCTAGATAGCCGACTAAATTAACAATCACCACAATCAGAAACAGCTGTAAGCCCATATCAGCAATACGTTCCTGATTAGCGGCTACCGCATAACTACAAATAATGACAATTGATAGCACGGCAATTGCGGGTGCGATTTCACCCATCACTCGAGTTTTATCACCCATTAAATGTTTCACAATCATGCCGAGGATGATAGGTAGTACCACAATGAGAATAATCGTTTGCATCATCGGCCAAAACGGAATGGGCAATAATGCACCACCCAGCCATTCGACTAATGCGGGTGTTAGCAAAGGTGAGAGTAACGTGGCAACAGTAGTCAGCGCAATTGAATAGGCCAAAGCGCCACCCGCTAAATAAACCACCACATTGCTCGCCATAGCGCCGGGGGCACAAGCGACAATGATCAACCCCAATGCAATTTCATTCGGCAAGCCGCTGCTATAAGCCGCAATCGCGCCGAGAAATGGCATTACCGTATATTGTGTTAATAAACCAAGGCCAATTTGCTTAGGCTGATGACAAACCTGTTTTAACTCGCTCGGTTCCAAAACCACGCCCAGCGAAAACATGGTTGCCGCGAAAAACCAGAGAAAAACATGCTTAAAAACCAGAAATACATCGGGGAAACTATAGGCCGCAATAGCCACGGTTAATGTTAGTGGAGCAAGGTTGTTGCTGATGAGCTTGAATAATTTCATATGCCTAACCCCAATATCGCACCAGTACATTAAATCCCGGTCTGCAACCCATATGTTTATTGACCTTTGAAAAATTGATTAAAAACTATCAAGTGAAGCTAGGTTACAAACTGTATTTTTTAGCGATTCTCTGGAGAGTAACAGTAGCAAGGGCTGCAGAGAGTATTCTAACGTACTGGTGAAATATGCGGGCTAAGGAGTCGGTGATTTACCAGATTTTGTTATTCCTGCATAAGCAAGGAACATCAACCATAATCCGACGACCAAAAGCCCTCCAGTCTCATTTCCAGCAGGATTCGCTTCGTTATAGAAAATAGGTTCATTCCAGCTAATGGAAGCTGCTCGAACCAGAGCTCCAGTGATAGCTAGCAACCCTAGTGTTATATAATTCAAGCGCGACAAAGGACGAAATATTGCACCAATTGATAATATTGCAGTCACACCGTAGAGAATGACCCAGCCATACCAAAGCTCCGTACCATACTGCTCAAAATCATTGAATTGCCAATAAGTAAACAACGAAAAAACTGCAGCCGCAAAAAGACATGCGTATTTCATCACTTTTTCCTTCGCTGAATGCCTTGTTATTAAATATCTAAGTGAGATTCTAAGGACATGTAATTATAGCCCCAGATCAGACCAAATCGTATCAACCCTTTCCTTTGTAGCCGAATCCATTGCAATGGGTGTCCCCCACTCTCGGTTCGTCTCACCCAGCCATTTATTCGTCGCATCCAACCCCATCTTTCCACCCAAGCCTGAAACAGGACTAGCAAAATCCAAATAATCAATCGGCGTATTTTCAACAATCAAGGTATCTCGCGCTGGATCAACACGTGTGGTAATCGCCCAAATGACTTCTTTCCAATCGCGGATATTCACGTCGTCATCAGTAACAATAATGAATTTGGTGTACATGAATTGACGCAAAAAACTCCAGATACCAAACATGACGCGCTTACTATGCCCGGCATACTGTTTTTTCATGCTCACCACCGCCATGCGGTACGAACAGCCCTCGGGCGGCAGATAAAAATCAGTAATTTCCGGAAACTGTTTTTGTAGTAGCGGCACGAAAACTTCATTCAGTGCCACGCCGAGTATGGCGGGTTCGTCGGGTGGTTTGCCGGTATAAGTGGAGTGATAGACTGGATCGCGACGCATGGTGATACGCTCGACAGTAAATACTGGAAAAGTCTCTTGTTCGTTGTAGTAGCCGGTATGGTCGCCGTACGGACCTTCCAGTGCGGTTTCGTTAGGATAGATTGCACCTTCCAGAACCATCTCAGCACTGGCGGGGACTTGTAAGTCGTTGCCGATGCATTTAATCACTTTGGTTTTGGATCCACGCAATAATCCGGCGAATTGGTATTCGCTTAAGGTATCCGGTACGGGTGTTACTGCACCCAGAATAGTGGCGGGATCGGCACCGAGCGCGACGGCAATAGGGTATGGTTTATCAGGGTTCTTCATGGTAAACTCACGAAAATCCAGCGCTCCACCACGATGCGCCAGCCAGCGCATAATGACTTTATTTGGTCCGATAACTTGTTGGCGGTAGATGCCTAAATTCTGGCGGGTTTTGTTGGGGCCTTTTGTGACAGTTAAGCCCCAGGTAATGAGCGGCGCCACATCACCCGGCCAGCAGGTTTGAATAGGTATTCTGCTCAGATCAACATCGTTGCCTTCCCACACAATTTCTTGGCACGGCGCACTGCTCAAAACTTTCGGCGCCATGTTTAACACCTGTTTCAAAACCGGCAATTTATCCCAGGCATCTTTCAACCCCTTAGGTGGATCGGGTTCTTTTAGATACGCGAGGAGTTTGCCGACTTCACGCAGCGCCTCGACGGATTCCTGCCCCATACCCATGGCAACGCGTTTGGGTGTGCCAAACAGGTTGGCCAATACTGGTATGTCATGCCCTTTGGGATTTTCAAAAAGGACAGCGGGGCCTTCTGCTTTGAGAGTGCGGTCACAGATTTCGGTCATCTCTAGCACGGGATCTACTTCTACTTTGATACGCTTAAGTTCACCCAATGCTTCCAGTTGCGAAATAAAATCCCGCAGGTCCTTATATTTCATTAGCTTATCCTTTATAGAAGGAAGTCGAGTGCAATGCCGGCAAAAATGACCAGATCACCCTATTGTTAGGCAGAAATACCTTAATAATACAAAGCGCTCGGTCACGGCTTCAAGTCAGTGTGATTGATACAGCATCAGACCAACGACAACCACCAATGCGGCGTAATAAGCCAATCCCATTTTTACCATTGTCCAATGCGACCAGAATGGCAATAAACATCGCATGACAAACCGTTACACCCTTCACATCAAACCAACCAAAAGTAAGGCTCTATCACCGTTAGTTATTGGCAATCATGCAACCCAATGAATTTACAATAGAATATTAATTGCCGGCTTTTTTGTTAAGGCACTGTTTATAAAAGAGAACCCGTGTTTATTTGTAGTGAACCAACAATTAATGGTGATAGAGCCAAAAGTAATGACAGAGGTTCGGATACCAATCTTCAAGTCATCCGGTTTGTCGGCAATGTCATCTTTTAAGCTCAGAGCAAAAGAAACCACGTCATCACATTCCTGCTGCGGAACACTTAATGCGGCCATTGTATCCCCTGCATGCCCTAAAAATACTGATTAATCACTTTCACTTATTTTCATTCCCACATGTGACAACTTCATATCTCTGCCGGTGTAGTAAATTGAACCGCCTGCATTTGAACATAAATAATCAATTAATAATTGCTTTTCTCTTTTAATACCATCATCCCCATGATTCTGCCAGAAACGACCTAGTTGTGGGTCTGATTATAAACGAGGCAACAAATCATCGACAAACCCTGAATACCATCGTAGCTTCCTAAACGGTCATAAAGTATTTGCGATATAACAAGAAGGAAACAGTGGAAGAAAGCGCGTTCGGGTGTTATTGCTTTTTGTATGAGTCTAGAACTAAGAACCATCATCGTGTTCCACGAATATTTAGTGAGTGAAATTATATGATGGTGTATTATGTTTATCTGGTGCGCGGACAGTCATCATCCGCAATGTATCCGTAATGATTGAGAGAACTCTGGAGAAACAGAGTAATTGAAAAATATGTTAGCGTACATTACATGACAATCTTAATGTTGTAATGTTTGGCCTATCACTTTTCCTCGCCACCTTTTCTGTGAAAAACAATATGAATAGTCATCTAGATTTTGTTGAAGTATTTCCGTGGAATAAAAATTTTGAAACGGGAGTAGAAATAATAGATGAACAGCATAAAAAACTAGTTGCACTACTTAATGAACTTGCTAGTACCTTGACACAAGATAATCAAATAGAGGTAACTCGCGTTTTTGATGAATTGGCAGAATATGCTAATTTTCATTTTGAAACTGAGGAAGCTATTTGGGTTAAGTATTTTAGTGATGATTCTTGGCTTTCATCACACCAGCTAACCCATTCGTCTTTTTTACCTAGAGTACTGAAACTTAAAGAGCAGGATTCAAATAAGCCCATCGATGAAATTATTGAAGGCATCGTTAAGTTCCTCATTCGTTGGTTAGCATTTCATATCATTGATAATGATAAACGAATGGCATTTGTCATCCAGAATATGCAAGCAGGGCTATCTCTCGAAGAAGCAAAAATTGTATCAGACAAGAAAATGAGCGGTTCTATTAGAGTGCTTATCGAAACTGTTATGACTATGTACGACAGTTTATCTTCAAGAACACTGGATCTAATGCGTGAAAGGCATAAACGCAAAAAGGTTGAAGAAGAACTTCATGACGCCAATCAACAACTGCGGGAAGCAAATATAAGCCTAGAGCAGCTATCCATAACAGACCAACTAACAGGATTGTTTAATCGTCGGCATTTTAATAATATTTTTATGCGAGAACTAAAAAGAGCTTATCGAGACACTACGTCGCTTTCTCTCATTATAGTTGACATCGATTTCTTTAAAAGAATCAATGATCAACATGGTCATAACGAGGGTGATCGAGTGTTAGTTCAGGTAAGTCAAAAATTAAAAGAACTTTGCCAGCGGCCTGGCGACTATGCTTTCCGTCTTGGTGGGGAGGAATTTGGTATATTAGCAACTAACCCAGGATCTCAAGGTGCGGTACAATTTCCAGAGATTATAAGAAAAGGCGTAGAACAGTTAAGTATCCCAAATATAGACAGTGATATTGCTAAAAATTTGACAGTTTCTATTGGTTCTATCACTAAGGTGCCTGATGAGACTGATACGATTGATAACTATATGACTATCGCCGATGCACGACTATATAAGGCGAAAGAGCTGGGACGCAATCAAGTAGTAGCTAACGGTAATCTTAAAAAGATGCCCCTTCAAAAAAACTAATGTCATCTTGAATTACAAGTGGTGAATGACAGAAATTCTTAACAACTGGTTGCCCTGGTTTAATAACGCCATAAATTAGAACACCAGCTCAAGGGATTAGATTCAATATTAAAACACAACTTCAACACACACAGTAACAAACAGCCTGAGCTATTCTTATAAAGCATCTGTTTAGCGAAATTGAAAAGTGAAAAATATAACAACTTTTCTCATCTACAAACGTCCGCTTTCCTTTAAACGCCGATTAACCATCCAGCGATAGAGTGACGACAATAACGGCCGGATAACCGGCAACCCGATTAACCAAGCCAATGGTTTCATGCGCGGCACCCGATTCATCAGTAATATATAGGCATCCAGTTCGGAAAGAATCTGTTGGTGTTCATTGCGCACATGCAACTCAGTCATAGCTTTGCGCGGATCTATGCCGATATCACGCAGATGGGCATCCTGCCTAGTAATATCAAACCAGCAGACATTTTCTCCATCTTTACCAGCCATTTCCTCATAGCTCTGCCGATCTTTAATGCAACTGGGGCAGGCGCCATCATAAAAAACCGTAATCTTTTTATCACATTGAGTCATATCAGCACCTCTACTATTCTGAGATATATCACCAACACACCGAAACAAACTGACTGTTTGATATGCTAAGCACTCGCTTCTAAACTATACATTTTACGTTTAATAGTGCCCATTCATAGGAGCGCTAACAAATCAGTTTACTTAAATGAAATTATGAAAAACAGGGTGCCTAATGATTCTACATTTACATTAACCCAATGCGTGGCATTTACCTTGTTGCTTTGAACAAGATAACCATGTTGCCCAGCCAACGAGCCATAACCTGTTGCACAATATGCTGATCTGCACTGATTTCTGAAGTATCAATGACGACCTGCACCCAGAAGAAACGGTAAAGAGGGGTTATTATAAGCAACAATTAAGTCACGATTGATACCAGAATCTGCAACGTTCCTAATACCAAACAGCAATTCAATTGACATAAGTAACCGTTCAAAAGTTTTTTAACATTCTTAAATCACTATCTACCGAGATTAATAAAAATATCAGAAATAGTTTTCTTTTATGGATTTACAGCGATTTATAAACAAAAAAGCGCATTTATTAATTTTGTTAAAAAACTTATGGTCACCTACTTACATTACGCTGCACTGTGATTAAATTTCATACTTCTATTAAAGTTATCAACCGTCATACGCATAGATTACTTCCATATATCTGAAGGCGTTTTATCATCATTGCCCCAGCTTTCAACAGTCTTTTCACCTACTGTTCTACCTGATTAAAAATATTCCAGCGCTTCAAGTGTTTCAGTCCAGCGAACATCTTCAATGGGCTGACGTGCAGTCAATTCTTTGGTGGCCTAAAAATTGCAAAAAGCACAATTTGATTTTTAACAAGAAGAAGAATAAAAGGTGTTTTTCTAGCTTTATCCATCTTTAGATTTTACATGAACATGGGTTTTTTCAACAAAATTACTAGCATCACCTTAAGAAAACTGTTAAACACACCAGACAAAACACTAACCTAATGATTTTAAATAAATAACAATGCGAGCAAAAATTGTGCAGCTTAAAAAATATCCTTATAAATACTCAGGTTAAGCATCTAATTAATGAGTTATGCACATACTTATCCACAAATACTGTGGGTAAAGTCACCTAATTAGCCTACTAAAACAGTACAGCTCTAATTTTAGGCCAGCCATCCGTTACAACCCGACATTTACATGATTCACCAACGCAACTTAGCGTCACACTACTACGCTGGTCAATCATTTCTTCGCACTAAGAATCACTACTCATCTTTATCAAATTCATCTTTAGAAGCACCCGTGTCATGTTTCGTTACATCATCCGGTCCATAAGCTGATACTGGTGGTCTATCCATCAGGTGGCCATCAGGTGTTCTTTTTGGCTCTTTACAAGCAGTTAAAATTAATGCTAAAACTGAGAATACCGCAATCAAAACTGAATATTTTATCGTCATCACTCAATCTCCTCTATAAGTAGAATTAACATTGATCATAATAACAAAAAACCCACAAAACAAGTTGATTTATATCAATCATGACATACTCCAAACACCTTTCCTACATTGAGACACAGATAAATAATTCTCATAAATAAGCAATAAAACTCTTTTTAATACGCCTTTTCTCAGGTCACTTTATTTTTGCATCTAGAGTTTAGAGTTTCAAAACATCAAAAGGAGAAAATTAACACGCTCAAGGAGTGCTTTGCAAAAAAGATTGTTAGCCACAAAAGACTGTTAACAGCAAATCGATTTGGTTGTGATTAACACGACCGTTCTATATAATAATAGACTGTTAAGCAGTGCGAACTATCCTGCACCATTTCCCAGTAGGTTTCCCTAATTGTCCGGCTATCCGGCAGACTACTAGCTATGGCCGGAAAATTTCATTTGCGCCAGTTTTTAAGGTTAGAACACCGAAAATAGTTTAAAAAAAAGGTGAAGTATGTGTTGGAGTGGTGAAGCATCAGCAGTTCTTGCTGTTGCTGGCCTTGGAACGGCAATCTATGTGGCCCGGAAAGGGGAGTCAAAAGAACTCTGGATACCACTGACATATTTTGCGCTCATGGAATTACTGCAGGCGGTCACGTATATTTATATTGATCAATGTGATAGTCCGTACAATCAAATGCTCACGTTGTTTGGCTATTTGCATGTTGCATTTCAACCATTTTTTGTCAATATGGTTGCCATGTATTTTGTTCCTGAACACATCAAGAAAAAAATCTTAACTACGGTATATAGCTTGTGTGGTGTCGCTACAATTGCCATACTAGTAAAAATGTTTCCGTTTGATTGGGCTGGGACTTGTAATATTGGTGTGGAAGGTTTCTGTGGCGCGTATACCTGCTCAACATCAGGTGAATGGCATATCGCTTGGCAATTACCATTAAACGGATTGTTGTCTGAACCTCAACATTATCTGTTCGGGTTTGATTGGGGGCTGCACGCATTGATTTATATCCTGGCTGCGTTAGTTATGCCTTTTATCTATGGCTCCTGGCGTTTTGTCAGCTTTCATTTTTTGGTTGGCCCGCTGATTTCTGATATTTTGACCAATGATCCAAATGAATTCTCAGCAGTGTGGTGCTTATTTTCAATTGCATTATGTGTTTCGGTTATCAAAACACCAATTAGAAAACATTTACATGTTAAGAGCTGGCCCTTTTATAAACAATCGTCCGATCAAAAACAGGAGCGAGTAAACACTTATTAAGTGGAAAAATGGCGTTACAATGTTGAATCGTTTATTTTGTAGTGGAGGAAAGACATGATTACTTTGTATGGCATCGAATGGTCACGTGCAAACTATGTGTTGTTTACTTTGGAAGAGCTAGGCATTGAGTTTAAGCATGTCAGAACCCATCCATTTGAAGAGGGTAAAAACGCACCAGAATATTTGGCATTAAACCCTATGGCACAAGTTCCAACTTTGGTCGATGAGGATCTCGTGCTGACCGAGGCAATGGCAATTAATTTTTATTTGGCCAGAAAATATGGCCCTGAGAAGCTTTGGTCTGATCAGCTGGAAGTTGAAGCACAGATTTTTAAATGGACATTTTTTGCAGTTACGCAGATGGAAGCGCATTGTGTGGACATCATTTTCCAAAAAAAAATAGTCGAAGAAAAAGACAGAGACTTTGAGTTGATTAAAAGCGCCGAGAGAAATTTGGTAAAGCCACTAAGTGTTTTGGATAGTTACTTGGCAGGTAAAGATTTCTTGGTAATCAATAAATTTTGTGTCGCGGATATCAACGTGGCGGTTGTTTTATCTTATGCGCGCAGTGGAGAATATAATTTCTCCCCTTATAAAAATGTTTCGCGGTATTTGGATAATATTCTTTCGCGCCCCGCACGTAAAAGAGCAGAAGCCGCTTGATCTTCCCTTTAATTGTTATTAAGTGATGACTCAAATCTGGATAGCTGTATGCGTATACTTGCTATTGGCATTCCATGCATTAATTTCAGTTAAAATTGAAGAAAAGTATGTGTAAAAGTCAATTAAACAACTAAGTCAGGCGGACACTTTTCGACGCTGATGACTGGGTAGTTTGCACGCTGATTGACAGACTAATCCTTGTTTCTGAAACTTCACTTTATTCCTCCAAAAACTGTCTTAGTACATATTGCAAAATACCTCCGTGTTTTACGTATTCAATTTCTATTTCCGAATCCAGACGGGTTATCACCTTGAATGTGATTTCCGAGTCGTCTTCTTTTCTTGCGGTTACGGTTAGCTCCTTCCCCGGCTGAAGTCCCGCTTCTATTCCAGAAATGGCCACGGTTTCGTTTCCGGACAGGCCCAAACTATTGGCGTCTTCCCCTTCCTTGAATTTCAAGGGCAACACGCCCATTCCAACTAAATTGGACCGGTGGATACGTTCGTACGAGCTGGCAATGACCGCTTTTATGCCTAATAAGCTAGCACCCTTTGCAGCCCAATCTCGCGAAGATCCAGAACCGTATTCGCTGCCCGCCAGCACCACCAAGGGAGTATTGCTTTCTTGATATTTCATGGCGGCATCATACACGCTCATCTCCTTGTTTTCGGGAAAATAAGTTGTAAAGCCGCCCTGTTTTGAGGCTATCTCATTCTTGATGAACACATTGGCAAAGGTGCCGCGCATCATCACTTCATGATTGCCCCTTCGTGAACCGTAGGAGTTGAACATCGCACGCTCAATACCTTCCGATTTTAGATACTGCCCTGCGGGACTATCTTCGGAAAAGGATCCCGCGGGAGAAATATGGTCGGTAGTGACCGAATCACCCAGCTTCATCAGCACCCTGGCATTTTCTATGTTTCGCAAGGGTTCAGGTGTATCACTGATGTTCTTGAAAAACGGAATTTCCTTGATATAGGTGGAATCGTCCCGCCACGCATAATCCAATCCCCTTGGAGCAGACAGGTTTTGCCATTGTTCTTCCCCATCAAAAATTACGGCATATTCCTGGGCGTAATCCTCTTTGATGGTGGCACTTTCAATGGCCTGTTGAACTTCCTGTTGACTTGGCCAAATATCCTTTAAAAACACGTCCCGCCCATTTGCATCCTCTGCCAGTGGGTCTTCCATCAAATTGATATCCACCCTGCCGGCAATGGCATAGGCTACTACCAGCATGGGCGATGCCAAGAAGTTCATCTGTATCTTGGGATGGATTCTTGCCTCAAAATTCCGGTTTCCACTTAAGATCGAAGCGGCCACCAAATCACATTCGTCTATCGCCTTTTCGATATGGGGTGGCAACGGTCCGGAGTTGCCGATACAAGTGGTACAACCGTAACCTACCACGTGGAATTTCAAAGCTTCAAGATGTTGCAACAGGCCTGCCCGTCTTAAATAACTGGTTACGACCTTGGAGCCCGGCGCTAAAGAGGTTTTTACCCATGGTTTTACATCCAGACCTTTTTCTATGGCCTTTTGTGCCACTAGGCCTGCGCCCA
>RCMY010005111.1_pt1 | contig 11191 bp, 8 predicted proteins | sample 2041341 | NCBI WGS metagenome assembly RCMY01 (sample SAMN09708234, study PRJNA481090) | Marine sediment metagenome, whole genome shotgun sequencing project.
TTGCAAAGGAGGCGGACGGCCGAAAGACGTACTCGCTGACAAAGAGCGGGAAGGATGAGGCTGCCGCGAGCGGGCCAGCTCCATGGGAATCTACCGCGCGTTGCGGTGGGACTCGCTCGACAGTTCTGCCGAAAGCTGGGGTCAAACTCGCTGAGGTCGTCAGCCAGGTTGCTCGTCGGGGCACGGCGGAACAGGTGGACGAGGCAGTCGCCGTCATCGATGAGGCGCGTCGTAAGCTTTACTCGATCCTCTCTCGAGACTGATCGGATGCCGACTCTACGCCGGCGTCAGGAAGAAACATGATCAAAGCCAGACACCTGCGCGCCCGCTATCGGCGAATTATGCGATTCGCGACGCGCTACATCGTGCAGGAGTGGTGGTTTGAGGTTGCACTCCCCCGCCTCGGGTTCGGTGGAATAGCACGGCGGGGCCGCACAGCGAGGGTGCAGGGCATCGCACGACACTTCCACACCGTCGCGATTGACCTTGGCGGGCTCATGATCAAGGTCGGCCAGTTCATGTCGTCCAGGCTCGACGTGCTGCCTCCCGAAATTACGAGCGAACTCGAGGGGCTTCAGGACGAGGTCCCGCACGCAGAGTTTGATGAGGTGCGGGCGCTCGCCGAGGCTGATCTGGGAGTTTCGCTCGAGAGCGCCTTCGCCTTCTTCGACCCCATGCCGGTCGCCGCAGCATCGCTTGGCCAGGTACACAGGGCAACGCTGTCTCCGACCAATGCCGCACACGTAGGCTTCGACGAGGTCGTCGTCAAAGTTCAGCGACCCGGGATCGACCAGGTCGTGAAAGTAGACCTCGCGGCTTTGCGCAAGATCGCCGGATGGCTCAATCGCGTGAAGTTCATTTCGCGCAGAGTGGACCTCCCCGCGCTCCTCGAGGAGTTCGCGGTGATCAGCTTGCAGGAGATCGATTACCTGCACGAGGGCGCAAGTGCGGAACGTTTCGCGGAAAACTTCGCCCACGATCCACGAGTGAACGCGCCGCTTGTCGTGTGGGAGCGCACGACGCGTCGAGTTTTGACGCTCTCCGATGTCACGGCGATCAAAATCAACGATCGTGCGGCGCTTGAATCGGCGGGCATCGACCCGTCGGCCGTCGCCGACGAAATGGCAAATGCCATGTTCGAACAGCTTTTCGAGCACGGGTTCTTCCATGCTGACCCGCACCCGGGCAACATCTTCGTGACACCCGCAGAGCCTGGTTCGAGCGATGAGTTCGCGCCAGACTGGTCTCTCACTTTCGTCGACTTCGGCATGATGGGCGAAGTTCCCGACTCGCTGAGGAGCGGACTGCAGCGGCTCATCATCGCTGTCGCGGCACGAAATGCCAAGGGTTTGGTTGCAAGCATCCGCGATATGGGTGTGCTGTTGCCTTCCGCGGAAAGTGCTCCGCTTGAGCGCGCCATGAGCGAACTGTTCGACCGATTCGGCGGCATGGGATTCGCCGAGCTGCAGAAAGTCGAACCGGACGAATTCATCGACTTCGCCGACAAGTTTGGGGATGTCATGCGGACTATGCCGTTCCAGCTCCCGGAAAACTTCCTGCTCATCATCCGCGCTGTGTCCGTCACGTCTGGCGTGTGCAGTGGTCTCAACCCGGAATTCAACGTCTGGACGGCGATCGAGCCTTACGCGAGACGGCTCACGCGCGACCAGAGCGGCGGTGCGGTGCGGATGGTGGCACAGCAAGTCTTTGACACCGCAGGGCTCATCGTTCGGCTTCCCCAACAGTTGGATGACCTCAGCACGATGTTGCAAAGAGGGCAGCTCTCGGTCGAGATTCCCGGAGTTGACCGCCGCTTGCGCGCGTTAGAGCACTTCGCCAACCGTGCGGTTTCCGCCATCATTTTTGCGGGCCTGCTCCTTGGCGGCATCTTTCTCAAACAAACGGATCCCGTGTTCGGCTGGGTGCTTGTGGGCGCCTCAGCGTTACCGCTCCTCCACGCACTATTCGCCGGCATCGGCAGGCGGGGCCGGTCGTACTGACGGCGCGACTGGACGTGAAACTGAGCGGTCAGACGTTGTCGCCCCCCGTGTCGCTTGAGCGCGACGTATTGCTTGTCGTCCCAGGCCACGCCCAGTCGTCCACTTCCGGAATGTCCTCGCCATGCTCACGCGTATAGTCTCGAGCGCGCAGCCTCGAATCCTGCATCTCCTGGCGCAAATTGGCCTGTTTCGCACCTAAGCCGGGCACCCGGTCAATGACATCCATCACGAGGTGGTAGCGATCGAGGTTATTCAACATGACCATGTCGAACGGTGTCGTCGTGGTCCCTTCCTCGATATAGCCGCGCACGTGAAGGTCGTCGTGGCCGGCGCGACGATACGTCAGCCGGTGAATGAGCCACGGGTAGCCGTGGTACGCGAATATCACTGGCCTATTCGTCGTGAAGATGGCATCGTATTCGCGGTCGCTCAGACCGTGCGGATGCTCCCCCTCGCTTTGCAAGCGCATCAAGTCAACGACGTTCACGACGCGCACCTTCAGCGTCGGAATTTTCTCACGAAGGATGGAGGCAGCGGCAAGCACTTCGAGGGTGGGAACATCTCCGGCCGCCGCGAGAACGACATCCGGTTCTTCTCCCGGACGCTCCGTTCCCGCCCAATCGAAAATTCCGAGACCCCTCGTGCAATGCGCGATTGCTTGTTCCATCGTCAGCCAGTTTGGCGCCGGCTGCTTTCCCGCAACGACGACATTCACATAGTCGACTGAGCGCAGGCAGTGGTCGTACGTCGACAGCAGAGTGTTGGCATCGAAGGGAAGGTAAACACGAACCACATCCGCCTTCTTGTTCATGACGTGGTCGATGAAGCCTGGGTCCTGGTGCGAAAGGCCGTTGTGGTCTTGCCTCCACACGTGGGAACTCAGGAGGTAGTTCAGCGACGAAACGGACCGACGCCACGGAATGCTGTGCGTGGTTGTGAGCCACTTAGCGTGCTGGTTGAACATGGAGTTCACGATGTGGATGAACGCTTCGTAAGAGTTGAGAACTCCGTGGCGCCCGGTGAGCAGGTACCCCTCGAGCCAGCCCTGGCACTGGTGTTCGCTCAGCATCTCCACGACGCGCCCCGTGCGACCCAAGTGGTTATCGCTGTCGATGGGCCACAGCTCTGCATTCCACTTCTTGTTCGTCACCTCAAAGACCGCGTCGAGGCGATTAGATGCCGTTTCGTCCGGTCCGAAAATCAGAAAGTTGTCAGGGTTCTTGGCGATCACATCCCGAAACCACGTCCCGAGAACACGCGTCGCCTCGCTGATCGAACCACCGGGGCTTGGTACATCCACGGCGTAGTCGCGAAAATCTGGCAGTTTCAGCTCCTGGCGAAGCATTCCGCCGTTGGCTACCGGGTTCGCGCTCATGCGCAAATCGCCCTCCGGCGCGAGCGCGGTGGTGAGAGGCAACGCCGCCCCGCTGTCGTCGAAAAGTTCTTCAGGCTTGTACGACTGCATCCATGACTCGAGCAGTTTCGTGTGCGCTTCGGTGTCGCGCGCATTGGAAAGCGGAACCTGGTGGGAGCGCCAGTTGTCCTCGGCGGGATTACCGTCGATCTCGGCGGGGCACGTCCACCCTTTCGGAGTGCGCAGGATGATCATCGGCCACGCCGGCCGACCGTGGGGCGTGCCGGCCGCGGCATCCGCCTTAATCTGCGCGATGTGATTGAGCACGTCGTCAAAGACAGCGGCAAATCGCTTGTGCACTTCGAGGGGATCTTCGCCATCGAATCCGCCGGAAACGAGGTACGGAGTGTGTCCGTAACCGCGCATGAGTTCGAGGAGTTCACTCTCCGGGATGCGCGCGAGCACGGTCGGATTGGCGATCTTGTACCCGTTGAGGTGCAGAATCGGCAACACAACGCCATCCTGGATCGGATCCATGAACTTGTTCGAATGCCAGCTTGTGGCAAGCGGCCCCGTCTCAGCCTCACCATCACCGACGACTGCTGCGACGAGCAGGTCCGGGTTGTCGAACGCTGCACCGTACGCATGCGAGAGTGCGTATCCGAGTTCGCCGCCTTCGTGGATGGAACCCGGTGTCTCCGGGGCGACGTGGCTGGGAATTCCGCCCGGGAACGAGAATTGGCGAAACAGCTTTCGCACACCATCCGTCGTGTGATCGATCGTGTTGTACACCTCGGTATAGGTGCCGTCGAGGTAAGCGTTGGCGACCATAGCCGGCCCGCCGTGTCCGGGCCCCGCCACATAAATAGTGTTGAGGCTGCGTTGCCGGATGACGCGGTTCAAGTGCGCATAAATGAAGTTGAGACCAGGCGTTGTGCCCCAGTGTCCGAGAAGACGCGGCTTGATGTGGTCCGGAGTTAGCGGCTCGCGGAGGAGCGGGTTATCGAGCAAATAGATCTGACCGACCGAAAGGTAATTGGCCGCCCGCCACCACGCATTCAGTTCTTCAAGTGCCGAGGGCGATAGTGCTTCCGTTTCAACCGTGGGCCATGTCATGAGCGCCGCTCCCCTTAGCGGGGTTCGGTCCCGCCCATTGAGCTGCCGCCCTTGCGCGTGTCGAGGCGCCCGAAGGAGCTGTCGAGCACTTGGATCATTTTCTGCAAAGCACCGCTGAGGGCTTCTTCAACGGTGTCAGCGTTGTTGGCGACAAACTCTGGATTTCGTCCCTCGGGGCGTGCCTCGAGGTTGCAGCGGATGTCGTTTCCTGTGCTGCGTCCGGCACTCTCGTCGCTGAGGTGGACTTCCACTCGCGTGAGGTCGGATTCGAAGTACCTGAGCGTGGATTCCACCTCGGACTTCATGGCATCCATCGACTCTTCGGTGAGCGTCACGTTCTTATCCGTGTTGACAATGACTTTCATTTTTGCCTCCTGACACCATGCTAAGTCGGCAACATGTGTACTTCTCGGCGTGGAAAAGAAGAGAGCGAATGGCGGGATAGCATAAAACCCGTGACCTACCTCAGCATCCCCAGCCCGGACCCCGTGTGGTCGCAGTTTCAGCTCGGCCCACTGACAATCCACACCTACGCCTTGTGCCTTCTCGCGGGCATGATCGCTGCGGTGATCATCACGCAGCGAAGGCTCGGTCGCCGCGGCGCTGAAAGCGGCGTCGTGCTCGACATTGTCATCTGGGCGATTCCGCTTGGGCTTGTCGGAGCCCGGTTTTATCACGTGTTTACGCACGGAAGCGACTATTTCTACCCTGGGGCAAACCTGTGGAGCATTTTCGCCATTTGGGATGGCGGCAACGCACTATACGGATCGTTGCTTGGCGGCGCTGTTGGCGCATACATCGGGTGCAGGCTCGCCGGCATCCGGTTCTGGTCTTTTGCGGATGCGGTCGCTCCCGGGATGCTGGTCGCACAGGCGATAGGCCGCCTCGGCAACTACGTCAATCACGAATTGTTCGGCCTACCCACCACGCTCCCGTGGGGGCTCGAAATCGAACCAACGGCCGCGATGTTCCCCGAGGGCCTTCCCGCGGACACGCTGTTTCATCCCCTGTTCCTGTACGAGATGATCTGGAACCTCATTGGCGTGGGCCTGATCATCCTCATCGAACGCCGGTTCCGCCTGCAGTGGGGACGCGTATTTGGTCTGTACCTCATCTGGTACGGGCTCGGCCGCAGCTGGCTTGAGGCGATCCGCATCGACCCCACGAGCGATGTGCTCTTCGGAATTCCGGCCAACATTTGGGCTTCGGTTGCCGCCATCGCCCTCGGCGTCGTCGTGATTGTCGTTCAGGGTCGACGACACCCGGAGCCGGAGCCATCCGTGTATCTTCCCGGTCGGGAGCACACCACGTCCGCTTGACCCGAGTTATACAGGCGTATAGCCTGTTATTCATGCGTATAGTGCCTACGGCTAAGCACACCGATCTTTCTACGCGCGCTCGCTTGCGCAATTCCGCGATCGAGATGTTCGCGCTTCGCGGATTCGATGCATCCGTTCGCGAGATTGCCGCCCACGCGGGCGTCACGGCCGGGCTTATCACCCACCACTTCGGCTCGAAAGACACGCTTCGCGCCGAGTGCGACAGTGAAGTACTTCGCCAATATCGCACCGTCAAAAGTGATGGGATCGCCATGTCGCCGACCCAATCGATGGCGGTACTTGCAGAGCTCGACGACTACGCCCCCATGTTCATCTATATTCTGCGCAGTGTGCGCGACGGTGGCGTCGCAGGAACAGAGTTCCTCGAGCACATGATTCAGGAAACGATCGAGTTCACGGCGGAAGGGGTTGAGTCGGGAGTCGTGCGCCCCAGCCGTGATCCCCAGGCTCGCGCCAGGTACATGGTTACCTCCAGCCTCGGCGGCCTTCTCCTTCAACTACCGCTTCCCGCACAACTCGATTTCGCGGATGTCGGCCCCATGGTGCGCAAGATCGTCAACGACATCACACTTCCAACTCTTGAGCTCTACACGGAAGGTGTGCTCACGAGTCGTCGCTACCTCGACGAATATCTTCTTTACGTTGGCGACCCGCCTGGTGGTGCGAAAGTAACCGCAACCCAGACATCGCAACGAACAGAGGAATCCACATGACTGTTTCATTCGCCGTCGACGTCGAAGGCCTCGACAAGAGCTTCGGTTCAACTCGAGCCCTCGACGGACTCAACCTGAAAATCGAAACCGGTACTGTTGCCGGATTCCTCGGCCCCAACGGGTCGGGCAAGACCACGACCATCCGCATCCTGCTCGGCTTGCTTCGGGCCGATGGCGGAAGCGCAACCCTTCTCGGCGCGGACCCGTGGAAAGATGCCGTCGAACTGCATCGCCGGATCGCGTACGTCGCTGGCGACGTGACGCTGTGGCCGAGCCTCACGGGCGGCCAGACCATCGATATTCTCAGTTCCCTCCGCGGAGACCTTAATCGTGTTCGGGTCGAGACGTTACTCCAGCGATTCGACCTCGACCCCACCAAGAAAGCGCGCAGCTACTCCAAGGGAAACCGCCAAAAGGTGGGACTCGTCGCCGCGTTCGCAAGCAGAGCAGAACTCCTGATCCTTGACGAACCCACGAACGGGCTGGACCCGCTCATGGAGGGCGTCTTCACCGAGTGTGTCTCCGAGGCGAAAGCCGAGGGCCGCTCAGTCCTGCTCTCCAGTCACATCTTCGCTGAAGTGGAGAAGCTGTGCGACACGGTCACGATCATCCGTGAGGGGCGTACGGTCGAGTCCGGCACGCTCGCCGAGCTTCGCCACCTGCAGCGATCCACCATCACGGTCACGCTGGACGGTGATCCGAGTTCCTTGGCTACCGTCGACGGCGTCAACGATTTTGTCGCCGACGGCGGGCACGCCACTTTCACCGTGGACAGCGCCGCTCTGCCGGGGGTTCTTGCCGCGATCGCTCCACTGCAGCCTCGCGAACTGGTCTCCACTCCCCCGTCGCTCGAGGAGCTTTTCCTGCGCCACTACGGCGTGCACCCCGCATTGGCGGAACCGACGGCTTCTGACGCGGCACCAACAGAAGCGACCGCACGATGAGCACGTCCATCGCCACTCACGCTCGGGATGCCACCGCGCCCGTCACGACGTCGAGCACGCTGCGAAACGCCACAACCGGTTTTGGCATCATGGTGCGCTTCATTCTGCGCCGCAATTGGCTTCGGATGCTCATCTGGCTGATCGTTCTCGCAGGCATGATCGTGCTTGTCTATCAGTCACAGGCCGAACTCTTCCCCACTCAAGCTGATCGCGATCAATACGCTCAGATCGCGAACACACCGGCGATTGCGGCGTTGACCGGCCTGCCCTACGCGGCGGCAACGCTGGGCGGCATCCTGAATATCAAGATATGGATGACGATCGCTGTCGCACTTTCCTTCGCCGTGATTTTCATGGTCACTCGCAACGGTCGCGCGGAGGAAGAAGCGGGACGCACGGAACTCTTGCGTGCTGGAGTGCTCGGGCATCATGCGTACTCGCTCGCCAATTGGACCGTCTTTACGGGATTCGCGGTGCTCGTCGGCCTCGCGGCGGCCGGTGGAGCCATAAGTCAGGGCCTGCCCGCGGATGGCGCGCTCACCATGGGTGCTTCTTTCGCCGCAACGGCAATCGTGTTTGTCGGAGTTGCGGCCGTCGCTGGACAATTAACGAGAACAGGCAGCGGCGCGAACGCTCTCGCCTCAAGCGTTCTTGGCGTGAGCTTCCTCGTGCGGGCCGTCGCAGACGTCCAATCGGATGGGGAACACGCGACGTGGCTCACGTGGCTCTCCCCCATCGGCTGGGCGCAGCAGTCACGCTCGTACGACACCAACAACTGGTGGCCGCTCGCGTTCTGTCTGGCCGCTGCAGTAGTTCTGTGGTGGATCGCTCTCGCCCTAGAGCGCAACCGTGACCTCGGCGCTGGCGTCATCCAGGAACGGGTTGGGCCGCGCACGGCATCCAGGTTTCTGCGCACGCAATTTGGACTCACCATGCGCTTGCAGCGCGGTTCTCTCATTGGCTGGTCGCTCGGAGTGATTGTGTTCTCCGTCTTCTACGGAGGTGTTTCCACCGCGGCGGCCGACTTGCTCTCGGGCGACAATCCCATTTCGCAGCTTTTCCTCGGCGGGTCAGCCAATATTCTCGACGGACTGTTTGGAATGTTTGTCATGATGAATGCGGTGCTCGTTGCCGCGTTCGTGCTGAACAGCGCAGATTCGATCAGAGCTGAGGAATCCGCGGGTCGGGTCGAAATTCAGTGGTCTTCGGCAATTTCCAGAATTCGATGGGCGGCGCCACGCATCGCCTTGCCAGCGATCTGGTCATTCTTGCTTCTCATTACCAGCGGCGTCGCCCTCGGCGTGACGTTCGGAGTGGCATCCGGTGACTCAGGCCAAGTCGGGCGCTTTGTCGCAGCATCTGTTGCGTACTGGCCCACGTCGCTCCTGGTGATCGGCGCCGTGGTGTTCTGCGCTGCCGTCATCCCGCGGGCCGCATCGGCGGTGACCTGGGGGCTCTACGGGGTCGTAGCAATCCTGTCGATGTTCGGTGAGCTGTTCGGATTGCCGGACTGGGTCGTTAACAACACGCCGTTCACCGCGATTCCTCGACTGGATTCGGACTTCACGTTCCTTCCGCTCATCGTGATCACGGCGCTTGCCGTGATTGCCGGAGGTGTCGGGCTGTGGGTTCTGAAAAACAGGGACATGGCCAGCGCCTGAGGTTTTCGGGCAGGATGGCGGTATGAGCACTCGTACCGCCATCCAGATCGTCTCCGCCGTTCAGTCCGGAACGCTGAGCCCCGTTGCAACGGTGAACGATGCCCTGCAGAGGATTGACCAGAACTCATCGCTCGGTGCGCTCCAGGAAGTGTTCGCGGGAGAGGCCCTTGCGGCCGCTTCAGCTCTGGAGAGCCGGACAGATCTCGCGAACCTGCCGCTCGCCGGGCTCCCCATTCTCATCAAGGACACCATTCCAGTGGCTGGGCACGCTATGCGGGTCGGGTCGATCGCAACGAGCACTTCTCCGTCCAGGCGCGATCACGAGATCGTTCGACGACTTCGAGACGCGGGTGCCATCATTCTCGGAATCACGACGGTGCCCGAACTGTGTGTGTTCGCGTCGACCGATTCTCCCGCCGAAACCACTCGCAACCCGTGGAACATCGATCGCACCCCAGGAGGTTCCTCTGGCGGTAGCGGTGCAGCCGTCGCGGCGGGAATCGTCCCTGTCGCGCACGGCACAGACGGCATGGGGTCGATTCGCATACCGGCCGCCAATAACGGAGTATTCGGCATCAAGCCAGGCCTCGGAACCGTACCTGCCGATCTCGGCCGTGACTCGTGGGGTGGGATGGCGGAGAACGGCCCGCTTGCGACAACCGTTGCGGATGCCGCGCTCGTCCTCTCGGTGATGGCTGGCAACCCTGAACTTGCGACCGTGATCGAGCCGGCGGCGCCACTGCGCATCGGAGTCTCCCCCGCCACCACGTCGTTCCTCGTGCGGCTCGACCCGCAGTGGAAGAAGTCGCTCATGGACACCGCGGATGCCTTGCGCAGTGCTGGCCACACCGTCGAGGTCACGAAATTCCCCTACCCCGCCAACCCGATCCCCATGTTCGCACGCTGGTTCGCCGGTGTCGCGAAGGACGCCGAGGGGCTCGATGAGTCACGCTTGCAGCGCCGAACGCTCCGCCACGTGAAGCTTGGCAAACGCGCGCTCAAGAAGGGGTGGATAAAGCAGCGGGATGCTGACCGCCTCGAAGCGGATGCTCGCGCGTTCTTCGCAAACTACGACATCCTGCTCACCCCCATGCTCGCGCGATCCGGTCCGAAAGCAGAGCAGTGGCACCGCCGCTCGTGGCTCGCCAACATTTGGTCGAACCTGCAGTATGCGCCGTACGCCGCACCGTGGAACATGGTGGGCTGGCCGGCAGCATCCGTGCCAGCAGGTTTCGACGCGAAAACCGGCATGCCGACTGCGGTTCAGGTCGTCGCTCCCCCAAGCGGCGAATCACTGATTCTGGGCGTCGCGGCACAAATCGAGCGCTTGCGTCCGTGGCCTCTCACAGCTCCCCAGCGAGATGCGATCAGTTCAGTGCGCGAAGGGTAAGAATTTGTTCAGCGCGGCCGAACGGCCCGCTCAGGTCGCACAGCACCGTCGATGTGAGGCCGATGCCGTCGCTTCCGAACGTTACGGAGTTCTGTAGCCCAAGCCACTCCCCGTGCGGTTCGCGATAGATGTGCAGCTGCAGGTCGACGTTCGGGAATGCGTACCCGCCTGGCCCAGGCTCCACTCGCGTTGCAATCCCATTGCTTGTGTCGGCGACGCCAATAAGCCGAGCTAAGTCGGAGAAGGGCCCAGGTATCACGAGAGGATGCCGCGGCCTGATCCACGCACGGCCGTGACCTGGCGCGTGGCCGGGAAGCGTGCGGATGTCGATGGAATGGATGTAGGCGCCTGGCCACTCGCCGAGCGTGGCCACCGTTCCCGACTCTGGCGGCCCAGACATCGGCTCGTCCTCGATGCCTTCGACTTCGCTCGTGTCCGATACTTGCAACCGCCATGCTGTCGCCCGCACGGCCGTGCGGCCCCCAGCGACGAGTTCGGCCTGCACGAGTTCAATCGTGCGCCCGGAGCGCAGCATCGTCGTGACCACCTCGAACTCGCCATCCGGAATAAGGCCGAGAATGTCGTAGCTGATGCGCGCCATCCGCAGGTCGTTGCGGGGCTCGAAGTTCTCGAGGCAGTGCGCCAAAATGCCCGATACCGGCCCCATGTGCTG
>RCMY010013247.1_pt1 | contig 11190 bp, 6 predicted proteins | sample 2041341 | NCBI WGS metagenome assembly RCMY01 (sample SAMN09708234, study PRJNA481090) | Marine sediment metagenome, whole genome shotgun sequencing project.
CCGGCCTGAATGTCCCGTAGGTCGGTAAAACCGGTAAGGCCTAGCATACCGCTTTTTTTGTTCAATAGGGTGTTTACTTCTTCGATGCTATATCCCATATTATCAATAAGATGAAAAATGACGGAAGGGTCGATATCCCCGCTTCGTGTACCCATTATCAAACCGTTGGTAGGACCAAATCCCATGCTATGATCCCTACTTTTTCCGTCGACTATGGCGGTCATACTGCAACCGTTACCTAAATGGATGGAAATGATTTTTGAGGATGGCCGATTTAAATAGGCAATTGCCTTTTCGGAAACGTATTTATGGCTGGTACCGTGAAATCCGTAGACCTTGATTTGATTTTCTGTAAAGTATGTATTGGGAAGGGCATATTTGCGAGCCACTACGGGCATAGTTTGATGGAAAGCCGTATCGAAGACCGCAACCTGTTTTGCTTTTGGAAAAATTTTTTCGGCAACCTGGATGCCTTCCAAATTATGTGGATTATGCAAGGGTGCCAAGGCTGCAAATTCTTGAATCTCTTCCTTAACCTTCTCTGTAATCAGCGTCGTTTTAGCAAAAGAATCCCCGCCATGGACCACACGATGGCCGATGGCATCGATTTCTTCGACATTTTTTATCGAACCCTTCTTCGGATCGAGCAGAAATCCGGCAATTCTTTTTAAGGCTTCGTTATGGGTCGCAATGGCATCCACCTCTTCGATTTCAACAGTATCGGATCGATATTTAAGTAGGGCGTTATCCGAACCGATACGTTCTACCATACCAGAGCAGACGACCTTTTCGGTAGGCATTTGCAGCACTTCGAATTTTATCGAAGAGCTACCGGCGTTGATGATCAGTATCTTCATGGCAAAACAGTTAATGGTTGATGGTGTTTGTTAATGGTTGTTGGTGTTTAGTTAACGGTCAAGTATTGTTTGTAAATCTTAGAAAGTGCCTTTTTTTGGCCCGATCCCGAAATTTCGGGGGAATACGGGTTTCGAATTTGCGTTTTGTGTTTTGGAATTTAAATCCCTTGCGCCTGTATCGCCGTAATCACCACCGTATTAAAAATATCTTCTACCGTACAGCCGCGGCTCAGGTCGTTTACCGGTTTGTTCAAGCCCTGCAACATGGGACCGATCGCCAGGGCGCCGGTTTCCCGCTGTACGGCTTTATAGGTGTTATTGCCTGTGTTGAGATCTGGAAAGATGAAAACGGTCGCCTTGCCCGCCACCTGGGAATCGGGCAATTTGCTTTGACCTACTTTAAGGTCAACGGCAGCGTCGTACTGTATTGGGCCTTCGACCTTCAGGTCGGGCCGTTTTCGTCTTACCAACTCCGTTGCCTGCCGTACCCGGTCTACATCTTCGCCGGTGCCCGACGCACCGGAAGAATAGGAGAGCATGGCGATTCGCGGTTCGATACCGAAAGCGGTACTGGTATCCGCTGAAGATATCGCGATTTCCGCCAACTGTTCGGCACTAGGGTTGGGGTTGATGGCGCAATCGCCAAAAACAGTGACCCTGTCCGGCAGGCACATAAAAAACACGGAGGATACCAAGGAGACATCCGGTTTGGTCTTTACGAATTGCAATGCGGGCAAAATGGTATGCTGGGTAGTATGAATCGCACCGGAAACCATCCCGTCGGCATCGCCTTTATAGACCATCATGGTGCCGAAATAAGATACATCTGTCATCAGGTCGCGCGCCATGGTCAGGTCCACATTCTTGTGCTTTCGCTGTTCAAATAGGGTAGTGGCGTATTCATCGAAATTCGGGGAAGCTATGGGGTCGATGATCTTAATTTTTTCCAAGTCTAATCCCAGTTCCAATTTTTCGATCTTGTCGATAATCTGTTCGGGATTTCCAAGCAAGGTAATCTCGACGGCGTCTACATCGGTTAACAGTTTAGCGGCAGCCAAAATACGCGCATCCATGGCTTCCGGTAAAACGATGTGCTTTTTATGGGCCTTTGCCCGTTTTAATAGATTGTATTGAAACATTCTTGGAGTAATGCCATCCGCCTTAAACGTTATCAGCTTCTCTGCCAAAATATCCGTGGAAACGTATTTTTCAAAATCGCTGATTGATGTCCTTATCTTTTCGGTATTCTCGGCATACATCTGTGATTTGATAGCTCCGATACGGTTCGCCATGGAAAAAGTACCGCCTTCGACCAAAATAATGGGCACTATATCGGACAGCCCTTCTATCAATTTTTGGATGGATTCTTCGGGAGTAATTCCGCCCGTTAAAACGATACCGGAAACAGCAGGATAATTCGCCGAAATATTAGCTTGTAAAGCCCCTAGAATAATATCGGCCCTATCGCCCGGGGTAATTACGAGTCCGTTTTCCTTGAGATGGATGAGGTAGTTTCGCAGCTGCATGGCCCCGACGCTGAATCCATCCACTTGATTGTTGATATAGGTTTCGCCAAAAAGGATTTTTCCGTTCAGGCTATCACAGATTTCCTTAACGGACGGGTTCGCCAAAACGGGATTAATGGGAATGGCATTGACCAAGACCGTTGGGGGAAGCTGTTTTTGGAGACTCTCTACCACCAACTCAACATTTTCCGGCAGTACTTTGTTGCCAATGACCGCGAGTACTTTTACGCCTTTGTCCTTAAAGGTGTCATAGGCAATTTGCAGATTGCCCACCAGCCCTTCCAAGGTCTTGCCCACCCCGCTGGCCAGAAGTATCGCGGGAATGCCCAGGTTCTTGGCAATGACTACATTAATGTCAAATTCGATGATAGTGCCTTCCCCTGAAAAACTGGTGCCTTCCACCAAAACAAAATCGCAACGCTCCTCGATTGCCTTGTACTTTTCGATGATTTTACCGATGATCTCGTCTTCACGGTCCTCGTTTTTCCTTTGGATGACTTCACTACGTGTAAAGGCGTACGCATCGGAAAACGGAATGTCAAGATTGAAATAAGTGAATACGGTATTGATATGATTGTCAATACCGCCTGGCTCAAAATCATCGATAATTGGTCTAAAATACCCTACCTTGGCAGCCTTGCCGAGTAGCAATTGCATCAGCCCCAAAGATATGATCGATTTACCGCTATCGGGCTCGGTAGTGGCAATGTAAACAGCTTTGCTCATGTAAGAAATTTATCGAGGGCAAAGATAGCGGTCTGCTCTTTTATATGGAGGCTGATTTTGGGATATTTTGGCGATATTTTGTGGAATATGAAAAGGGTGCTTATGCATGATTCGCGGCGCAGTGGCCTACCGGTTAAATTTGAGGTAAGTACTGCGCCTATTAACTAGCGAATAAATTTGTATATTACTTTTTTATCACTTCAATCCAAAACACCTGACATGAACCATCCAACAAAAAAACGATATAAATTTCCCCTACTGGCCCTACTTTTTATAACCGCCATGCTACTGAAATCCTGCGCACCTTCGGCACCAGACCCCGATAAGGAAGAATGGATCGCGTTGTTCAATGGTTCCGATATGAAGCAATGGACCCCAAAGTTCACGGGTTTTGAATTGGGTGAAAACTATAAAAACAGATTTCGTTTCAAAGACAGTCTCCTCAGTGTTCGCTATGCGGAAAAGGATACTTTTAATGGTGATTTCGGACATCTTTACTACAAGCAAAAGTTTTCGTACTACAAATTAAAGGCGGTCTATCGTTTTGTAGGCGAGCAGATGGCAGGAGGTCCCGGTTGGGCCGTTCGCAACAATGGCCTTATGCTCCATTGTCAAGACCCCGCTTCCCTTGGGCTGGATCAAGATTTTCCGATTTCGTTGGAGCTGCAACTTTTGGGGGGCGATGGCGAGAACGACCGCACTAACGCCAATTTATGTACACCAGGCACGAACGTCGTCATGGGGGATACGCTGTTCACCCCGCACTGCATCAGTTCGACCTCAAAAACGTATCACGGAGATCAATGGGTGGAAGTGGAGGCCTTGGTACTTGGAGATTCCCTGATCCAGCATATTTTAGAGGATGAGGTAGTCATGGAATACCGAAAACCGACTATTGGAGGTGGGAACGTAAGCGGTTATAAGGAAAGTGCCTATCGTGAAGGAGCACCGGTAAAGGAAGGCTTTATAGCCATTCAAGCGGAGACCCATCCCATTGACTTCAAGTCCATCGAAGTCCTGAATCTTGAGGGATGCATGGACAAGAAAGCAAAAAACTATAAAAGCTATTACGTGAAGGCCGACAATGCCAGTTGTATTTATTAAAGGCCGAATAGTTTGGCTTAAAAAAAGTACCAAAGTTGTTCTCATTTTTATGGAGCTCGTTCAAAGGTAAGGGATGTTAAAGTTCGGTGAAGTGATAAAGGCATGACCAATATCATTTTAATCCATAACAAGCCAGCTTACATTTATTCAAAATTTGTTCATGAACGGATCAGCAACCGACGGCACATTTTTCAAATCGATTTTCGAGTCCTCGGTGGAAGGTATATTGGTCGTCGACGAGAATGGAGTCATCAAAATGGCCAATACCGCCAGCGAGGATATATTCGGCTATGAAAAAGGCGAACTCTACACCAAAAACATCCAAGATCTTATCCCCAAAAATTATAGGAAGAGTCTTAAGCTTCACCGTCAAAACTATAACGAGCAACCCAAAAGCCGTGTCGGTGACAAAGAAATAGAGTTATGGGGGCTAAAAAAAAACGGTACTGAATTTCCAATGGATATCAGCTTGACGCTCAATACGTTTGAGACCGAACCCGTCACCGTTGCTTTTTTAAAGGATACGACCAAACGAAAAAACAAGGCAATGTTGCTTGCGGAATCCAATGCGAGTCTTATCGAAAGCAACAGGAAGTACAGCATGTTGATAGGCAACCTAAAAGGTATAGTGTTCCGCTGCCACAACAATCGTGACTTTACCATGAAGTTTATTAGTGATGGTTGCCTTTCGGTGACGGGCCATTCGCCTGATGATTTTCTGGAGGGAAGGGTGCAGTATGGCAAAATCATTTTACCCGAGGATAAAGAAAAAGTATGGAACAATATTCAACAAGCACTGTCAGAAAAAGAACATTTCGATATTGTCTATCGTATCCTCGATAAGAAGGGAAATCTCAAATATGTGCGTGAAACCGGCCTGGGTATTTTTAACGGAAAAGGGAAGGTTACTGCTTTAGAAGGCTTTACGGTCGAAGTTACCGATCAGAAAAAGAACGAAGAGAATTTAGTGCGTAAAGAGGCAAAAAATAGAGCATTATTAGCAGCCATTCCCGATATGATGTTCATCCAAGACCTTGAAGGCAACTATCTTGACGGATACGCCAATGCTACTGAAAAATTGTTCATGGCTCCGGCAGAGTTTATTGGGATGAACATGAAAAAGGTGTTGCCACCCTCTGTTTATCAAAAGATTAAGGCTTCACACGAGCAGGTCAAAAAGTCAGGAAAGATACAGCTGGCGGAGTATAGCGTTCAAGGTAAAGAAGTCATTGAGCACTACGAGGCCCGGGTCGTACTTCTGAACGAACATGCGTTGCTGACTATTGTCAGGGATGTAACACAGGCCAAAGCCGTACGGGATACTTTGCATATTCGTAACAGTGCCCTACAAGCGGCCGGTAACGGTATTGTTATATCGGATGCCAAACAGAAAGACATCCCCATAATTTACGCCAATGACGCTTTTTACGCCATGACAGGTTATAAGGAGAGCGAAGTTTTGGGCCAAAATTGCCGGTTTTTACAAAATGAAGATAGAGAGCAGGAAGAAATAGCCTTATTGGCCCATGCCATAAACAGCGGGAGTGCCTGTCAGGTCACGCTTCGCAACTTTAAAAAGGATGGTACACTGTTCTATAACGAGCTTACCGTTACTCCGGTACGAACCGAACAGGGTGAACTGACCCACTTTATCGGCGTACTGAACGATGTTTCCGCTCGTAAAAGAGAAGAGTTGCTAAAGGACGATATTCGAAAAATATTGGAACAGATCGCCCAACATGAGCCCTTAAAAAAGATTAGTCAAGAAATCGTGAAAACCTTGCAAGCCAGTATTGAAGGGAGTATGGTCTCCATTCTTCTATTGGAACCAAAATCCAAGTCCCTTCGCAAATTGGTCGCCCCAGACCTACCCGAAGCGTACAACCGGGCCATCGAAGGCTCGGCAATAGATGCCGCTGCGTTTTCATATGGTAGCGCGGCGCAACTGAAGAAGCCCATTGTCGTTGCCGATATCGCCAAAGACCCCCGGTGGATTCAGCATAGTGCCCTTGCCCTTGAAAACGGGCTGCGTTCCGTATGGTCGTATCCCCTTCTTTCTTTAGACAGCGAGGTGTTAGGCACTTTTACCGTTTAGCAAAGCGTCCGACAAAACATGATAGTGATATTATCGCCGGCCTTGTGCAACTTACCAGTATAGCCATCGAAAGGTATCATATTCAGGAAGCATTGAAAAAAGGCCGTGAGTTGTTGAAGGATTATACCCTCGAATTGGAACAAAAAGTAGCGACCCGTACTTCAGAGCTCAAGGCAACGGTGCAAGAATTGGTGAAGGCCAACCTGAGTCTTGAAGATCAGGTGATGGAGACCAAGGCCGCCGAGAAAAGAGCACTCGCGGGACAAGCAATCTTTAGGGCTATATCAAGGAACTTTCCAAATGGGGCCATGGTCGTATTTAATTCGAATCATGAAATTGTGTATATCGATGGCGGCGCGCTGTATAGTTTGGGATTGGATAAGAGCAAATTGGAAGGCCTACACATCGATAAGCTCGATTTTTTTTCAAAGAAACGCATTACGGGAATCAAGAAGGATATCGAAAAAACCTTGCAAGGGGAATACCTCTCTTTTGAAATGAACTTCAGAAATAGAAGTTATGCGGTAAACACATCGCCAATGCTTGGGGATTCCGATATGGTTAAATGGACACTCTTTGTCTATAACGATATAACGCGACAGAAGCAGGCAGAAAATGACATACGCAAGGCTTTGGTCAAAGAACAGGAACTGAACGAGCTTAAATCCCGTTTTATCTCCATGGCATCCCATGAGTTCCGAACCCCCTTAAGTGCTATTAATACTTCGGCCATTTTGATCGGCAAGCAGAATATGCCGGGAAAAGAGGAAAAACGGGAGAAATATGTGCACCAAATTCAAACCAACGTACGCAACCTAGTGGTCATTCTCAATGATTTTCTTTCGTTAAGCAAGTTAGAGGAAGGCAAAGTGGCCGCAAAACCCGAGCACTTCGATCTTATAGAATTTTCCGAATCACAGGTAAAAGAGATAGCGCCCACCAAAAAATATGGACAGCAAATCAAATTGAGGAGCGAGGCAAAAACGATTCCAGTCTATCTCGATCCCAAATTGTTACGCCACGTTTATAGTAACCTTTTGTCGAATGCCATCAAATATTCTGAAGATGGGCAAGAAATCCTATTATCCCTAAAAAAAGAAAATAATACGATATCCATAGCAGTAAAGGACAAAGGTATCGGCATCCCTTGGGAGGATCAGGGCAATCTGTTCCAACGGTTTTTCCGCGCGGGTAACAGTACCAATATACAAGGTACCGGCCTCGGCCTGCACATTGTCAAACAATACGCCGAACTCATGGGTGGCACCATCAGTTTTAATAGCGAATTGGATGAGGGAACTACATTCGTGGTAGCGTTTAATGACTCTTGGAGAAGAGGATAAATAGAAAAGAACAGAACCTCTCAATTTTGCGGGGGCCGGGTGTCCTCCTTTTTTTGAGAATGTCGTACATCATGTGGTACCTGTTTTTTGCTAGGTACCTTTCGAGTTAGGTAATAGAAGTACTCAGCGATCGTTAAGACCTTGAATAGTACGAGGTAGGCTATACATTTTTTTTTATCGTGGGTATAAGTCAACGCTTACTTAGAGCCGGAAATGAGAATATAGAGTATCCCCATTACAATTACCGCACTAAAAATAGCGCCCACCAACCGTCCCGTTGTCTTTGACCCCTTTATAACCGCAATACCCAATTTGACCAACGTATTGCTCAAGGTGGCGGCAACAATGACCATGGCGGCCAACCTCATGTTTTCGGTAGCTGCAGCAAAATTTGCCATGCTGATCGTAATTGCCGTAGTGTCCGCTAGACCTGCGATCAGTGCCGAATAATAGAGGCCACTTTCACCAAAATAGATATTGCCATAATGCACCGCATAAAGAATGACCACATAAATACCCCCAAAGGTAAGGGCGTTCAATATGTTCAACGGATTGCCCATATCGATTTCGGTATCGGCTTTTCCGGTATCCCTTTTAATAAATAGGATGGCAGGTACAAGGCAGATAAGCGTCAATAGGGCCAAAGGAACCGCTAGATGGCTTAAAATTGTGCTATTGAAGATGGCCGCGAGCAGGGCAAGCCTCGGAAACATAATGGCCGAGGAGATGATGATGCCCGCACTATATGCCCATGATAGTTTCGGATTTTCCTTACTTCTTGAGGCATAGTCCCAGGTAACGGCGGTGCTAGAAATCAAACCGCCCAAGATCGCGGTCAGTAAAATTCCCTTTCTCGACCCGACGAACTTTACGAGAAAATATCCGATAAAATTTATAAAGGAGACGATAACTACGATCAATCCGATTTCAAACGGATTCAACAGGTCATCGGGCCCGTAGGCATGGTCAGGCAGAAAGGGTAAAATCAAAAGTGCTAAGACCACAAACTTGATAAAGGCAAAAAGTTCTGCCGAGGTAATGTTCTGGATGAACGAGGTAAAGGTGGTTTTCAACGAAAGCAAAGTAACCACAATGACCGCCGTGGCAACGGAATGGCGGTATAATCCTTCCGAAACCATAATGCCGAGCACAAAAGTGATGATCAGGGCAAGATTGGTGGTGAGTCCCAAAGGGGAATCCTTTCCGGTTTTCACTACGTGGCCCACACCCAAAAATAGGAAAAACGATCCCAAGCCGACAATCAACAGCCAAGGCGTGAAACTTTCCGTCAAATTGCCTAGAACATAACCCAGAATGGTGACAATCGGAAAGGTTCGAATTCCAGCAAAGCCTTTTTCATCCCTAAGTTTATCGTGCTCTCGCTCAAGACCCAAGATAAGGCCAATGCCCATACTTATCAATACGCCCAAGAGGTAGGGGTCGATACTTTCTATCAGGGTTGGTTGGAATTGCATGTTGTGCGTCGGTTAGGATTGGTGATTTTGAATTTCGCGTTGGGTCACCATCTATGCTTTTGTTTCTGTTTTACAATCTACGTGCTTTTTTCCAATTCTTCAACGCCCCGTTCTCCTAAAATCGTTACTAGATCTTCTTTTTCGACCACCTCTTGGTTTAAGAGGAGTTGTGCTAATTTTTCCAGCTCATCCTGGTGTTCGTTTAGAAGGTTTTTAGTCCTTTCATAGGCGGAGATAACCAGGTTTTGCACTTCCCTGTCTATTTGTTCGGCCATGTTTTCGCTATACGGTTTGCCGAACATTTGTTGGTTTCTGCCCGTGGAATCGTAAAAACTGATTGGCCCTATATTTTTGTCCAGTCCGTAATACGCGACCATACTGTACGCCTGTTTGGTCACTTTTTCGAGATCGTCGAGTGCCCCGGACGAGATTTCGTCAAAAATTATTTCCTCTGCAGCGCGACCTCCCAATAAAGCACATATCTGATCTATAAATTGGGCCTTGGTTACAATTTGCCGCTCTTGGGGTAGGTACCAAGTAGAGCCCAAGGACTTTCCACGGGGAATTATGGAGACCTTTACCAAGGAATCGACATCCTTCAAATGCCAACTAACTACAGCATGACCTGCTTCGTGATAGGCTACGATATTTCTTTCTTTTTCGGAGATGATCTTACTCTTACGCTCCATACCGCCTATACTACGGTCACGTGCCTCCATGAAATCTTCTTGCTCGACCTCTTTCTTTTTCTTTCGCGCGGCGATTAGGGCGGCCTCGTTACAGATGTTGGCGATATCTGCCCCTGAAAAACCGGGACTCAATTTGGCCAACACGTCCTTATCTACATCTTTTGAAAGTTTTAAAGGGCGCAAGTGAACTTCGAATATTTCTTTTCGCTCTGCCTTGGTGGGGAGCTCTAGATAAATATGGCGGTCGAACCTACCCGGGCGCAATAGCGCTTTGTCCAAAACATCGGGTCTGTTAGTCGCAGCCAAAACGATGACCCCGGTGTTGGGTCCGAACCCGTCAAGTTCGGTAAGCAATTGGTTGAGTGTACTTTCGCGTTCATCGTTGGATTGATAGGCGTTGGCCTGGCCACGGGTACGCCCCACCGAATCGATTTCATCGATAAAAATAATGCTGGGGGCTTTTTCTTTGGCCTTCTTGAAAAGGTCACGGACCCTAGATGCACCGACGCCCACGAACATCTCCACAAATTCCGATCCCGAAATTGAGAAGAAGGGTACCTGTGCCTCCCCGGCAACGGCCCTTGCCATTAAGGTTTTGCCTGTTCCGGGAGGGCCTACCAACATCACACCTTTGGGAATTTTCGCTCCCAGTTTGGTATAGGTTTCGGGGTTTTTTAAGAAGTCGACCACCTCCATGACCTCGACCTTGGCCTCTTGCAATCCGGCCACATCTTTAAAGGTAACCGAGCTTTTCGTAGGTTTTTCCGCAACTTTGGCGGTGGATTTTCCGAAGTTAGAGAATGGATTACCACCCATGCCACCACCGCCCATTCTGCGCAACATGAACATCCAGAAGAGAATAATAATGCCCAAGGGCAGCAACCATGACAGAATGCTCGTCCAGCTTGTCCGTGTCTTGTATTGCACGTCGATTTTATCCGCCGCGGGAAATTCCGCTTGTGCCCGCCGAAGTTTATCCTCAAATGTCTCTACCGAACCGATGGTCATTCGATACTGCGGACCTTCTGGCATACGGAAGAAATTCTCCACGACTTCTTCCTGCCCAGAGGTGTCAGGTTCTTTTTTTTTGAGATAGATTTCGGCTACTTCCCGGTTGATGACCTCGATTTTTGCTACCTCTCGAGGTGCCAAAAGGGAATCCTGTAAAAAAGTGAAGCTAATTTCATCGGTATTGGCCGTGGGATTTGTAAAGACAAAAAACCACAATAGCCATCCGAGGAAAAAGAAATAAATCCAATTAAGATTACCACAACCTTTGGGGAGTTTCAAATTTTTGTTTCCCGAGGAATCGGAAGTCTTTTTTTTATTTGAAGGCTGTTTCATTGATTTCTGATAATTCGTCCAAAACTATACG
>RCMY010005115.1_pt1 | contig 11186 bp, 6 predicted proteins | sample 2041341 | NCBI WGS metagenome assembly RCMY01 (sample SAMN09708234, study PRJNA481090) | Marine sediment metagenome, whole genome shotgun sequencing project.
AGAGCATGGCCTACAGTCGGCTTTACGCCGACCGATCCGGCTTCAGCCGTAACCCCAACCCACCGGCTTTAGCCGGTGGTGCGTTGAGAGAGGAATAGGGATCTTTGCCTGGTTTAGAATTCTGCGATAGATGTTTCGCGGCTTGTTGCCGGCGTTCCTGTTAAGTAGTAATTCGCGCAACAACATGATCAGTAGCAATCCACCCTCAAGCGAGGAGCAAAGCTATTCATATTCATAAAAGTAGCTACAACATTCTCGATTGTAACAATATGCTGCTTAGCGCTGGGGACAAAAGAAAATCACGTTTTTGATCGTCCATGCATCTCGCCCCGCTACGTTGCACTCGCGTTGCACCCGCGTTGCACCCGCGTAGTTCGTCGGTTGAATAGCCAGCTATTCGCCCTTCTCTCGTCTTGCTGGGCGAGCAGACTGGGCGTCCCCCCTGAACAACCATAAATGTGATTTTTTCTGTCCCAAGCCCTTAACACTCATCATCTGAGAGATTTGACAAATGCCTATGGTCAATACGAACAGAGTTGGGCCGGTAAATTCTGATCCAGTAACTGCTAGATGCTAGTAAAGAAATTTGATGAGGGAGTGTCGTACTTGCCGGTTGGGAAACACTGTTTGCGTAGAGAAAATTGTGAACAGATGCGTTTGTTGCAGTAGACAGAGATTTTAGTAGTATTTAGGCGTGAAATTATTGAAATAGCAAAATAGTCTGAGAGTATTGGTACTGTGTTTTTTCTATCGATTCGAATTTCGGGATGCCGAACAATCTCGCAGACGATATACAGATCTGACTAGTAGTGAATGTTTGGTGGGTATGGATTTACATTTAGAAGCAGATCCGCACGTGAAATCTATTTGAGAGGGAAAGTGTTCTGAATAAAGCTCACGATAGTGTGTGGCAGTCGGCGAGATTCATATACAGCAGTACTGACGAGTTGAACATGATTGTGCGAGGCATATAAATTCCGGCTTGAAAAGGTTACGTCTATGACACTGTTGGGCAGTTTTGCGATGCTTCGCTTGAGGATGCGTTATTCTGATTGTAGGTGCGATTGCCATAAACATAATTGTTCGATAGACGAACAAATCTTGGATCATAAAAAAACTAGGATTGCAAACCATGAGACACATATTTTTTCACAGCGTGCGGGTATGTACAATGATATTGGTTTGCAATTCGATTACAGCCAGTGCCGCAGATTTCGATGGGACCTGCATGAAAGCGCCCGTGTCCGACATGCCAAGCAACGACAGAGTCATAAGAGTTTCATCAGAGTCTGCTTTGCAGCAGGCAATAGGTACTCTCAGCAATGATACTCTGGTATTGATAGCGCCTGGCGTGTATCAATTGACAAGTACTCTGGTAGTCAATTATGACAATGTTACGATTCGTGGCGACAGTAACCGATGTGATGATGTTGTGCTTATCGGTGAGGGAATGGAAAATGCGGCTGGCGTTGAAAATGTACCTCATGGCATTTGGACAAATGCTGCAGACTTGCGAGTCGAGAATCTGACCATCAAGGATGTTTACTACCATGCGATCATGGTAAGTGGAAGTGCGGAGTCACCAAGTATTTACAACGTGCGAATGGTAGATATCGGTGAGCAATTTGTCAAAGTCAGTCCCCAGGGGTTCGCCAATGGAGTGGACAATGGGTCGGTAGAATACTCTGTAATGCAATATACTACTACACCGCCTCTAACAGATCATGGTGGTGGAACCGGCTATACCAACGGCGTTGATGTACATGCCGGAAAAAACTGGGTGATCAGCAACAATCGATTTGAAAATTTTCATACCGCTGACAATTCTCAAAATCTGTGGAACCCTGCAATACTGGTATGGAATGGAGCGGCCAATACACTGGCGGAAAACAATACGTTTGTGAATGTTGATCGTGCGATTGCATTTGGTCTGATAGATCGCACTAATGATCATAGTGGTGGCATCATTCGTAACAACATGATCGTTATGCGCGCCGGATTGTTCAGCGAAGTGCGTAGGCAAAACTCGGATGCGCCTATCATCGTCTGGAGTTCCCCAGGAACCAAAGTGCTGCACAATACAGTGGTAACTCAGGGAAATACTAATAGTGCAATTCAACTCCGATTCGATAGCAATGACGTTGTCATTAAGAACAATTTGATCAGTGCTCCCATTAGGGATCGCAGCAGCAACTCGTTTGTGGACTTGGGAAATGTGTTGACTACCGACACCGAAATTTTTTCAGATCCAGACAATGGAGATTTGCATCTTGCAACCGGAGTTGAAGGAATTACTGGAGTTGCTTCTGTACTTGCTGATGCGCCTGTGGATTTCGATGGCGATTTGCGCAGCAGTAATCAGACTAGTGACGTAGGTGCCGATGAATATCGTTCGGGTGATATGTGTATTGTTGATTGATAATTTTGTGGAAGTTGACATTGCCGAGGGAAACTGACGGTCTACAGCTAATTGCTTGACCCCTGCAAGACGCCGGTGCTATCGCTGCAACTGATTGCTGCACTTTAACCGAATTCAATGGAATTTTCGTCTGGTCGCAATAATCATCTTGTTATAAATAGTTCAACTGGTTTTGGAGCTATGGACGCGCTACTAGCGTCCAGGCAGCTGCGAAGTTTCACGTCTGACTTATCTAAAACGAGGAGGTCCAATCTCCTCGCACAAAATATTATCTGTCAAATTCGCGTTGTTTACATTGATATTCCTCTACCACATCATCAGTTACGTTCCCTATCGATTACGATAAATGGGCCGATAGCTAGATAAGGGAGATTGCCAAGCCGAAAAGCGCGAACAGCGTCTGCGGGCGTGCAGACAATTGGTTCCTCGTGCATGTTAAAACTCGTGTTGATGACCGAAGGTATACCTGTCAGTCGGTAGTACTCTCTCAGTAATCGATGAAACCCTGCGTTTGTTTCTGCACTTACCAATTGAGGTCTCGCTGTCCCGTCTACGTGAACTGCAGCCGGGCTCTGTTGTTTCATTTTCTCAGTGCAATCAAAAGTAATTGTCATGAAAGTGGCTGTATGTTCAACCCCCAACGTATTCAGGTAACAATTGTCGCACTCTTCATATAATGTCGCTGGTGCGAAGGGCATGAACTCAGTTCGTCCAAGCTGCTTGTTTAGCCAAAGGTTTACTTCCGGATCTCTTGCATGATAAAGAATCGAGCGGTTGCCCAATGATCGAGGGCCATATTCCATGCGTCCTGAGAAACGGGCTACGATGTTGCCTTCAGCAAGTAGTCGGGCTGTTTCTAATTCAATATCGCCAAATCGGTTGTAAATGACGCCGGCATCTTTCAAAGTCCATTCGATCTCTTCATAAGAGTACTCAGGCCCCCAGTAAACATCATTGATTGGCTTGGGACTAAGTGGGTATTTCTCACTGTACTCAGCTTGAGCAGCTCCTACGCAGCAGCCACCATCGCCCATGTTTGGATGTACAAATAACTGCTTGACACCATCCAGCTCACGTATGCGTTGATTGGCCTTTACATTGGCCACTACACCACCGGATAGCACTACATTCGAAATGCCAGTAGTGGCAAGAAATGGTCTTATATAATCGCTTGCCGCCGTTTCCAAAACCTTTTGATACGCAGCCGCAACCGTTGGTTTTGAAAAATTAGAGGCCAGGTGACGTGACAGGGCGTAGTTATGAGGTTGTCGGTATCGCAGGTTTTCACCTTCGCCACTAAAAAACGATTTCACGGTGTCAAATAGAATGTCCGGATTCTCATATGCAGCAAGACCCACAATCTTTCCTTCATGGCGTCCAGGCCGAAATCCAAGCGAGGAGGTTACCCGCTCGTAGAATTCACCAAGGCTCGTAGGATAATCCATCGAATGCAATCGCTCGATTTTGCCATTTCGCCCCACTGAAACGCTGCCTCCCAAGCCGCTTCCATAGCCATCCAATGTCACTATAAGCGCTTCATCGTACCCTGATGTGAAGTAAGCATTGGACGCGTGGGTCAAATGATGCTCCACCCGCTTGAGTTTGTCTTGCAGGCCGTAGTGCTTCAGCCCCTTGTCCAGCTCACCTGCCCAATGCAGATGATCAGCACTAGCAGACCTAACCCAGTTCTCTGCTTGCCTACGGGCAAAGACTTTGGAGGCTGTCGTATTGGTGCTGAGTAGCTTGTAGCCAGCCTTGTAAATTGGATTTTTACGCATATACAACTCAGTCTCATCCAATCCTGGAATGTTATAGACTCGCTCAGGTTGTCTGGGCAGGCTCCGCATGGCATCGTTAATGGGTGAGTCTTTCTCTGCAGATTCGATCTCAAGATGTCTGGAAATAGCCTCCCTCATGAGTCGAGTTTCTTCCTCCCAGTCTGCGAAGGCGTAAACCACAATATCAATATCATCAGGTTCAATATTGCTTAGACGGAAGATTTCGTCAATGGCCTTGTAAGGGAACCCCGCATGAATCTTAACTCGGCTCAGCCTCTCTTCGGCTATAGCAGAAACAACCTCGCCATCTACAAACAGGCAGGCAGTTGCGTCCTTGTCCAACGGTGAGATGCCGAGTATTTTCATGAGTTCCTAAAATTTTCCAGTAAGTTTTTTACGTATATCATGCATCGTATTCATGCTTTCGCCGCAGGTTCTCCACACGAAACCTGATCAAGTGCATAAGCTGAACCTTGTCCGTTTCATTCTGGGCGTACTGAGTACACCCGGGTAGCAGGCTGGAGCTGTGAGAGAACATGATTATTAGCAGGTCGCTCTTTTTGAGGCATCGATACAGCAACACACGTCCGCAACATCGTTGCCTTCCGGCGTATTAGTGATCTGCCTAAACAGTCCTATGCGCAATAGAATGACGATAAGGTGCGAGAGATTCATTGGGAGAGTAGACAGTTTGGCGTGAATTTTGTACATCAGCTCTAATAGTGAGAAGTTATAGCCGCTTGTGGTGGGTATTTCGAGAGTGTCGAGTGCTTCCTCTTCCTCTACTAGAGTGTCTTTCGACGATAGCTAGTAGGGCATTCTAGGGGCGGTCGTGTAGAAAAAATGCCGATCGAAGTAGAACGGACGAACACTGGAGTCGACTCGTTTGCCGTGCTTGGACAATACTTTCATGTGGTGAGCATATACATGGCATCGGCCAGCGCGACAGGAATATTAGTACTACCGGAAGTCGTTTTTCAGTTTTTGAGTCAATTCGCAAATTTTTCTCCCAAAATGTTTTTTTGGCAGGTTGGTAGCGTGCGAGCTTGTTTCATTGACGGATTATTTAACAGGGACGTAGCACAAGGATGAAGCTGGACACCGATGCTACACTCACCGTCATTGAAATAACCTCTGAGTGTTGCTGTATGCACCGCGTTGCCTGCTACGGCTTGATCGACAGAATAGGTCGGTGGATCCCAACTTTTGGCAGAACGACCGGATATTTGGAATTGGCTCGATATTTTTGTTAAAAACGACGTGCGAGGATACACATCAATCAAGTCCCATTTTTTGTTCCTGTCCACGGTCAGAATGAAAAGAGGCTTTTCAGGTAGGATTCAAGGAGCTGCAGAATGGGGCATGGAGTGCCTAATCGAGAAGACCAGTCCGAAGAGCCGAATCATTCTAGGTCATGTGGATGAGAGGCTTGTGTCCGGTCACTTGGCCTGGAAAACCAAAGACGTAAAACGTGTTTCTACCCGCACGTTTTTTACCAAGGAATGCAATTTGGCTATGGACGGTAGAATAATCCATCTTTACAAAAGGTTTTCTCCATGTGCGGTATAGCTGGTTTTAACGAAGCAGTGGTGTCAAGCTCGAACGCCAAAAAAGTCCTCGATAAAATGGGTGCTGCCATTGTTCATCGGGGCCCGGATGCGGGCGCCAGTTATGTAGATAATTATATTGGTCTGCGTCACCAACGTTTGAGTATTATCGATACCAGTCCGCTTGGTTTGCAGCCTATGCACTCGCAATCCGGCCGGCACATCATTGTTTTCAACGGGGAAATATATAACTTCCCTTCACTAAGAGCCCAACTCGAGAGGCAGGGCGTTGTGTTTCGCGGACATTCTGATACAGAGGTGTTGCTGGCACTTTACGAACGCGACGGAGCAGACTGCCTGCGTCAGCTCAATGGCATGTTCGCACTGGCCATTTGGGACAAGCATGAGAAATCACTTTTTTTGGCCAGAGACCGATTAGGCAAAAAGCCGCTCTATGTGTGGCGAAAGGGCAGCAAGCTTGCTTTTGCCTCAGAGATAAAGGCACTGCTGGAAGTGCCTGGTGTAGAGCGCATATTGCGCCCAGATGCTGTTAAGGACTATTTCATCTATCAGTACGTACCTGATCCCAAGAGCGTTTTTCAGAATATCGAAAAACTGGCGCCTGGACACTGCATGCACGTAAACGCAACTGGAGACGTAAAGATTCGAAAGTGGTGGGATGTGTCCTTTACTACCACGCGTACTGGCTCAGATGAGGATCTCATTGACGAATTGCATTCACTCATCGACGACAGTGTCCGATTGAGAATGGTCAGTGATGTTCCATTGGGAGCCTTCCTGAGCGGCGGTGTGGATTCCAGTGCCGTGGTCGGATATATGGCAAGCCATAGCCATAGTCCCGTCATCAGTTGCTCGGTGGGTTTCGAATCTGAGGCACATGATGAAACTGCTCACGCACGCGTGGTGGCAGAACTCTTCAGCACGGATCACCGCGAGTTTATCGTTGGTGGGGATGTGTCTGCCAGCCTGATGAAGGTTGCCCGATATTTCGATGAGCCGTTTGCCGACGCATCTTTCCTGCCAACGTACTTTGTGTCACAAATGGCACGCAAAGCGGTCACCGTAGCTCTTGCAGGAGATGGTGGTGACGAAAGTTTTGGCGGTTACACAAAATATTCCGTTTTCGAACGAGAGGTGCAATGGCGATCGAAAATGCCTGACTGGCTCAGCCGGTCGATGCTTTCTGGAATGTCGCGACGTATTTCGGGCTCGAGCGTACCGCAGGTTCAACGGGGTAGTAATTTGTTACGATCACTGGGTGCGGATGATGCCAATGGCTTCTTTATCTGCAATTCCTTCTTTCGTGAAGACCTGTGGAATTCAATGGCGAAAGGGGATCTGGCTGCCACTACCAAAGACTACGATTCCGCGGAATCCACCGTGGCCCATTTTAATAGCGCCGATACCGACGATCCCCTCTCAAAAGCATTGTACACAGATCTGAAGTCCTATCTAGCCGGTGATATTCTGGTCAAGGTGGATCGAATGAGCATGGCCAATTCCCTGGAATGCCGGGCACCTCTTCTGGACTACCGGGTGGTTGAGTTCGCAGCTTCGCTGCCGATGGATAAGAAACGTTGTCGAGGCACATCGAAATTCCTTTTGAAGAAAACACTCGGCAAGATGCTACCCGATACCATCCTGCACCGGCGCAAGATGGGCTTCGAATCGCCGGTTGCCCAATGGATGCGAACCAGCCTTCGGCCTACTTTCGAACAAGTCGTTTTTGCCAGTACTGCGGCCAACCGGGAACTATTTAATCAAAAACCGATTGAGCAGATGTGGCGACTGCATCAGGCAGGTATAGATACTTTTATCCACGAGCTATGGAGTATCTTCATGTTTGAGCTGTGGTGGCAGCAGTATATGGTGCGATAGATCATGGAAACCAACAAACAACGTCACATTCTCCACGTCACCCACAACATGGATTTTGGCGGAACAGAGCAAGTCATCAGACAAATCGTCAGTGGTGTCGATCCTGACCGATTCGTCTCGTCAATTGTGTGTATTGATGGGAGAGTCGGTGAAATCGGTAATCAGATGATAGCGGCTGGTGTTTCCGTCCATTCCATCCGGAGAGGCTCTGGATTTGACACAACTGCTATCGCATCACTCAGGGCGTTGATCAAGGAAACTGGCGCCGATGTACTGCACTGCCATCAGTACACACCGTTCTGCTACAGTGCTTTTGCTTCAATATTGCTGAAAGTAGAATTCATTTATACCGAGCACGGCCGTTTTTATCCTGATCGATTCACTTGGAAGCGCCGATTGGTGAATCAGTTGCTATACCGACTGACAGATCACATCATCTGCATATCCCAGGCAACCCGACAAGCTCTGGATACCTACGAATGGATTCCCCAGAGGCGGGTTGGCGTAATCTATAATGGAGTAAGAAAGCCATCAGTTCTCTCTGAATCGGGAGTAGTTCGATCGACTTTGGGAATCTCTCCCGAAACATTGATACTTGGTACTATTTCCAGATTCGACTCCATAAAGAATCAGGCCATGATGATTGAGGCGCTGGCAACATTCAGTAAAACCCATTCAGACGTCGCCCTGATCATGGCTGGAGATGGCTCCGAGCGGAGTCAGCTTGAAGCGCGTGCAGAGTCACTTGGTGTGTCTGATATCGTGCATTTCACCGGGTTCATTACCAATATTGGTGACTACCTTGATACCATTGATATTTTCTTGCTTACCTCATTTAGCGAGGGCACTTCGATGACGCTGCTGGAAGCTATGGCGATGGGCAAAGTGATCGTGGCAACCGCGGTGGGAGGCAATGTTGAAGTGATAGATCATGAGCGCACCGGACTTTTGATTGAGTCCAATGACACTCGGGCTCTGGTTGATAGGCTGGCAGAGCTGAGTGGTGATCAGGAAAAAAGGCAGCGACTGTCCGAAGCTGCCAGGATTGAATACGCGAAGCGTTTTAGTGTTCAAAAAATGTCAATGGCCTATCAGGTTCTCTATCTGACGGCCTAGGATAATCAGAAGCTTGGACCGTGCTGCTACGTATGGCACGGTACAGCTGCCTAAGTCGTGCCCATTGCCGCTGTTCCGATACTACCATGGCAGTTGCTTCGCAATAATGGGGCCGATTCGATTGGCAACCCACAACGGTAGTCTCTTCCAGAGACTAACAGCAAGCGAAAATTTGGCGCTGGGCCCACCAGGTCCGGGATCATATGGAATACCGTTTGATTGAAAGTGCCAGTACAGTTGCCTCTCTTGCGCGCCCCATTGCTTCTTGAAACTCCAGGTGGATTCCCCGCGTGTGGACCGTCCAAAGTCGAAGTATCGGAAGCCTCGCTTTACAGCTTCCTCTAATAGAGCGTGATACATGAACATATTCATGCTCAGCCGATCAAACTTGCGGATTGATGCAGCCCAGGGTATCTCGAGAGTGTCTCCGTAGCTGATGAGAAAGGCTGCTGCCACGGGTTTTCCCTTTAACCGTACTACGGCAACATGCGTTGATAGTGGAAACGTGCTAGCCATGTCCTGGAAAAATCTCATGGCGTAAACCGGGGTTCCATGATCGCGCATCTTTCTTGAGAAGACGGCATAGAATTCAGGTAGTAGCTCGCTACTGCCTAGCTGGAAATCGGGATTCTCCGTGGCAGCACGTTTTATCTGTGCGCGGAGTTTGGAGCCTAAGCTCGTATTCAAAACGCTCAGAGAGTCAGGCAATTCAAGCACCATTGCTACTTTTTCTAGAACATCATGCCAATCTTTACGTGGGTGTGTTTCGCGCAGTTCCGTATGTGTGCAATGGTTCTGATCCGCCACTGTGCTGATATGCTTGGCTAGGACGTGACTAGCTTGCTGATTATCGGCGATAGGGCCACCGTAAATCAGAAAAGGCATTGAAAGCATGAAGGAACCGAAGATCCGGCTATCCATGTGGACCGAAGCAGCAACGCCAACGATTTTACCAATCCCGTTTTCTGCGATGAAATACAAGGGAGTCTGCCCAAAATTTCGTTCTATAATGCCGCGCCATTGATACTGATGATAGTGGGTTGCCTGTGCGTTTCCGGCCACGTAGTCGTTCCATCGCTGAGCATTAGTCGTACTTGATACGACATATTCCATCGGACTAGTGGCACCTGAATGCGCTGCTGATAGAAATTGTCCTGGTCCTGTGACAGAGGTCTGCTCATGATCCTCTGCATGGCGACAACAGGGGTCATTATTGAAAGTCGACACACAATCTTCATACATCGCGAACAATTCTTCAGCGATAGATTCTACCTGGCTGTTGACGTGTTTTAGCTGCTTGCTGAGCTCTTTGGAGTTGTGCACTAGAGTCTGATAATCATCACCATTTTTCCGTGCCTTTCCAATTAAGGCACTATATTCCTTTCGAGATTCGGTTAATGTCGCTCGCTGATCAATGAGGGAGTGAAGCTGCTTTGCAAGCCTATTCAGGGTCGTGACTTCACGAGTATTGGCAAAGTGCTTTACCAAGAGTTCGACAACAGCTTCCGTATTCTTGAGCAACGCTTTTTTCATCGTTATTTGATCGTTAATTTTCATCTGACTGGACACCGGCTATAAGTTGTTCAATTGGCTTTCTTTACGATCGTGTTCGCTATTGTCTGACTTGTGTGTTTTAGCAACTGCAGAGGTTCCTCGATTCACGAAATTCATGCAATTCAATCAGTCAGTCAGTCGGTCAGAGCCTATAGTTGTAAGCTGTTGTAGCAACTTGTTCTGACGAGAATGGGAAACTTATTAATCACTAGAATTTACTCACCTGTGGACAACGATATCAGATACAGGGACCATCCAAGACAGAACTTGCACAATCAGAGCTTGCCGTCATTGTGAAAATACTCAATTTCAAAATCTCTTGGGTACCCAGTAGCTACTGGAATCAAGCAGATCGCATACCAATAAGTGCAGATTTAAATGGAAAAAGCAGGAGTAGCGCATATTGTTTTCAATGTTTGTCTCGACAGTATGGAAGTTTACAAAAAATTGTAAGAACACTACTGTCTCGCTAACTTCGTTATTATTGATAGCTGATCTGGGTTGATCGGAATATAGCCTGTTAAATGCCCAAGAGTAAAATCATCAATCAACCAATCTTCGAGAAAATTCATTACAGTTGTCTGAAAATCTGCTGTATGGATCGCTAGGTTGTCGACTGAAGCTTCAAGTACGCAGTGGGAAAATATATAGACAGTGTGATCCGTATCTGTGTCATCTCAGCATTTTTACTGGTATCCACGAATGACTTGATATTCAGGTTATGATTATTCTATTTTAAGAACAGTTCTATTTGCCAGTGTAATTACTCAAGAGTGGAACGTAGGCCCTATGCCGCCAGACGAAATTCTGGCATCAAATCAGTATCTTGACGTTCGGTGATGAATTTCGCCAGGGCATGCTTTTCGCCGCTGC
>RCMY010005116.1_pt1 | contig 11184 bp, 7 predicted proteins | sample 2041341 | NCBI WGS metagenome assembly RCMY01 (sample SAMN09708234, study PRJNA481090) | Marine sediment metagenome, whole genome shotgun sequencing project.
TCCAATCACTGTTCCAAAAATTACTGCAATAATACCAATGGAGAACGAAATAATAGCACGTGGTACTACCAGTTCGGCAACGGATGCGTTCTTTGAAATTGAATATGAAATCCCAAAATCACCTGAAATCATATTCTTAAAGTAATTAATAAACTGGATATGAATCGGTTGGTCGAGTCCATACTTTTCAAAGACTGCTGCCATTTGATCTGGTGTTAACTTCTCACTATTAAATGGTGATCCAGGCATAAGTTTTAACATGAAAAACAGAATAGCAATAATTACAAAGAGTGTAACAAGTGCGATAAGGAGCCGTTTCCCAATATATTTCAATGTAGATTTACTCATAGTTTACTCCTTTTCTTATAAAAAACAGCACAAGTTAAACTGTGTCTTGTGCTGTTTTCATGCTGATAACTATTCAGCAATATCGACGTTTTTATAAATGAATGGAACGCCTACAGCATGTGCTTCTATTCCACTTACTTTAGGATTAATTAAGCTTGCTCCACCAACTTGGAACATTGGTGCAATTGGCAAGTCTTCCATCAATACCTTTTCAGCAGCTTGAAGTAGGTTCCAACGCTCTGTTACATCAAAAGTTACAAGCGCTTGTTTTTCAAGTCTATCGTATTCAGGGTTTAAGTAACCACCGAAGTTATAGGTACTATCTGACATCATTAAGTTTAAGTAGGTTGTTGGGTCAGCATAGTCTGGTCCCCAACGTGTTAATTGAAGATCGAAGTCACCTTCACGTTGTCTTGCAAGACGGTTTTCTTTTGGAATACCTTCCATCTCAATTTGTAAGCCTTCTAAAGTATTTGTAAGTTCAGATAGAATAAATTCTGCTGCAGGTTTTGCTGGATCACTTGTCTCAAATAAGAAACGAAGTTTAAGAGTATCAATACCTAATTCTTTCTTACCTTGTGCCCACAATTCTTTAGCTTTCACTTTGTCTGTTTTATTGTAAACGGGTGCTGACTCACGATAGTCTTTTCCATCTGGTCCAGTTGCAAGTCCTACAGGTACAAATCCATCACCTGTAACAGATCCATCTTTAAGAACGTTATTTACAAGTTGTCCTTTATCAACTGCTAGAGCAATTGCACGACGAATGTTGTTATTAGCAAGAGCTTCATGTTTGAAGTTGAACATAATATACCAAAGATATCCTTCAAGTACGTTATTGAATGCCTCTGATCCTTTATATTTATCAACTAAATCTGAGTTTAATTTCAAGAAGTCTGTTGAACCACCTTCGAAGTCAAGAACAGCTGTACTTGCTTCCGCTACGATGTTAAAGACTAACTCATCTGTTTTTACATTTGCTGCATCCCAATATGTTTCATTCTTCTCTAGAATTACTTTTGAGCCTTTTTCCCAGCTAATCATTTTGTAAGGACCGTTCGCTAGAAGCGCATCTGGACCTGTTGCATACTTATCGCCTTTTTCTGTTACAAACTTCTCATTAAGTGGGAAGAATACAGGGAAAGCCATAAGACTATCAAAGAAACTAACAGGATTATCCAGTTTAATTTCTAAAGTTTTATCATCTAAAGCTTTAACACCTAGTTCTGCTTTATCTTTAGCTCCACTTTGTACATCTGCTGCATTCACAATACCAGCACCATCTCCTGTATAGAGATAGTTATAGATTGCGTCTGGATTCGTATTGGCATTTTGCCATGCGAATACAAAGTCATGAGCTGTTACAGGATCACCATTGACCCATTTAGCATCTCTAAGTTTGAATGTCCATGTTAGTTGGTCAGCACTCACTTCATGGCTTTCAGCCAATGCAGGGATAACCTTTCCATCTTTATCAACACTCATTAATCCTTCAGTCGTTGCTGCAATAATTTCAAACGACATTCCGTCTGTTGCATAACGACTATCCATAGAGGCAATATCATTTTCTTTCGCAAATGTTATTGCCTTTTTACCGCCTGTTGCACCGCCACCGCCCTTGGGACTACACGCTACTAAGCTTAATACCAATAAAGCTATTGTGACACTTTTGAATAACTTCTTCATAGTTCCCTCCCTCTTCTGAAACATCTTTCATACGACTATGTAAGATTTACATACATTATTCATATTTTTACATTACTTGTCAAGACATTTTGTGTTTTTCCCATATTTGTTTGTTGTGCAAAGTAAATTTAATGTCTTATTGGTATCTCGAGCTACGCCTATTAGTCATAATAAAAGCTCCTTTCGGAGCCTTATTTTCGTTTTTTATAGTCTTTTGATATCTCTTCATTCCAAGTATCCGGCATAACTGACGCACACCGATAATGACTTATAGCATCACTAATTGCTTCAAAGTTCAGAGTCACTCCCTGTCCATCAGGATGAAAGTTTTGTGCACGATCTTTAGATATTCCATACATTCTTGCAGTTTCTACAGCGTCTATGTTCGCTCCAAGGAATATAAATTCCCATGCATTCTTTGACTTCTGGTATTCAATCATTTGCCGGATATCTTTAATGTTATAATCTCGACTCGAGTTTTCTTCACCATCTGTGATGATTACAAACATGACATTATCTGATTTATATTCTTTTAGTGTATTCCTTTGAACATTCTCAATTTTTCGAATACACATTCCTATTGCATCCAACAATGCAGTTGAGCCTCCCACCTGATATTCTTCTTCACTCATTTCTTTAATACCCCTAATATCAATACGATCATGCAACAATCGAAACTCATTATCAAAAAGCATTGTCGTCACATAGCATGCACCTTCTTGGGACTTCTGTTTCTTCAACATAGAGTTAAACCCTCCTATTGTATCCATTTCAAGCCCTGCTATTGACCCACTTCTATCTAAAATAAAGACTAGTTCCGTAACTGTATTTTTCATAATAGATCCTCCTTATGTACTTATAGAATACCTAAAGATGCATAAAAAAAGGTCGCCTGTTAAGCGACACTTTCTACGACCCTAAAAGAGATTGATCGTATGAGAATAAGATTTCATTAAGTTCATAGATATTATAGTTCTTTGAAACGATAAAGTATTCTATGATTACATCTGATACCTTACTTTTGGATAACGAATATCCTGCAGTATTTAGGAGATGTTGTGTTTCATCAAGTGTTAGATGTAAAGAGATTGCTAGAGCAAGGATGGTATTCTTACTCGGAATATAATTATCATTTGAACGAATTTTCGAAAAGAGTTTGCGATCGATATTGGCACCTTTATAGACCTCAACGTCACTCATTTTCTTTAGGTCAATGTAGCGAAACAGTGTTGATACAAAGGGTTCATCAAGATTCTCTAACATGTCATCTAAATTATTAGCGGCGACAGGTATGGAGTATTTTGCTGTATAGTCTACTTCATCTTCAAAGAACTTTGGAGAATACAGTTCTCTTGAGATTAAATTCTCATCTACATAGTTGTCATCAATATAGGACTGAACATCTCCTACTAGATCACGACTAATTTTCCACGATTGTTTATCAAAGATAGTGAGATAGATGGTCATTTCATGATTGTCTAAAAACTTTTCAATTTCTGAGGCAGCAATACGAAATGCTTCTTCTTGAGGATAGCCAAAGATTCCACTTGAAATTAATGGAAAAGCAATACTATTAAACCCTTCTTTCGCTGCAATACTTAGAGCACTTTGATAGGTCATTCGGAGTAAGTTTTCACTTATCTCAGGATGCACAGAGTCATACACAGGACCTACCGCATGGATAATATGTTTGGCAGGTAAGTTATATGCTGAAGTAATTACAGCATTTCCTCTTGCTACAGGAGCAAGATTTCGACATTCAAGCATTAAAGCATCAGAATTTGCTGCCTTAAAAATCGCACCACAAACACCACCACCTTGAATCAACTGGCTATTTGCAGCGTTGACGATTGCATCAACTTCCATTACGGTAATATCTTGTCTTAATATAATAAAAGGCATAATGTTCTCCTAGATCACTAAGCACATAATACCATAGCTTCTATAAAGTAAAAAGCTGCATAAGCAGCTTCAACTATTTATTCACTTCTTAAAGCTTCAACTGGATCTTTACGAGCTGCAGCAGAAGATGGGAAGAGACCTGAAATAAAGGCCAATGCCATACTAATTGCTACAAGTATTCCAGCTGCTTGAGTAGGTAATTGAGCGATGTTCGCTATTCCAAACTCATTGTATACTGCGATATTCGCAACGATACTCATGAGATAGGTAACACCTACACCTATACCACCAGCAATAAACCCGATAATCATCGTTTCTGCATTAAAGACACGACGAATATCTCGTTTACTTGCCCCAATAGCTCTAAGTATACCAATCTCTTTTTTACGTTCAAGTACGGATACATAGGTAATAACACCAATCATAATTGATGAGACCACTAGTGATATCGCTACAAAGGCAATAAGAGCATAACTGATTGTATCAACAATATCTGTAACTGAAGACATCAAGGTTCCAACCAAATCCGTATATTTTACGATTTGTTCTTTGTTACCTGAGTTTTCCATTTGTGTATTGTAGTTATTTAGAAACTCTATGACATTTTCTTTCGTTGTAAAATCCTTTGGATACAGACCAATTTGTGAAGGTGTATTTATATCTGCATATCCAAGCTTCTTAAGATTTGATTCAACCGTGCTAACTTTAGGATTCATGAGAGCTGTTAATAAATCTAAGATATCTTCTTCATTGATTTTAAGCTTGAATGCTTGCATAAACGCAGCTTGATCAATTGATATTGCACTTTGAATTTGTTGAGGTAATTTTTTTAGCGTTGTTTGTAGTTGTGATTGAATTTGTGACTGAACAGTTGTCATTAGTTCATTCATTGTTCCTTGCAATGCTGTAGAAATGTATTTTTGAATCACTTCTGTGACTTGCTGACTGATTTGAGAAGGATTGACACTTGCTTGTAATTGATCAGCTAATGCTTTTTGAACAGCAGGTCGGCTAAGATATTCATTCAGATTTTGAGCCATTTGCAGTGGGTCAGTAACCCCTGCTTGAGCTTGTTCCTTCATAAACGCATCTAGTGTTGAAGTAAAGATTGCATTCAGTTGGTCAACTGGTATTTCTACTTGGCTTGCGATTTCTTTGTTCATACCTGCTATATCAAATTCAGGAAGTTTCAATGCGTTAACATCGATGCTTAAGTCAGGAACCTTTACATTAAGTTTCGAAGTATCAAACTTAAAGGCATTTCTCATCGCTGTCTCGTCAATGGTAAATAGGTCAGAAAAGTTAAAGGATGCCTTATCATCTTTTACATTCTCCGAAATAAATGTTTCACCAGTAAAAACATTGACACTTGGATTATCCAATTGTTCTTGAACAATATCGTGGTCTGATGCTTGTGTTAGTAAATGTTGAACAAGTTCAGGTGTGTAATAGATGCCTGAGGATAGCATTGTTGCTGTTGCATCCGGATCAGCTTGAACAACACCTACAATCTTTAATTGAACCCCATCTTCAATAACTGTTTTCATATGGGATTCATTGTCAGATTTATCCATCCAAACACCATAGTTCTCATCATATACATATTTATTTGCAGCATCGATAACACTTAGTTCTGCATTGAGTAAATCATCATATTTAATATCAAGATTGCTATTATCGATTGTTAATGATTTTCCTGGATTATTTACAAAGGTATCTAACATTCCATGTAGTTCACTTCGATCTTTTATTCCTAATGAATACAATACGAAGTCAGAAATACTTCCATCTCCCATTAGTACAACGACCGCTTCATCATAGGCAGATGGCCAGCGTCCTGATTTAATATTATACTGATATTCAAACATATCGTTTTTACCTGGGAGTTCATGGAAATTATTCATTCCTGCACTACCACCACCCATAAAAGCATTCATCCCTGAGCTATTCCCGATACCATAACTTCCAAGTATAGCATCTGGACTTACTTGACTGATGTTGTAATCAACATTTTTCAAATATATTTGAGGTGTGATATCGTATTTATATTGAATGTTTTTAATATAAGGTTCTAGAGCGTTTTGATTTTGTTGTATGTAAGCCTTCAGTGATTTCAAATCATTTTTGTTTTGATAGTTAAACATTGATTCAAAGACATTACGGACTCCAACATCACCTTTTTGCTCTTCTTCTTTTGAACCACTTGGACCAAAATTATCTGCGTCGGTAATAAAACTTGTGATATCAATTCCTGAAGATTGAATAGTGAGTGGGTAATTACTCATTGTTTCTTCTTCGATATTTCCAATATAGGCATTGATTCCACTCGCTAATGCTAAGATAGCAGCGATACCAATAATCCCAATCGATCCTGCTAAAGCAGTTACAAATGTTCTACCCTTTTTGGTCATTAAGTTACTTAATGATAAAGAAATTGCTGTAAAGAATGACATGCCAACTTTCCCATGTTTTTTCTCACTAATTTTCACTTCATCAGTATCGAAAGGATTGGTATCACCAATTACTTTTCCATCTTTTAACTCGATAATACGGTTTGCATATTTATCAGCTAAATCAGGATTATGAGTAACCATAATAACCAAACGGTCTTTAGCAATTTTAGTAAGCAAGTCCATAACTTGAATACTTGTTTGGCTGTCAAGTGCTCCTGTTGGTTCGTCAGCAAGAACAATCTCTGGATCATTAATAAGTGCACGAGCAATCGCTACACGTTGCATCTGACCCCCACTTAGTTGACTTGGACGTTTACGAATATGGTCCTTTAAACCAACTTCATCAAGAGCCTTAATCGCACGTTCTTTTCTCTCAGCACGTGACACTCCACTTAGTGTTAATGCGAGCTCAACGTTAGCAAGAACAGTTTGGTGAGGAATTAAATTATAACTTTGGAAAACAAATCCAATTCGATTATTTCTGTATGTATCCCAATCGGAAGATTTATATTTCTTCGTAGATATTCCATCAATTTCAAGGTTACCTGAATCGTAACGATCCAAGCCCCCTACAATATTGAGTAAGGTAGTTTTACCTGAACCTGATGTTCCAAGTATTGCCGCAAACTCATTATCCCTAAAAGAAAGTGACACATCATCTAGAGCCACTTGTGTAAAATCATAAGTCTTATATGATTTTCTAATATTCGTTAATTTAAGCATAGTTTTATCCCTCTTTAGTCACTATTAGCCGTTTCAGTCTAGCTACTACACTTTGATTTATACTACGGTGTCTTTTATCGCTATACTATACAGTTAATACAATAATACAACATAAATGAACACAGTTCAATTTATTTCATAATAAATTCACTTGTAAATTGTTGCAAAATAAAAGATACCTAAAGTGATTAGGTATCTTGTTTTTATATAATTAATTCTCTGTAATATCTATAATCTCTGAGCTTGGTGCATTCTTACTGACGCTTTCAATTCCATTCTTAGCGCCTGCTTTTGATTTGTATCCTTCAGATGCAAGAATGATTTCTCCATTCACTGCTTTCAAGCGGAATCGGAACTCTCCAGACTTATCAGTATACAATTCATACTTAGGGTGTTTCAAAGTTTCGTCTACTGTTTGATCTTCAACATGAACTGTAGCGTTCTTTTTAACACTCTCAATACCATTCAAAGCAGCACTCTTAGAAGTATAAACTTCACTAGTTCCTATTACTTCACTATTACCAGCCAACAAATCGAATTTATAGCCTGTATTTGTCGACTTTAAAACAAATTTACCCATGGTAAATACCCCCCTTTATAAAAGAATTATAGCAAATCATATTTGTGATAACAACGAATCTTATCTATCAAATAGATGCATATCTCTTTCATTACGGGCGCTACTTACTAGGCTGCTTGGGCATTATTACCGTCATTTGCTACGGCAGCATCAACTGCAATAACAATACATAAACAAAGTAGTGCATCTTCAGGGTGTTCAATGTTTAATTCATAGCTATCTCCCCAAGTAAACCAATGTTTGGTGAGAGACATAATTGGGCGTTCCCCTTTAATAAGTTGATACTCGTGTGATGTAAAATTACCTTCTAATTCCCAATCCAATCCTTCTAATGAAAATCGATTGAATAAAAAAGTAAAGTGACGTTTTAAGGTTACGAATTCATGTTCAGTTTGGATATCATAACGACTCAACAAGCGAAACATTTGTTTCTCAATTGTCGCCAGTAGATTCCCTGACATATCGTAAATTCTAAACTCTTTTGGGATTCTTAAGAATGATCCTTCGACATAAAATACATCTATTCCATCTTCATTGCGAACATAAAATCGTTCACCGATTGAAAATACTTTTTGTTTTATATAAAGTTTCATATTTTCTAATTAGCAGCAATCAAGCTGCTTACTCCTTATTGTCATCATAATACCACAAGTTCTAAATAAAATAATATTTAATAAATATTTAAATATTAGAGTTAAACCTAAGTAACTACAATAAAACTACGTGCCTTAATGGTTGCTTCCAGTTTACCATTATTAATATTCACACTTTCCTTCTTGTTTACTTTATCCACATAGTTCCCATTTCCAATGCGTACATTTTGCGAGATATATTGATCAGAGTCACTTAAATTAACAATAATCATCCCTTGATTTCCGCGCTCAATTATTGCGACATGTTCAGTAGGATTGTATATGTATTCATCGAAATCTTTCATTTCATTATGAAATTTATTGATAGCAACTATTTCCTTACTTCTCCAAAGATCATCGCCTTTATGACCAAGCACAGCTTTGCCTAGGTCATTGTTAAGTGGACGGTTAAAGAATAATGGAGTATTTTCTTTTCTAGCCGTTAAGAGAGCCCACGATAATATTAAATCATTTTGACTTAGCCATACCGACTCACCATGCTCGTTTGCATAAGTATCATGCGATTCTACCCATGTTACTAGGTCCTTTGTAGGAAGTCCATTAACATCATAGTCGACTAAGTTATGGACTGATTTTTTACTCATTGCATGACGTAATTTTTCTCCATATCGTGATGCAGTAACATCAAGCAGTTGAGCATATTTTGTAATCTCATCCCCATCTCCTTGTAGTACTTCCCCATAGACATAAGTATCTTTGTTTAAAGCACTCAGAATGTTTAACCAGAAATCAGATTTTGCAGCACTATCATTAGGTAGTTCAATATGTTTGGCAGCATCAAATCTAAAGCCACTAACTCCCATTGACTCCATATCTTTTAAGAAAGAAATAATAATCTTTTGTAAATCCTTATTGGATGTATTTAGGTCAGGTAAACCGATGCCATTTTGCGTTATTTCATTTCGATCATTCCAATTACCAATACATTTGTTTGACTTCCAAAATTCTAGTTTCTGAAGATGAGTAGGAATCTTTGAATGAGGTGTGCACGATAAATCTCCACCATTTTCATTTGCCAAATGGTTTAAAACAACATCAACAATTACATGAATTCCTGAGTCTTTGGCAGTACTAACCATTTTCTTAAACTCATTTCGTGTACCTAATAAATTTCCAACTTTAAAATCCATTGGTTGATACAACAGCCACCAATTACTTGCTCTATCAGTATATTCTTTTGTAGGTTGAACGGGTGATGTTTGTACAGCAGTATATCCAGCATCTTTGATTGCTTTTAAGTTCTTAGTTATTTCATCAAATGACCAATTCCATGCATGGAAAACTACCCCATTGTTGATATCTGGATGGTCATTCTTAATATAATGTTTAGCGAAGCCTTGATCTGTTTTTCCAATGGAACTGTTTTTTTCAAGCTTAGGATCTTTCAAAAAATACTTTCCATCACTATCTAGCCATATTTCTTTCGTGTCTTTAGGAACTGAAATGCTAATATCATTTGTTTTAGAATTCGTAAATCGAACAAGTAGTCCAAACTTAAGAGTATTTTGATTTCTACTAATTGGAACAACAACACTTGGATAACTATTCGTATTACGATTAAAAGGAATTACATCACGGTTCCAATCTTTTAGTCTATTCCCTTCAGGTATTGCATCTCCCCAATACCAAATATTCAAGTCCGACTTCGAATCAATCTCACTAACATAATGTATTTTAATACCTTCACCAACTGCTTCAAGTGCACTGGTTCTTATAAAGCTTAATGAAGAGACTAAAAAGACTCCAACCAATAATAATTTAATGAACTTTTTTCTTAGTTTCATACTATTCCTCCATTTAATTGAAAACGTTTTCAGTAAGCGTTAGCATTATCGTAACAAACATGTGATTTGCATGTCAATGCACACTTTTCTTCTCTAGTAATTTAAAGATATCGGTAATTAGCATCATGCATACTCTTAAAGGGCGTTATGAGTATTCAGCTAATTTTAGCACATTCAATATCCGGAAAAATTTCTAAATTTTGGTTATTCCTCAAATGAGTATATAGGTGTTTTTGATTGAAAATACTGTATGATATCAGTCTTTATCAAACATTACAAAAGAACCCTATCAAAAATGATAGAGTTCTAAGGTAGAAACTTATTTATAAACTAATAATAGTATATTCATTTACGAATATATCCTACTAATCTTCACGTTTCTTGTTCATATTACTAATTCCAAATGCTATTAAGCCCACCACAAGCACTACCGAGCTAATAAGCAATACTTTATTCTCATAACCAGTGCCTGGGAGATTACTTTTATCTTTCTGACTTCCCGTTGTACTTAAAGTCATTTTTTCTACATTACCATTCAAGTCGTGATATTCAATAGTTGTTGTACCTTCTTTTAATATCGTGAATGTAGCAGGACTGTTGAATGTTGCAGAAAGAATATCTTTATCAAACACCCATCCGCTGCCACCTTTTTGATCATCATTGGTTGGTATTAATGTAAACACTGTTCCTACTTTAAATACTTTGTTCAAGCCATTAAATCCATTAAATACTAGTTTATCACTATTCTCTGACTCAGCTTGAGTGGAATCATTATTGTTAGTGTTTTCTACTGGATCAATAATTTCTTGTGGTTTTTCACCTGTAGGTTTTTCTTTATCAGTATTTTCCTGTGGATTCGGTTGAATCGGTGTCACGGTAATTGTCGAGTCATCCTTATCACTGTCTTTTCCTGTGTCACTTGGAGTCGAAGGGTCGACTGGGTCGACTGGATCGACTGGATTAACTGGATCGACTGGATCGACTGGATCAACTGGATTAACTGGATCGACTGGATCGACTGGATCGACTGGATCGACTGGATCGACTGGATCGAC
>RCMY010005117.1_pt1 | contig 11184 bp, 10 predicted proteins | sample 2041341 | NCBI WGS metagenome assembly RCMY01 (sample SAMN09708234, study PRJNA481090) | Marine sediment metagenome, whole genome shotgun sequencing project.
ATCCACATCACCGGCGCCTTGACCCGCCGCCAGCAGGCTTCGGCCTCGGCGCGTCGATAGAGCACCGGATTGACGCGGCGGTGCGCGGGATCGGCCGCCAGCGTGACGCGCCCATCGGCCAGCTCGCGGCCGAGGGCGCGCGCGAGGAAAGCGGCACGCTCGTCGTTCAGCCGCGGGTTCTGCTTCTGCAGGCGCGCTGCCAGCGCGTCGAAGTCCGCGTACACCCGCCACGCCTGCTCCACATTCAGGTCGCGGAGCCATTTCTGGTAGCGACCCGGCGCTTCGGTCGGGTCGCCATCAGCCAATCCGAAACCGTCGATCGTCACCACCGCCGAGACCCGCGCCGGGCGGATGCCGGCGTACAAACAGGCGACGTTGCCGCCCATGCTGTGGCCCACCAGCGGCACCGCGCGCCCGGGTGAAAGCTGTTCGAGCAGCGCATCGAGATCAGCCAGATAGTCGGGAAACCAATAGCCCTGAGGCGCCCGGTCGGTGTGCCCGAAACCTCGCCAATCGGGTGCAACCACATGCCAATTGCCTTCAAGCGCATCGACCACGAACTGGAAACTCGCACCGGCATCGCCCCAACCATGCAGCATGAGCAACAGCGGCGCACGCGCATCGCCCCAGCAGGAGCAGTGATAGCGCAGCGAGCGCACCGGAAATTCAACACTTCGGGCGGGTTTCATACGCTCGATCATCCTGGAAACGGCAGTTGGGCGCGGCCGAGTGTGCGGTTGGCGGGTCGTCTGACAAGGCGCGAGGAGGACGCAGGTGAGGCCCCTGCAACCTCAGTTGCCAAATGAGGTAACGCAGGCAGGCGGACCGTCAGTCGTACAATCGGGCGCGTAGCGCACTCACCCACCGGATGAAGGCTATCGAAGGCCATATGATCAATATCCACAATAGCTTACCAACGACAACAAGCGGTCAACTGCCGTTTCTAGGATCATAGCAACAAGTCTTGCGGCGTACCGACCCGGGTGATACGGTTTGAACGTCTTTCGGCAGGGCGTTCCTGGCGCGATGCCGAAAGTCAGAGGCTTGGGATCGATCGGGAATTCAGGATGACCGCCGATGCCCAATCGGGATCGCGAGGCAACTGTCATGACATGGCGAAACCTGTCGTGTAGCGGAAACAGAACCCGACGCCGCCAGCATGGGCGACGTCCCCTTATTGTCGTCTGCCCGCATTGATACGAGGAGCGCGCGCATGGCAATGAACACCCCGTTACACGCCGCGCATGTTGCCGCCGGTGCGCGCATGGTTGACTTCGCGGGCTGGGAAATGCCGGTCAGCTACGGCTCCCAGATCGACGAACACAATGCGGTGCGTTGCGACGCCGGCATGTTCGACGTCTCGCATATGCTGGCGCTCGAACTGACCGGCGCCGATGCCAGCAATTTCCTGCGCATCCTGCTCGCCAACGACGTGGGAAAACTCGCCTCGCCCGGTAAAGCCTTGTACAGCTGCATGCTGAACGAACGCGGCGGCGTCATCGACGATCTCATCGTGTACTTCTTCTCGCCGACGCGCTATCGCATCGTCGTCAACGCAGCGACCGCCGACAAGGATGTCGCGTGGATGCGCAGGCAGATCGCAAACGCGGGAGCCAACGTGACGCTGGAGGCGCGTCGTAATCTGGCGATGATCGCCGTGCAGGGTCCGAATGCCCGCGCGCGCGCCTGGCACGCAATCCGCGGGTCGGAAGCAGCCAGCGCCAACCTCAAACCCTTCTGCGCCATCGAGCTGGGCGAAATGCTCATCGCGCGCGGAGGATATACGGGAGAAGACGGCTTCGAGATCAGTCTGCCGGCGGCCAAGGCAGCCGACACCTGGCACGCCCTCGAAGCGGTTGGCGTGGTGCCCTGCGGCCTTGGCGCACGTGACACCTTGCGTCTCGAAGCCGGCCTGAGCCTGTACGGACAGGACATGGATGACGAGACCTCACCGCTCGACGCCGGCCTCGCGTGGACGGTCGATTTCGATGACGCCAACCGCCACTTCGTCGGCCGTGCTGCGCTCGAAGCCAAGCCCGCAAGCCAGCGGATGATCGGACTCGTTCTCGAAGATCGCGGCGTATTGCGTGCTCACCAAGCCGTATTCACCGCTCACGGCGAGGGAACGACCACCAGTGGCAGCTTCTCCCCGTCGCTGCAGAAAGCCATCGCCTTCGCCCGCGTGCCGCTTCCGGTTGGGGTCGAGCAGATGGTGGAGGTCGCCATACGCGGCAAGCGCCACAAGGCGCGTACCGTAAAGCTTCCGTTCGTGCGCAACGGCGAGTCCCTGGTGTAAATTTCGCGGGAGGCGTGCCGTCGTCCCTCGGGTCCGCCATGCCCACCCACCCTTCCCCACTCCTTCGTCTGGAGAGCCCTCGATGAACACCCCGGCTGATCTCAAGTACACCCAATCCCATGAATGGATCCGCGCGGAAGCCGACGGCACGCTGACCATCGGAATCACCGATCACGCCCAGGCGGCCTTGGGCGACATCGTATTCCTTGAATTGCCCGACGCCGGCCGAACGGTCGTGGCCGGGGACGAATGCGCGGTGGTCGAATCGGTCAAGGCGGCCTCGGACATCTATGCGCCGGTGGCGGGCGGAATCATCGGGGCCAATCAGGAGGCCGCCGACGCGCCGGAATCGGTCAACGCCAACCCCTATGCCGCCTGGCTGTTCAAGATCAAACCCGACAACGCAGACGACATCAACGCCTTTCTCGACGCCGACGGCTACGCCAAGCTGGTCAGCGAAGATTGATCTCGGGCATGCCGGCGACGCTTTTGCGCGGCTGGCATGCGTCAGCCAGTGCAAGGTTCACGGTACGAACGGCAGATCGATCTCGTCGCTGCGCGTCACGCCCTCGGTCATCGCGCGGCACAACGCAAGAAACGCCGTGAACCCGGGCGTCTGAAATTTCTGGCGGTGCCACACGAACTGGAAATAACGCCCCAGATCGAGCTCCGGCACGTCGAGCGGCACCAGAGAGCCGCGCCGGAAGGCATCGCGTAGCGCCAGCCGCGAGATACAGCCCAGACCAAGACCGAATTCGACCGCCCGCTTGATCGCCTCGGTATGTTCCAGTTCCAGCCGCACCTTGAGCGGCTGCGCCAGATGACGCACCGCCTGATCGAAGGTCGCCCGCGTACCGCTCCCCTGCTCACGCAAGATCCACGCTTCGTCCGCCAGCAGCTCGAACGGCACTTCCCCGCGCGACGCCAGCGGATGATCCGGCGCGCAGAAAACGACGAGTTCATCCGCCACCCAGCGATCGGTTTCCAGGTCCGGGTGGCTGCAGCTTCCCTCGATCAACCCCAGATCAAGTTCACAGGCGACCAGACGATCGACGATCGCCGACGTGTTATGCACATGCAGATCGACGCGACCGTCCGCGTGTTGTTGAAGGAACCGAGCGACGATCAGCGTTGCCAAATAGTTACCGATGGTCAGCGTGGCGCCGATGCGCAAGTGGCCGACACCTTGTTGTCCGCCCAGAAAGGCTTCGATGTCGCGCGCACGGTCAAGCATGTCGGCCGCCATCGGCACGAGTTGCTCACCGAGTGCGTTGAGTTGCACGTTGCGGCCGACGCGATCGAATAACTGGATATCGAACTGGCGTTCCAGTTCTCCCAACGCCGAACTGACCGCCGACTGCGACATGGCGAGCCCTTTCGCGGCGCGTGAGACGCTGCCGTGGCGGGCAATTTCGAGAAACACCTGGAGCTGTCGGAGACTGATTTTCATATCGATAAAATCGAATATATATATGCAAACAATCCGCTGTATCGAATATAGATCGCACGATAAACTGATACAAGCTAACCTAATATCGGAGTTTCCGAAATGAGCAAACTCGCCACTGAACGCGTCCTCAGCGTGCATCACTGGAATGAAAGCCTGTTCAGCTTTCGCACCACGCGCGATCGTGGTCTGCGCTTCGAAAACGGCCAGTTCGTGATGATCGGCCTCGAACAGGAAGGCCGCCCGCTGACACGCGCGTACAGCATCGCCAGCCCCAACTACGAAGAGCATCTTGAATTTTTCAGTATCAAGGTGCCTGACGGCCCCCTCACCTCGCGCCTGCAGCATCTTCAGCCGGGCGATCCGATCGTCGTCAGCCGCAAGCCGACTGGCACACTGGTGCTGCACGATCTGCGCCCCGGTCGCAACCTTTACCTGCTATCCACCGGCACCGGCTTGGCGCCCTTCATGAGCGTCATCCAGGATCCGGAAGCCTACGAACGTTTCGACAAGATCGTGCTCATGCACGGCGTGCGCTGGAAGTCGGAACTGGCGTACTCCGATTTCATCGAGAACACGCTGCCGAATAACGAATTCTTCGGCGACATGGTGCGTGAAAAGCTCATTTATTACCCGACGGTCACGCGCGAGCCTTTCCGCAACAACGGTCGCATCACGGAACTCATTCCCTGCGGCAAACTGATGCACGACACCGGTCTGCCGCCGCTCGATCACAAAGTGGATCGCGCGATGATCTGCGGCAGCCCGGCAATGCTCAAGGATTGCTGCAACATGCTCGACTCGGTGGGATTCGAAATCTCGCCGCGCATCGGCGAGCCGGGCGACTATGTGATCGAGCGCGCTTTCGTCGAGAAGTAACTACCGTTGTACGGTGCAATGCCCTGCGGTTATTGCACCGTAACCGCTCGCCGCTCAAAGTCCTTCCGCACTCGCAATCGCCGCCTCGACGCGCTCGACCGCAATCACTTCGATCCCCTTGATCGCGCTCTTGGGCGCATTGGCCTTCGGGACGATGGCATGCGTAAAGCCGAGTTTGGCCGCCTCGCGCAGGCGTTCCTGGCCGCGCGGCGCGGGGCGGATTTCACCCGCCAGGCCGACCTCGCCAAACACCGCCAGCCGGCGCGACAGCGGCCGGTTGCGCAATGACGAGACGATCGCCAGCAGCACCGCCAAGTCGGCCGCCGGTTCGGTAATCCTGACGCCGCCGACGGCATTGACGAAAACGTCCTGATCGTGACAGACGATGCCCGCGTGGCGATGCGCAACCGCGAGCAGCATGGCCAGCCGGTTTTGCTCCAGTCCCACGCTGAGGCGGCGCGGACTGGGCGCATGGCTGCTATCAACCAGCGCCTGCACCTCGACCAGCAGCGGGCGCGTGCCCTCCTGGGTAATCAGCACACAGGCGCCCGCCACCTCCTCGCTGTGCTGCGAGAGAAAAATCGCCGAGGGATTGGAGACCGCGCGCAGGCCGCGGTCGGTCATCGCAAACACGCCCAGTTCATTCACCGCGCCAAACCGGTTCTTGAAAGCACGAATGAGGCGGAAGCTCGAATGCGTATCGCCTTCGAAATACAGCACCGTGTCGACCATGTGTTCGAGCACGCGCGGCCCGGCGAGCGAGCCATCCTTGGTGACGTGGCCGACGAAAATCAGGCTGGTACCGCTTTGCTTGGCGAAACGCGTGAGCTGCGCCGCGCACTCACGCACCTGACTCACCGAGCCCGGCGCCGACTGCGAGGCATCGGAATACAGCGTCTGAATCGAATCGATCACGGCAATGCGCGGCCGTGCTTGGGCGAGCGTGGCGAGAATCGCTTCAAGGCCGATCTCCGGCAGCAACTGCAAGCCGTCGGTGTCGAGTTGCAAACGTCGCGCACGCAGTGCCACCTGTTCGGCCGATTCCTCACCGCTCACGTACACCACAGAGTGCTGGCGCGCGAGCACCGACAGCGCCTGCAGCAACAAGGTCGATTTCCCGATCCCCGGATCGCCGCCGATCAGCACCACCCCACCCGTCACCAGGCCGCCGCCGAGCACGCGGTCGAACTCACCGATACCGGTGGGAATGCGCGGCGTCTCCGTCGGCGCAATGTCGGATAGTGCCGTCAGTCCGCTTGTGACACCTGAGAGGGCAGCAAAGCGCCGCGCGACGCCGACCGACTCGGGCGCGGTTTCGACGATCGTATTCCACTGATTGCATTGCGGGCACTGACCCTGCCAGCGCGGGGTTTGTCCACCGCATTCGGTACAGGTGTACGTGCTGCGCGGTTTCGCTTTGGTGGCCATCAATTCAGCGTTGTTCGCGCTGCACGAGCATCTTTTCAGCAAATTCGGCGAATGTGGTGATCAAGCGCGAGCGGAATTTGTCCTTTGGAAAGATAACTTCCAGCGGTGTGAACAGCGGCGGCGACAGCGGAATCGCGACTAGGCGGCCCTCGCGCACATCGCGCAGCGTGGACGTGTGCGTGGCGATTGCAAAACCGTGGCCCTCGGCGGCCATCTGCTTGACCGCGGCAAGGCTGCCCAACTCGGCGGCGACGATGAGATCGTCCAGGCTGATCCCTGCGTCGACGAAGTATTTATCAGCGAGTTCACGAATCGCATTGCCCGGCTCGCGGGTAATGAATGCGTGCGGCAGCAGATCGGCGGCGTTCAACACCTCCGACGCAGCCAGCGGGTGATCGGGGCGACAGATCACCTCGAGCGCATCCTGCCCTGCGGCCCGTCGCTCGAGCGAGGGGTGTTTGGTCACAATCTCGATCAAGCCCAGATCGAGATCGCGATTGGCCACCTGATCGACGATGCGCATCGAATTGCCTACCGACACTCGCGGCACCACGCAGGGGTAGGCGCGCTTGAACCCTTCGACGATGTAAGGCAGCCAGTAGGCTGCGATCGTCGTGCTGGTGCCGATGTTCAGCGTGCCGGAGAGCTCGTCGGTGAGTTCGGCAACGCGCGATTCCATCTCATCGTTCAAGCCGAGAATGCGTTCCGCGTAGTTGGCAACAATTTCGCCGGCTGGCGTCAGCGTCACACTGCCGCGACCGCGCTCGAGCAGGCGCGTGTTGAAGTGTTCCTCCAGCTGCTTGATCTGGAAGGTGACCGCCGGCTGGGTCATGAAAAGGCGCGCCGCAGCACGAGTGAACGATCCGTGTTTGATGACGGCGTGAAATACCTGCAAGCGGCGGTCGGCCATGATTGAACCCGGGTTGAAATAAGTCTGGTTTATCGCCCGGCCATTTCAACACAAAAAAAAGCGCTGCGGTGCACCACGAACGCCCGCGCGGCCGCCCCCCGCAATAATCCGTTGCACTTCATGGTATAAACCGGCCTTCCGCTTCGTTAAACCTGAAAGTGGCAGTTGACCGCTTGTCGGCGTTGGTAAGTTACTGTGGGTATTGATTACTTGGCCTCCGGCGGCCTTCGCCCGGTGGGTGGGCGCGCTACACACCCGAGTGCACGACTGGCGGGCCGCCTGACGGCGTTGCCTCATTTGGCGACTGAGGTAGCAGGGGCCGCTCCTGCGTCCTCCTCGCGCCTTGTCAGACGGCCCGCCCGCCGCACACACGGTTGCGTCCAACGACCGTTTTCAGGTTAAAGCACCCGGCCCGCCCAGCAATGCCGCTCGGTTTCTACATCATCATGGCGGCACAGTTTTTTTCTGCGCTGGCCGACAATGCCCTGCTGATCGCCTCGATCGCGCTACTGCGTGACATGCAGGCGCCGCAGGAATACGAACCGCTCCTCAAACTGTTTTTCACCGTCTCCTACGTTGCCCTTGCAGCATTCGTTGGCGCCTATGCCGATTCAATGCCCAAGTGGCGTGTGATGCTGATCAGCAACGCCATCAAGATCGTCGGCTGCGCGACCATGTTGTTGGGCGCCCATCCGTTGATCGCCTATGCCATCGTCGGTCTCGGCGCCGCAGCCTATTCGCCGGCCAAGTACGGCATCCTCACCGAATATCTGCCACACCGACTGCTGGTCGTCGCCAATGGCTGGATCGAAGGCTTGACCGTCGGTGCGATCATTCTGGGTACGGTGATCGGTGGCGCCTTGATTCGCGACGATGTATCCGGCGCGCTGCTTGCGTTGAACATCCCCTACATCGACGCGCCGATGGAAATGAGTCTGTTCGTGGTTGGCATCATGTATCTGGTGGCGGCGCTGTTCAACCTGTTCGTCCCCGACACCGGCGTCGACCACAAAGCGCTCAAGAACAATCCGCTCTACCTGCTGCACGACTTCAGTCACTCTCTCAAGCTGCTGTGGCGCGACAAGCTCGGGCAGATTTCACTTGCCGTGACGACGCTGTTCTGGGGCGCCGGCGCGACGCTGCAGTTCATCGTCATCAAGTGGGCCGAACACGCGCTCGACCTCGGACTTTCGAAGGCATCGATGCTGCAGGGCGTCGTCGCCATCGGCGTCGCGCTCGGGGCGGTGCTGGCGGCGCGCCTGATTACCTTGCGCAAATCGGTGCGCGTCATCCCGCTGGGCGTTGCGATGGGGGTAGTTGTGATGACGATGCCACTGGTAGAGAACCAATACGTGGCGATGGCGCTGCTGACAATCATTGGTGCGCTGGCGGGATTTTTCGTCGTACCCATGAATGCGCTGCTGCAACACCGTGGTCACATTCTCATGGGCGCCGGACACTCCATCGCAGTGCAGAATTTCAACGAAAATCTCGCCATTCTGGTGATGACCGGACTATATGCCCTGCTCATCATGTGGGGCGTTTCGATCAACACCGTGGCAACCGTCTTCGGGCTCTTTGTGGCCGGCATGATGCTGTTCATCCGCAGCGTGCACAACCGTAACCAGCGCGAATTCGACAACGTCGCGCTGCTCGACGATTCACCGCATTGACGTATTTGCCTGCGCGCCTTACAGGATGACCGGCCGGTTGGGCAGCTCGTCCGCATTGTCGTCCGCGCCGGGAAAATTTGCGGCGATGAGCGTGCCGATCTCGGCCACCGCGGCCTCGCAACCGGCCGCATAGTCGCCCGCTCTGAAACAGGCCTGGAGCCGATCGCAGATCGCTTGCCACTGCGCATCGGCAACACAGCGTGCGATGGCACGATCGGCGACGATTTCGACCGCGTGATCGGCGTACTGGATATACACCAGCACTCCGGTGTTTTCCTCAGTGTCCCAGATTCCCAAGGTCGCGAAGGCGTCGAGTGCACATGCCCGCGGCGTGACCTCATGCCAGAGCTGCGCGACGCCGAGACCGCCCTCAATGGCGATGCCGATCTCTCCGCGATGCCCGCTTTCCGAGGACCGTATCGAGGCCTCGATACGCGACAGCAAAGCCTCGGGGAAGCGACGGCGCACCAGCCAGGTCGGGATCGCCAGATGGCGCAAGAGGCGTTTGAAATCCATCACCACCGCCCCGAGGCGCCACCGCCACTGAAGCCGCCCCCACCGCCGCTGAAGCCACCGCCGCCCCCACCAAAGCCTCCGCCACCGTGACCGGAGCCGGTGATCCACGGCCCGCCACCGCGGCCACCACCGATCAACAGCACAACCAGCCCCGCCACCAGCGCGCCGAGACCACCCAGCGTGAGCGCGCCGGTGCTCAGGAACCACAGCGCGCCACCCCCCGCGGCACCGGCGGCCGCGCCGAACAAGCGGCCGAACATGGAACGCAGAATCGGTGCGGCAAAAAAGGCGATGAAAAGTGTCTTAACAAAGAGATCGCCGACGTCCGCCTGCGAGGCAGATGCACGCGTCTTCGGTTCGGGCAGCGGTTCGCCCTCGACACGCGCGACGATCGCGTCAACGCCGGCATTGATGCCTGCGGCGAAATTCCCGTCACGAAACGACGGCGTGATGTGCTCCTCGATGATGCGTTTGGCGATCACGTCGGGAATTGCGCCTTCGAGGCCCTGCCCGACCTCGATACGCACTTCGCGGTCATCTTTTGCGACGAGCAACAAAACGCCATCGTCGACTGCCTTGCGCCCGAGTTTCCAGGCATCGACCACGCGAATGCTGTATTGCTCGATCGCTTCGGGGCGCGTCGTCGGCACGATGAGCACCGCGATCTGGCTGCCCTTGGACTCATCAAGCGCAGCGAGACGTTTATCCAGCGCGTCGCGCTCGGCAGCGCCCAGCGTGCCCGTGAGATCGGTGACGTGCGCCTCCAGCGGCGGCACCGGCTGCAGTTGCTGCGCCATCGCGGTGTTCGCCAGCAGGCAGGCGATAACGACGCCTACAGCGAACATCGTTGCCCGAATGGCCCGCAATACAAACATCAGGCGCACCTGCCTTGAATGCTGAAACGCACGATCATTTCTTCTCTTCGCCAAACTCAACGGCCGGCGGCTGGCTGATCGCCTCGGGGTTTTCGACCGTGAAACTGGCCTTGGGCTCGTAACTGAACACCATCGCGGTGAGGTTGTTGGGGAAGGTGCGCACCGACACGTTGTATTCCTGAACCGTTTCGATATAGCGGTTGCGCGCCACGGTGATGCGATTTTCCGTGCCTTCCAGTTGCGCTTGCAAATCGCGGAAATTGGCATCGGCCTTGAGGTTGGGATAGCGCTCGACGACCACCATCAGGCGCGACAAGGCACCGCTCAAACCGGCCTGCGCCTGCTGAAACTTTGCCATTGCGGCCGGATCGTTTACCAGTTCGGGCGTCACCTTCATGCCGGCCACATTGGCGCGTGCTTCGGTCACCTCGGTGAGCACTTCCTTTTCGTGATCGGCGTAGCCTTTGACCACTTTGACGAGATTCGGAATCAGGTCAGCACGGCGCTTGTACTGATTGAGCACCTCGGCCCAGCCGGCGGTCACCTTCTCGTCGTTGATCTGAATCTGGTTGTAGCCACAACCGGACAACACGGTCGCGGCCACCCAAAGCACGGCCAGCAGGCGAAACGTCTTCATTCGGGACCTCCATTTTGGGACAGACGCGCCATTTGCTGGCGGGCAAAGCACAGGTCTTCCCATGCCTTGGCCTTGTCCATCGGATTGCGTAAAAGATAGGCCGGATGATACGTGACGATCACCGGTATGCCTCGGTAATCGAAACATTGTCCCCGCGCCGAGGCAATGCGGATTTCGGTATTCAACAAACTCTGCGCCGCAGGACGGCCAAGTGCCACGATGAGGCGCGGTTGAAGCAGCGCGATCTGGCGAGCGAGAAACGGAAAGCACGCGGCGAGCTCTTCGCCCGTTGGCGTGCGATTGGCCGGCGGACGGCACTTGACGGTGTTGGCGATGAAGACCGAACGTTCGCGCGACAGGCCGATCGCGGCCATCATCGCGTCGAGCAGCTTGCCGGCTTTGCCGACGAAGGGCTCGCCGCGCGCGTCTTCCTCCGCGCCTGGCCCCTCACCGACAAACAACCAGTCAGCCTGACGATCGCCCACCCCTGGCACCGCCTGGCGACGCTGCTCGCACAGGGCGC
>RCMY010005118.1_pt1 | contig 11182 bp, 5 predicted proteins | sample 2041341 | NCBI WGS metagenome assembly RCMY01 (sample SAMN09708234, study PRJNA481090) | Marine sediment metagenome, whole genome shotgun sequencing project.
GGCCATCAGCTGGAAAAGGATCCTGCGGCACATTTCGATTTTGTGCTTTTTACCAGCGCCAACGCCGTGCGTTTTGCCCATGCTCAGCATCCGTTTCCATGGAGAAAGCTGGCGGTGCATGCCATCGGTGCGGCAACCGCCTCGGCACTGCAAACACTGAATCAACCGTTGGCCATGCAACCGCTGCCCCCCTTCAACAGCGAAGCGTATCTGGCGCAGATCGCGCCCCTGCCCCCCGCCCGATTGTTACTGGTCAAAGGCGAAGGTGGCCGCGGCCTGATCGCCAGTCAACTACGGGCAATGGGTTGGCAAGTATCGAGTATGGATCTCTATCGTCGGGAATTACCGGTCATTGATGCAGTGATGTTCACGCGTACCTTCAGTCATTCACCGCCCGATATTATCAGCATCACCAGTAATGAATCTCTGGATAACCTGGTTACACTAGCCGGTGAATTCCTGCCAGTGTTACTAAAAATTCCTTTGGTGGTGAATAGTCAACGAGCGATTGAACAGGCTATGGGATTGGGCTTCCTGCATATACCTTTGCTCGCCAATCCACCCGGTGACAAGGGTCAGATAGAGGCTATAAGACAATGGATAGAGATGCATTGACCTCGTATGACCCCTGCGTAACAGGTGTTGCAAGCTCACACTGTCATGCTTGCTCTACACTACTTCGCATAGATTGGCAGTTCCCCTGTTCGCAAAAGAGAACCATCGGTTCACCAGGCTGCCGGGGGAGCACGATAACCGCCCTGAGCGCAGTTGAGGAAAACTGAATCGTGTGAGCGAAACCGGAACAGAAAGGCGCGCCGACTACGAGGTGCGACTAGCCGTAGACAACATCCAGAACCGATTTCTTGAACGAGTCGGTGATCGAGTTGCGCGTGGGCTTTCACTGCGCGAACTGGGTGAAGAGTTGATCATAGAAGCGTTGCACCTGACCGATGCAACTTACGGCTGCGTGTTACGGATAGAACCCGCCTCGACCAACGTGAGCACGCTACTGAAGCTGGATGCCCTGGTTTCACTCGAACCTGGAGGCTCTCCGACGCGGCAACACGATACACTGCTGCACCGACAAGCGGACAGTCTCCTGCAGGATGTCATCGCCAGCGGCAAGGCTACGTTTTGCAACGATGCCGCTAGCATGTTGACGGCAAATCTGCCCAGTTGCCATCCGCGCATCCGATCATTTGCCTTGCTGCCAGTGCGAGAGAACGATGAAGTAAGGGCATTGTTGTTTATTGCTAATGCAGTATCGCGTTTTGATCTGGTGCTTATCAATCGTCTGCAGTCCATGCTTGATGCCTTCATGCGGGTGCATATCAACAGTATCGTCAACCGCGGCATTAACAATGTCATCGCCGATATCGGACAGACCAGCCGGCAGCTGGTCACACTATTGGATGCGACATTCAACGGTGTCATGACCATTGACGAACATGCCAAAGTCACTGCCTTCAATCCTGCCTGCGAGCGCATGTTTGGGGTCGAGATCCATCAGGCACTGGGCACATCGATCGGTCTGTTTGTTCCAGGGGATGTTCTCAATACGCTCAGACAGCGCGCCGCGACCTATCACAACACGCTGCAATCCCAGAATGTCCGCCCTACCTTTATCACTGATGCCATGGCAGTGAAGGCGGATGGTCGTACCTTTGCTGTGGAGCTTGCCATGTTTCACACACGCATCAAGGATCAGGTGTTTACCACCCTGATTTTCAATGATATCAGCGACCGGATACAATCTGCTCGTGAATTGCAGAATGCCGCAGTGCAATACAAGACACTGACCCAACTGGCGCCGGTGGGCATCGTCAAACTCAACCAGGATTGGACTTGTGACTATGCCAATGACATGTGGTGTCAACTGACAGGTCGATCACTTGAACAAAACATGGACAGCGGTTGGATAGATACACTGCATGATGACGATCGGGCGCAAACGCTGATGGATTTACGCCAAGCCTTGGTCGACGGCAAGACCTATCGTCAAGTGGTACGCCTCAATGCATCCGCCGACCAGCCTATGTGGGTCAGCATGAACGCTACGGGTCTGGTCAATGCGCTGAAGATCTTAACCGGCAGTCTGATCGTGATCATGGACATCACTGAACAGTACCTGGCCGAAAAACGGCTGACTCAGATTGCGCATCATGATCCACTCACAGGTCTGCCCAATCGCACCAGCTTTCTCGAGCAGTTGCATCTGGCACTGGACGAACGCAAGCCGCATGGCATCATCGCGTTGTTGTTCATCGATCTGGATGGGTTCAAAGCTGTCAACGACACCCTGGGCCATGACGCCGGCGACGAACTGCTGCAACAGGTAGCGCGCAGAATTCGGCACTCGGTACGCGAAAAGGATATCGTGGCTCGGCTCGGCGGTGATGAATTCACCGTGACACTGCGCACGTTGGAGAACAGCCACGATGCCAGTATCGTGGCAGATGCCATTGTGCATGCCCTCAAGCAACCCTTCCTGTTGCAGATGGAAGAAGTCTATGTGTCGGCCAGTGTCGGTATATCACTGGCTTCCGGAATGGAACATGGCGGAGCGCAGGATGCCAACAGCCTCATCAAACAGGCCGATGTTGCACTGTACCGGGCCAAACTCTCCGGTCGTTCACGGCACATTTTCTTTACACCCGAGCTCGATCAAGCTCAGCGAGACAGATCGGTGCTGATCACCAGCCTGCGACGCGCCGTTGATCGTCAGGATTTCGAGCTCTTCTATCAACCGCAACTACTGATCAAGGAACAGCGGCTGCTGGGTTTTGAAGCGTTGTTACGCTGGCCACAGGATACGGGTGAACATGTCAGCCCTGGGGCCTTCATCGATGTGCTTGAAGAGACCGGATTGATCGGTGAGCTGGGAGAATGGGCTATAGGTCAGGCCTGTGGTCAACATCGCATCTGGCTACGCAAGGGCCTTATCGGGCCCGCCACCACCATGTCGGTGAATGTGTCAGCCCGGCAGTTGGGCATGCCGCATTTTGCCCAGAGAGTGGCGGCCATTCTGGACAAACATTCCATGCGCCCGGACAGCCTGATACTGGAGATCACCGAGTCAGCCCTGGTCCAGACCATCGAAACCAACATCATCAATGACATCAAACAACTTGGCGTACAGATTTCGCTGGATGATTTCGGGACAGGCTACTCGTCACTGGCTTATCTCAGCCAGCTACCACTGGATCATTTGAAGATCGACCGATCTTTCATTGCCGACATTTCCAGATTTCCGCATGCGGTGACTGTCATCAAGAGCATTATCGCTCTGGCCAGAACACTGGGTATCCGGGTCATTGCCGAAGGCGTGGAGGACGGCGAAATACTGCCCATGCTGGCGAAGGAAGGCTGTGAAGGTTATCAGGGATACCATTTCTCCAAGCCGCTGCCGGCTCGCGAGATGGCTACCCGGCTACTGAAACTGGAGCCAGTCAGGTTGAGCCACTATGCCAATTTTATCGATCTTCATGCGTCGATTGCTGTGCGGTAGTTCCTTCGCCATCGATGATCGATACCGGCGAAGCCAGGATGTGCCATGTTCCTGGTGAAATGCCATCAGCTCGTACAGGCATGTTGCAGGCAGTTCAATCTGCCCACTGGGATCCGGACACGTATCACTGTTCTGCAAATGAGGCCACAGGTATTCACACCATGAAAAAACACGGTGGCCGCAATGGATTACTTCATATTCTGCGGATATGGCATCCGCTGTCTGATTGAGAACACTGTGCAGGGAGGCACTGCTGCCATGACGTACGACGCGGGTCAGCGCACTGGGCGATATCCAGTCACTCGTCAGCTGCTCGTTCTCAATCCACTCGTCGGCTTGTGTTCGTTCGAAAGCAGTCATGAGCTCTGACACCATGGACGTCAGTTCGGCACAGCCAATGGCGTATTTCTGCTGATTGACCTTGCCCACCCTTGCTTCCATCCAATCCTCTTGTTCAAATTGACAGGGGTAATACCAGGATCACGTAACGTGGGTGCCAGGGGTTACCTCCAACGGCCGTATTCCTCCGCTGCCGCATAGTACGACAGCGCTGCAATACCGGGTAAAACGGCAGGTAATGTCACCCCCAACAAAATTGGCGCACATCCCCGTTACGGGCGGGCTTCCCGGGTACTGGAGTTAGAGGCCGAGACGACCCCATATCGCATCGACACGGGTCTTGACTGCGTCGTCCATACGAATCGGATCACCCCATTCCCGGTCAGTTTCTCCAGGTAACTTGTTGGTGGCATCCATCCCCATCTTTGATCCAAGTCCCGATACTGGCGAGGCAAAGTCCAGATAATCAATAGGGGTATTCTCAATCAAGGTGGTGTCACGAGCTGGATCCATGCGCGTCGTTATTGCCCAGATCACATCGTCCCAGGAACGAGCGTCCACATCGTCATCCACCACGATCACGAACTTGGTGTACATGAATTGGCGCAGGAATGACCACACCCCCATCATGATCCGTTTGGCATGACCCGGGTACTGCTTCTTCATGCTCACAACCGCCATTCGGTAGGAGCAGCCTTCCGGCGGCAGATAGAAATCGACAATCTCGGGAAACTGTTTTTGCAAGATGGGAACGAACACCTCGTTGAGTGCGACTCCCAGAATGGCAGGCTCATCCGGCGGTCGACCGGTATAGGTAGAGTGATAGATCGGGTTACGGCGATGCGTCACCTTCTCGATGGTGAACACCGGAAACTCGTCCACTTCGTTGTAATACCCGGTGTGATCGCCAAACGGTCCTTCTGGCGCAGTCTCACCGGGATAAAGAAAACCTTCGAGTACGAACTCCGCTGACGCTGGCACCTGCAGATCCGACAATTTTGCAGTCGTCAACAATGTACGTTCTCCTCTCAACAATCCGGCAAAGGCGTGCTCGGACAGGGAATCGGGAATTGGAGTTACGGCTGCCAGAATGGTGGCAGGATCCGCTCCCAATACAACCGCTATGGGGAAAGGTTCATCCGGGTTGGTTTGCTGCCATTCGCGAAAATCCAGCGCCCCACCTCGATGACTCAACCAGCGCATGATGGTCTTGTTCGGACCAATCACTTGCTGGCGATAGATACCCATGTTCTGACGCTTTTTGTGAGGGCCCCGAGTAATGACAAGCCCCCAGGTGATCAACGGACCCGCATCTCCCGGCCAGCAAGTCTGCACAGGCAGTCGAGACAGATCAACCTTGTCCCACTGTTTCTCCTGGCAGGCCGCCGAGCGAGTAGTCTTTGGCGCCATGTCCAATACCTTCTTGAAGATGGGCAGAGAGTTCCAGGCATCCTTGAGGCCCTTGGGCGGGTCCGGCTCCTTCAGGAACGCCAGTAACTTACCCACTTCACGCAGAGCCTCTACTGACTCCTCACCCATACCAAAGGCAACACGCTCCGGAGTACCGAACAGATTGCCCAGCAACGGGATAGCCGAACCTATCGGGTTTTCGAACAACAGTGCCGGACCTTTGCTGCGCAGAGTTCTGTCACAAATCTCTGTGATCTCCAGATAGGGATCCACCGGTTCGCTGATTCGTTTCAGTTCTCCCCGAGCTTCAAGCCCCGTCAAAAACTCACGCAAATCCCTGTATTTCATTCTGCAGTGCTACACCAGTCCGGTGTGGCGCAACAAGGCATCCACTTCCGGTTGCCTGCCTCTGAATGCCGTGAACGAACTCATGGCATCGCGTGAACCGCCAACTTCGAGTACATTTTCGAGAAAGGACTTTCCAGTCGATTTGTTGAAGATCCCCTCCTCCTCGAACCTTGAGAACGCATCAGCGGACAAGACTTCTGCCCATTTGTAGCTAAAATATCCTGCACTATATCCTCCCGCAAAAATGTGCGAGAAGCTGTGCTGGAAACGATTGAAGTCCGGCACTGGGACGACAGCTACACGTTCACGAATGCGATTCAAGATGGCCTGTACGTCGGCCGGTCTATCCGGTTGCGAGTCAAGATGCAGCTGCATATCGAACAGTGAGAATTCCAGTTGCCTGACCAGTTGCATGGCGCTCTGGAAATTGCGGGCATTGCGCATCTTCTCGAGCAGGGCATCAGGCAATGGTTCACCGGTCTGGTAATGCCCACTGATCATGTCGATGGACTCACGTTCCCAACACCAGTTCTCCAGAAACTGGCTGGGCAGCTCAACGGCATCCCACTCCACACCATTAATGCCAGAGACACCCGCTGTCTCAATCTGCGTGAGCATATGGTGCAGTCCATGCCCGAACTCATGAAAAAGGGTCGTGACTTCCAGATGGGTCAGCAACGCAGGGTCATCCCCAACCGGTGGTGTCAGGTTGCAGGTCAGATACGCAATGGGCTGCTGAATCGCATCACCAACGCGTTGACGGGTTGCACAGACATCCATCCAGGCTCCCCCTCGCTTGTTCTCACGCGCGTAATTGTCCATGTAAAATTCGCCACGCGCATTACCGTTGTCATCCGTAATGCCATACAACTGCACGTCGGGATGATAGACCGGTACGCCGTCGATCGGTTTGATCTCAAGACCAAACAACCTACCTACTACGGCGAACATGCCGGGGATAGCCCGATTAGCCGGGAAGTAAGGCTTGAGCTCCTCATCGGAAAGACCATGAAGTTTTTTCTTGAGACGATCGCTGGCGTAGCTGATATCCCAGGCGGCAAGTTTGTTCAGTCCCAGATGATCTCTTGCATATTGCGCCAGTTCATCAAACTCTCTCTGAGCCGCAGGCCGGGCCCGTTCGGCAAGGTCGTCCAGAAAGTCGAGCACCTGCTGAGGTGCTTGTACCATCTTGGGCACGACTGACAGATGAGCATAGGATTCGTACCCCAGCAAAGCCGCTTTTTCAGCACGCAGCAGCAGGATGGAATTAATTCGATCTGAGTTGTCGAACTGGCCCGCGTTAGGGCCTTGATCAGAGGCCCGAGTGGAAAAGGCGGTATAGACTTCCTGCCGCAGTTGACGATCATTGGCATACATCATGACGGCGATGTAGCTGGGGAATTCCAGATTCAGAAGGTAGCCTTCCACCCCTTTGATCTTCGCCCGCTGCTGCGCTGCCGCAATAGCGGACGCCGGTAAACCGTCCAGGCCTGCCTCGTCTCCGATAGACTTTTCCCACGCGTTGGTCGCATCCAGAACATTATCTGAAAACTCGGTGGTCAGTCGAGAAAGATTCAGCGCGATCTCACCGTAGCGCTTTTTGTCTGACGTCTCCAGTGAAACACCACCGAGTTCGAAATCGCGTAATTCATGGCGGATCTGCTGTTGCCGTTCCGCCGACATAGTCGAGAATGCGTCGTCATTCAGCAGTGCCAGTGTTGCATTGTATAGTGCACTATTCTGGCCCAGTTCGGTGTAATAGGCGCTGAGTTTGGGTAAACAGCGGTTGTACACCTCACGCAGCTTGTCATTGTTCATGACCGAGTTCAGGTGACTGACCGGAGACCAGAACAGACTTAAACGATTATGAACCTCACCCAGTGGTTGCATCACCGAGTCCCAGCCCGGGCTTGCAAGAGCCGCGACTTGCTCAACGATCGCGCGACAATCAGCTAGCCGTTGATCAAGCTGTGCTTCGATAGTCTCGACATCGATTGCCGAGAAATCGGGACGTTGAACCAACAAATCAGTCATGAGCGGATAACAGGTGGATGATGATAGACACGTGTCTGGAGATCCCTCTGGATCTAGACATCCAGATTTGACACAGACAGAGCATTGCGTTCAATGAATTCTCGACGCGGTTCGACCTGGTCACCCATGAGCGTGTCAAAGACTTCGTCGGCAGCAATGGCATCTTCGATGTTGACCTGAAGCATGCGGCGAGCGCTCGGGTCCATTGTGGTCTCCCACAATTGTTCCGGATTCATTTCACCCAGGCCCTTGTAGCGCTGAATGGTCAGACCACGTTTGGACTCTGCTATCAACCACGCCATGGCATCCTTGAAGGTGTTGACCTGCAGGTCGCGATCACCGCGAGCAACGTAGGCGCCCTCGCCCAGCATGTCCACCAGCTTTTCTGCCAATTTGGCCAGAGTTCGATAATCGGGCGACTTGAAGAATCCAGGATCCAGATGTACCTCCTTGTCATTACCGTGAACGCGTCGGACGAGTTGTAGTCCATGCTGTCCGTCTTTTTCTATCGGGAACGAGGTGTACTGAGAAGTGGCAGACATCTGACCGTTGAGCGTATTTATCAGTTGCTCACCATAGGCTGCGACCTTACCGGCATCCTCCAGATCTGCTTCCGATAGTGGCGACTGGTTAATGATTGCCTCAAGGATATCGCGATTGAATCGTCGCTCCATTCGATTCATCAGCAATCCAACGCGCATGTATTCCTGTGCCAGTGACTCCAGACCAGTATCACTGATGTTGGGCGCATCTGCATTAACATGCAGGCGAGCGCCATCCAGAGCCAGCTGCAGCAAGTAGGCATTGAGTTCGGCTTCGTCCTTGACGTAGCGCTCCTGTTTGCCTTTTTTCACCTTGTACAACGGCGGCTGTGCAATGTAGATATGACCTCGGCGAATGAGTTCGGGCATCTGTCGATAGAAGAACGTCAGCAATAGAGTCCGGATGTGAGATCCATCGACATCAGCATCCGTCATGATGACGATGTAGTGATAACGCAATTTGTCGATATCGAATTCATCACGGCCAATGCCGCAACCCAGAGCTGTAATCAGAGTGCCGACTTCGACACTCTGTAGCATCTTGTCGAAGCGAGCCTTCTCTACATTCAGTATCTTGCCCTTGAGCGGTAATATGGCCTGACGGCGGCGATCACGCCCTTGTTTGGCTGATCCACCGGCCGAATCACCCTCCACGAGGTAGATTTCTGACTTGGCTGGATCCTTTTCCTGACAGTCGGCCAGTTTGCCGGGCAATCCGGCAATATCCAAAGCACCCTTGCGACGAGTCATCTCTCTGGCTTTGCGAGCGGCTTCTCTGGCGCGAGCAGCGTCGATGATCTTGGCGGTAATTTCTCGTGCTTCCGTCGGATTTTCCTGAAGAAAATCGTGCATGAATTCCCCAAGCACTGACTCGACGATGCCTTTCACTTCCGAGGAAACCAGCTTGTCCTTGGTTTGTGATGAAAATTTCGGATCAGGCACTTTGACAGAGAGGACGGCAGTTAATCCTTCGCGAGCATCATCACCATTGGCCGAGACCTTTGCCTTGGTGCTTACGCCTGAGTTTTCCATGTACTGGTTGAGAGTCCGTGTCATGGCAGAACGAAATCCGGCCAGATGCGTCCCGCCATCCCGTTGTGGAATGTTATTGGTGAAGCAGAAAATGTTTTCCTGATACGTATCGGTCCACTGCAATGCCACTTCTACGCTTACATCATCCTTACTGCCCAAGGAGTGGATGACTGTTCCGTGAACCGAATTTTTCTTGCGGTTTAAATGTTCAACGAACGCGCGAATTCCGCCTTCATATTCGAATGTGTCTGTTTGGTCTGTACGCTCATCCGTAAGGATGATGCGCACGCCACTATTCAGGAAGGATAATTCACGAAGGCGCTTGCACAGGACGTCGTATTCGAAATGAATATTGGTAAAGGTGTCCGAACTGGGCTTGAAATGAATCATGGAGCCCGTCTTTTCTGTGGGTTCCCCAGTTTGAAGGTCTGCTACAGGCTTGCTATCACGGTATTCCTGGGTGTGAACGTGTCCATCCCGGTGAATAGTCAGTTTCAGCCATTCACTGAGTGCGTTGACCACGGAAATACCGACACCGTGTAAACCACCGGAAACTTTATAGGAATTGTCGTCAAACTTTCCGCCAGCGTGCAGCACCGTCATGATGACCTCTGCCGCTGACCGACCCTCTTCTTCGTGGATGTCTACCGGAATACCGCGACCATCGTCAGATACGCTGACGGATTCATCGGCATGGATGGTGACGTTGATGGCGCTACAGTGGCCTGCCAAAGCCTCATCGATGGAGTTGTCGACGACTTCGAACACCATATGATGCAAACCAGTGCCATCATCGGTATCACCGATGTACATCCCTGGTCGCTTGCGTACCGCATCGAGTCCTTTGAGGACTTTGATGTTACTGGAGTTGTAGCTGGGAGAATCGCTCATTCATTCAGTCTGCTTAGCGTAACTAACTAATTATAGTACTTTTTAAGCCCGCCGTGCTCCAAGTGAAACTCCTTGTGTTCGTAACCCCGTAAAACATCGAGATTTACGCCGGATACGAATACCTGGCCCTTCAATGTCATCAGCTGTTGAATTAATTCTGTTGAATGTTCCTGGTCAAGTTCTGACGTCAGATCGTCGCATAGAACGATGGCCTGTCGTGCAGAGATAGTAGACAGAATATCCAATTGTGACAGGTGCAGCAGATACACCAAAACCTTCTGCTGACCTCGGGACAAAATCTGCTTGGCAGGTATCCCGTCAGTTAATAAACTGAGTTCGGCGCGATGTGGACCATCGGTCGTAGTTTTCATTCGCCTGTGATAATCCAGATGACGAACTAGTAAATCCTTCAGCGTATGCTCGTCGGACCAACCTGATCGATAGTGAAGTTCCACGTGGAACCTTGCGTTTATATCGCCAAGGCGTTGCTGCAGCGCTACTGATAGTTGTTCAACGTATCGTTTACGAAATGTATTGATAGTTTCCGATGCTTCGACGAACAGTGAATCCCAGGTTCGGAGTTCGTCAAGAGATCCCACGTCTCTCAATAATTGATTTCGTTGTGATAACGAACGTTTGAATTGTTTCCAAACGTTGAAAAACGAAGGTTCCACGTGGAACACGCCCCAATCAAGAAACTGCCTTCTTTCATCAGGGCCTTCTTGAATCAGTTTGTGACTATCCGGAGTCAGTGACTTAACGGGAAGCAGACGAGTGACCTCGGACATGCTGCTGACTTCTTCAAAATCGAGTCGTAGCTCTACAGAGCCATCACGATGTCGAAGCAAACCGGCGCGATGCTCACGAGCATTCTCTGGGTTATGAAATTGTGCAGTCAGTGTGAAAGAGTGAGATTGCCGGCTTATCAATTCGCGGGACTTCCGAGTTCTGAACGAATGCCCAGTAGACAGGCATTGAATCGCTTCGAGAATCGAGCTCTTGCCGGAGCCGTTATCCCCGTCAATCAAATTAAGACTGGGATGGGGCTCGAGGGACAGACTATCGATATTTCTGAAGC
>RCMY010005119.1_pt1 | contig 11180 bp, 7 predicted proteins | sample 2041341 | NCBI WGS metagenome assembly RCMY01 (sample SAMN09708234, study PRJNA481090) | Marine sediment metagenome, whole genome shotgun sequencing project.
CGCAGGGGAACTTGCGGCGGCCATTTATCTGGGCAGTGTCAGAACCCGCGGCGAGACTTGTGATTGTAGAGCAAAGCCAAGATCCGTCCCGACCGCAGAAATTGTGCCCGTGAGGTCGGGAGATTGCACAGATCCTACAATCGCAAGGCTGCCATCAGGCAACTGAAACGTCGTTGGCCACAGCCGCAAGATAGGGTCGTCCGCAGCGACCGGACCTATGGTCTTGTGCAACACTGCTGCAACGGGTCGATTGTTCCAAAAGATAGGTGCATCCGCTGTCAAAGGCTCATCAAGGGTTACACCCTCAAATGCGCTTCGAATAGCAGCGGAGAGCCCGGGTGTCGGAAGGTCAGCCCATCCGGCACTAATCAGTTTGGCCGTCAAGGCATCCATACTTTTGTCAATAAAAATGAACGAGATTGGGGCATCTTCTCCCCCCATCAAAGTTTGCGTCTGAAGCGGAATAAGGTCGGCAATCTTGTCGGCACTTGCGACTGTTACGCGCTGATCGGATACTGTTTGTGCGCGGGGTTGTGCATAGGTGGCAACAGAGTATCCCGCGAAAGCAACCGACAAGAGTACTGCCAAAATTGGGAGTAACCGACCGGCAGCACGGGTTGGCTTCGCCTTCGGACGCGTGCGCAACCATTCCGTCGCAGCAATCCCGATGAGCAGCCACATCGCGCCAACCAATGCGCCGTTCATCACATCGCTTAGGTAATGCTCTCCCAGATAAACGCGGCTCAGGCTGATCGAAAACACGATGATGAGGGTGGCGAAGAGCGCCACGACCGGATCAGCCAGCTTTTGCCGCCAAAGCGTAAAGGCCAGCATCCCGTAGAAGGCTACAGAAATCGCCGCATGCCCACTTGGGAAGCTGCCACTTGTCTCTGCAAAATAGGCAAAGGCGGGGCGCGGGCGCGCGAAGAATGACTTGAGCAGAGCGACGGTCGTCACGTTTCCGGAAACCGCTATGAGGATTCCGATTGCGGCCACCCATTGGCGTGACAGCACGAATGCAATTGATGCACCGAACAGCAATGTGGCAATTACGGTCGCGTCGCCCAGAGCGGTGATATAGGCAAATACCTTGATCGCAGCCGGATCGCGCAACGCAAATAAAAGCGCCGCAACATGTTGATCGATTTGTGTTATTGTGTCTGCTTGCACGAAGTCCGTGACGCTATCCAGGTAAATCGCTGCGACATATATGAACATGACACCCAATACTGTTGCCGTCAGCCCCGAGACGCGGTCCACGTCAAACCGGTGCGCAATGCTCTGCGAGAGTTTCGGCCAGCGTGCAGTAAACTTTTTGGCCCAGGCTGATTGCGCGAGGACGGTCCGCGCACGCGCGACCACAGCAATCAAAACAGGAATGTTGCGCCGGATGCGGTTCGCAAGGAACCAGATCACTGCAAATAGAAGCAGCCCCAGAAGTCCCAGCAAAAGGACACGACCGGTTTGCGGCCCCATGAACGCCAGCAGATCGCCCATGAAGTACCCTATCGCGGGCAGGATCAAGGCATAGGGTACGGCGCTTATGACATTCCAAAAGATGAACTTGCGTCGCGGCATCCCGGCTATTGCCCCGCTGAAGGGCACAAAAGCGGAGACGGGGCCCAGGAACCTTGCAACGACCATGCCAAATCCGCCGTAGCGGCTTAGCAGGTATTTGGCCCTCTCAACGTGAGCCGCGCCACGGACTTGTGATTTTCCAGAGAGGCCAGCTGCCCCCAATCGTCCAAGGCGGTAGCTCGCCTCGGCGCCAATTATCGCACCCGCAGCGACGAACCAGGCGAGATCGAAAAAGTCGATTGTCCCAGTCCGCACCAGCAGTCCGCCAGCAATGACCATCAACGAACCGGGCACGATGATCCCGACGAAAATTATGGCTTCGGCCATCGCTGCCAGCATTAAAACCCAGTAGGCTCCAACGCCAAATGATTGAAGCGACGGGATGAGCTGGTCTAGACTGTGAGGCATGGCATCAGCTTTCTGCGGTTCATTTGCGCAGAAGGCCCTTGGCCCCGCCTGCAATAAGAATGGTGACATCACGCAACGCGATGACGGGTTGTAGTCCACCCGGCACCGCCAGATAACGGGGTTGCCATCGCGGGTGGAACTTTTTCTTAAAGCCCCGAAGTCCTTCAAAGTTATAGAAAGAACCGCCGTGCCGATAGATGATCGTTGCAAAACGGTTCCACATGCGTGTGCCGTGCCGGGCCTCTAGACCAGCCAACGGCGCCATCCCCAGACTAAACGTCGATGCGCCCAGATCACGGTAATGCTCCATCAGTTTGATGAACAGGAACTCCATCATGCCGTCGGCCTCTTGCGGCAAGTAGCGCATCAGATCGATGCTGACTGCGCCTAGATCACCGGGGTTCATAATATTGGCGAAAGCCAGAATACTGCCTTCACGCTTAACAGTCGCAATCGGGAAGTGCGCCAGATAAGCGGCAGAAAACTGACCGACAGAGAACCCTTTCTCGACCGCATTCTTTTCACCAAGCCACGCGTCCGAGACGTTTTTCAGATCGTCGATCAATGCCGCGCTATGAGGCGGATGCAGTATTTCCAATTCCAACCCGCTCTTCATTGCCTTGTTATGGGCGGCCCGCATCTTCTTGAAATCACCACCAGCCAGCGAGAATGTGGCCAAATCGACAACAGCCTCTTCTCCCATTTTATGTAGCGTCAGGCCGATTTCGACCCAAAGTGGAAGGTAGCGCGCGCTAACCTCGTAGAATACGGGCCGACAGTTTGCGCGATATGCAGCATCAAAGAACGCCCACGCCATCTCTGGGACAGCCGCGTCGGGGCCAATCGGATCGCCGTAAGCAATCCAGGATCGCCCCTGAACGGCATACATGATAAACGCATCCATATCTTTTGAGAAAAACAGCGTCTTGTCACCGGTCAGCGCAAGGCACCCTTCAGGCTGGCCCGATAAACCGACGATACGTGATGCGGTCTCAATGGCCTCTGCATCAACGGTTACGCCGCGTGCGCGTGCAGTTTGCAGTAGCAAATAGACCAAAATGAGGACAGCAACCGCGGTCAGGAAAATACCAGTGCGCAAGGCTCTTGGCGCGCGGGCATCACCCGAGAATTGCCCCCATAGTTCATGCGAGTACGGGACCGCCTGATGCATCAGAAGAATGAAGCCCCCAACACTGATGACGAGCGCCGCGAGCAAAGCCACCCAACGCCACGTAAATATACCTTGTGTCAGTTTTGTGGCGCGGAAGAATTCACGGCGCAAGGGCCAGAGCACGGCAGCAACAATCAGCAGCAGGATCGCTTCTTCCCAATCACCGCCAGAAATGACCGATAGGATCGCGCCAAAGCCAAGAACCCCAAGCGTCAGCCAGAACGCACCTGATATCCGTCGGAACAGTCCTTGGGCGAGGACGACCAGCAACAATCCAAGTGCTGCCGAAAGATAGGCGCCGCCTTCCAGCAAAATGATCGACATGAGATCACCTGGATCAATGTCTTCCGGGCGGGAGGCCGGAAAGACGGCCGCCAAAATGAGGTAAATACCGACGGCAAAACCCGTCAAGCCAGCAGTGGTTGGTGCAACCGACGAGAAAACCCTGAACGCGGGTTCCATTTGCGCTGAGACTGGTCCGAGGCGTTTGGCGAGATACCCAGACGCAAGGCGGCCTTCAATAATGGAGACAAAAACGACAGCAAGTGCAAACGGCAGCAGATAGTAGATGACGCGGTATAACAGCAAGGCTGCGACAGCCTGATCGAGCGGCACAGTTGCAGGTAACGCCGCAAGCACGACACTCTCGAAGACACCGACGCCCCCGGAACATGGCTCAAGACGCCGATCATCGCCGCAGCCGCAAAAATGGCGAAGAACGTGATGAAATCAGGTGTGCCTGCCGGCATCAGAACATAGAGAGCCAAAGCGGCCATGGCTGTATCGATGACGGTAAAGCCAATTTGGCCAAACAGGATCGCTGGAGAAGGCGCGAAAACTGTGAGGCGCCGCCATTTCGCCACCTTGCCTGTCACGGAGAGCCACGTCAGAAACGCAAATGGCAATGCAAACGAAAGGATCGCAACGATGCGCACTTTTTCGGTTGGCCAATTGACCAGATCGCCCAAGGCGGCGGGATGTATGGCAAGTGCGGCAAGCCCGACGAAAGTGATGCCAAGACCGAACGCAAGCGAGACAAAAGTTGAAATTGCGGCTACATCAAAAGCGTTCAATCCAAATGCCGAGTAAATGCGATAGCGGACGGCACCTCCAGAGACGGCGCTGATACCGACCGTGTTGCCAAAACTATACCCCAGGAAGCCACCGACCAATATCACCGGCATCGGAAGTTTCTTGCCCAGATACCGCAACGCAGACCAGTCGTAACCGACAAGAGCAATATAACCGACAAAGGTCGCGGCAACTGCTGCCAGAATTTGCGACATCGGAATTGCGCGGGCTTGGGCACGCACGTCGGCAAGGTTTGTTGTGCTCAGCAAGTGATAAAGCGCGTAGGCGCCCAGGACAAAGAGCGCGAAACCTAAGAGCACTGGTGCGAAGCGACGTAATTTGCCCAAGCTTGTATCGTTGGTTGCGCTGTCGTCTGCAACGATCGTCATGTGTGGCACCCTTGTCTCACGCTTGAATATGACAGTCACTGTCACAAGCGCGCAGATTTCTCCACATTTTTCCTGACAAGTTACAAAATGGTAATGTGCTGAATTAGGCCGCATATGATGTCCTGTCTCATCAATCCGTAATAAATCGCGGCTATGGCGGCACGTCCCACTCCGTGGTCGTTGGTCAGAAGAGTTCAATCCCGATGCGATCAACCAATGTGAATCCAAAAAAAACTAGAAAATCACCTATACTCGCAGCGCTTATGGCAATCATAGGCCTTGCTTGAGCCAGTTCAGCTACTGCCGAAAAGGTCGGCGAGGATGGTCTCGGGTTGAAAGTCACCCTTCTGATCTATGGAAAAAGAGTGCAGCAAACCGGGCGGACTTCACCTTCAAGGCAAGCTCTGAATCCGAAGTGCAGTAAGGAAACAATGCCGGCAATCCAGATTTGCCGACTGATGGTGCTTTCGCTTAAGGACTCGGCTCATGACGCGCACTGATCATCGCATAAACCAACTATTTTAGTCAGCTATTGATATTGACATCCTTGGTCAAATCAATCAGCTTTCTGACGGGCAGTTTCTGAAGTTACGACGTGCCAAAAAAGAGTCCGGAATATGCAACTTGATTCACAGCCAAACCCCTTTTTTTCATGTTTTGGTGCGGCTGCACTCGCCAATCCAAGCGGATCGGAAAGCGACCTTGCTAGATCACCGTCAAATCCACTCATCCCTCATAGCGGGAGATGGAAAGCTTATCCGGAGCCAATGAGAACGCACCGTACAGTAAAGACTGCCTGCAACGCAGAGCCATCTAGCGGAGCAACAGTCTTGCGCTCTGGCCCGGTGCTCAGGGTTTTCTGGGTGGTGCTCGGATGTATATCCCTCGCCGTAGCCGTCTGCGGCCTCGTCCTGCCGGTCCTGCCGACAACACCGTTCGTTATCCTCTCGGCTTTCCTTTTCTCAAAAAGCTCTCCGTCGCTCGCAGAGTGGTTGAACCGCAACCGCGTCTTTGGCCCGATTATAGCAGACTGGCGGGTCAGCGGTGCAATTGCGATCCGTTACAAAGTGATGGCACTGGTGATGATGGCGGGTGCATTTGCGTTAAGCCTTGCCATGTCAATGCCGGCCATAGTCCTGCTTGTGCAGGCGATCTGCATTTTGGCAGCGGGTACGTTTATCCTCAGCCGTCCAAATCGTGCAACGGCTTAAAACTTGCACATTCTGTCCCGGTCAGTCGTTTCCGACTCGGTTGCCAAGGCGAGTTGAAAAGAGCCTTTAAAATGATGACAGAGCAGTGCTGATGCGGTGAGGTTGCATAGTCATCCAAATTGCCATCGACGGTATGCAAGATTGCCGGAAGGTTACTTGAGCGTTGCCATCATTTGCGGGCTAAATAAATCGCTTAGATTATTGGAACTGCAGAATTCGGTTAATTTCGGTAGACAACACCTGACATAAGCTGTGCTCGGGTTCCGAATAAACGGAAATGGCCTTGGATTACGCAGGGCAGGTGCCTACTTCATTGTAAACGGAGAGCGTCATGCAGCATTTTTCTTTACTCGACTTGTCACCTGTGCCGGAAGGCAAAACCACAGCCGATGCTTTGGTTAATACTGTTGCGCTGGCCCGTTCCGCTGAACAGGCGGGATATCACCGCTTTTGGCTGGCCGAGCATCACAACATGGCCGGAATTGCGAGCGCAGCGACTGCCATTGTCATCGGCCATGTGGCGGCCGCGACCACGACCATGCGGATCGGCGCGGGCGGGATCATGTTGCCGAACCATGCGCCGCTGGTTGTAGCAGAGCAGTTCGGAACGCTCGCGACGCTGTTTGGGGATCGCATCGATCTGGGTTTGGGTCGCGCACCCGGCACTGATATGGCCACGGCCCGTGCGCTACGTCGCCATATGGCGGTGGCGGACAGCTTTCCGCAAGATGTACAGGAAGTGATCGGTTATTTTGGCGATACGCCAGTAGGGGCTGCGGTCCGGGCCATTCCCGGAACCGGTACGCATGTACCCGTCTGGATTCTCGGGTCGAGTCTTTATGGTGCGCAATTGGCTGCTCATCTGGGCTTGCCCTATGCTTTCGCCTCGCATTTCGCACCGGCGATGCTCGAAGAGGCACTGTCAGTCTACAGAGCATCATTCAAGCCTTCGGAAACCTTGGCAGAGCCATATGCAATGGTTACCGTGGGTGTCTGTGCTGCCGAAACCGATGCACAGGCACAGTATCTGCGTTCATCGCAAATACTTGCCTTTGCACGGTTAATGTCGGGTCAGCCGGGCAAGCTGCCTTTGCCGGTTCATGACGTCGATGCGCTTGTACCGGCGGCCGTTCTTGCCCAAGTCAGGCAGGCCTTGTCATTTTCCGCGACGGGTTCTCCTGCGACGGTCAAGGCAGAACTGAACGCAATCATCGACAGGTTCCAGCCCGACGAGATTTTGGTTACCGGAATGGTCCACAATCATATTGCGCGGGTCAAGTCATTTGAAATTGTGGCAACTGTAATGAGAGAAATTCTTGCCCAAAAGAAAGCCGCATGACGTTGCTGATCTGGAGTTGAAGGCACAGGTTTCTATAATTGTTCGCTCGACAATGACCCGCACCATCTTTGGTGGGATCAACTGTCTGATACAGGCGCGGTGGAGGGTAATTCATCTTGTCCACCCGTTACCGACTTTGGGTTTAAAACCTCATAAAGTCGCAAACTTTGCTGCTTTGGCTTCGGATTGGCGCCCAAGTGCGGCAATCGCCCGGTCGAAAGTCGGCTTTACGCGATACCTTTTGTTGAGATTCGGATGAATTGGACGTCCCATCGTAAGTGAAATAGGTTTCTGACCTACTGGTCCGAATGAAATTGGCGCAGCATTCAGCACGCTTTCCATTTCTGTTTCGATATCGGGCCAAAGTTGAACGATCTCGCTACTGGAAATGCATATAAATGTGCCACTTCCCAAGTACGCGCTAAGTATATGGAGGCATTTTACACTCTTGGAAATCGCTTCGGCTGCTTGACTTAAGATGTTGGAGAACTCCGCACTCGTGCAGCTATCGAACAGAAGTTCGATCTCGTCCACCTGCACAGCAAACACGAAAGCACCTTCAATTCGTGATTTCGGCAATTGTAACAAGTAATTCCCCAGCGAAAAGATATCCGTAAGGCGGCTTTCCTGAGAAAACCGCAACGGCTCGGTCAGGTCGAAGCGGTGATATCCTGGCTGTTGCGGAATTGCGTTTTGGTGAGACTGATGAGAAGGGGCCTTCGTAATCTGGAAGGTCATTCGACTCGCAATTTCCAATCTGGCAGCGATATTTTTGACATCAAACGGCTTGGTCACATAGTCGTTTGCACCGGCAACGAATGCGCCCTCAATCGACGGTGTATCCGATTTCGCCGTCAGCATAATGATAGGCGTGTCTACATATTCCGGCATTTTCCGGATAGACTTGCACAGTTCAATTCCGTCCATCCCCGGCATCTCGATGTCAAGAATCAGGCAGTCAAACTGCTGCCCGCTGTGACGCAAGATTTCCAGTGCGGAAAAACCAGATGCTGCGATGCTCACTTTGGAATGACCAGCCTGCCGAAGTATTAACTCCAACAATTCCAAAAGGACCGGATCATCGTCGACAGCTAATATATTCATGTGCTTTTCCTAGATTGTGTCGGGGCCTTCCCCCGTTTAGTTCTTTCGCGGGCCAGTCCAACGCCCGGCCCCGCGTGCTCTTGCTGTTCTGTATCTGTCCGGGTCTTCCGGTTCAGGCCCCAGAGAGGTCCAAGAGCCTGCTTTCCGTTTCCCAGTCACATTTGTCCTGCGCTTTGGCATCTTCGATGGCGTGGTAAAGCGCAACGAGACTGGATTGGTCCTGCCCTGTAATAACGAAACTTTTCGGCTCGGAGTAAACCAGTTGGACGGGGCTGGACGTACTGCCGATAATTGACGATTCCGTCAGCTCGGTGTCGGCCAGCGAAGAGATGTGGTTGATTTCAATCGGATGCTGTCCGTTCACCACGCAAGCGAACACGCCATTCCCCGCATACGCAATAAAGGCGTGTCGATTGTTCAAACCGGCAGACAGCACATCAGAAACTCTTGCAAGCAAGTTGCGTGTTTCTTCGGCTTTATTTTCGGTGATTAGCCTATCATAGTCTTTGATCTTCACGGCGAGGAAGTTGGTGGCAAACAATCCGCCCCGCTCGATCTGCTGGAGGTAGTTGTTCATGGCGGCGATGGTGATGACGCCACCAATGGCGCGATCGGTCTGAACGATCTCGCTGGTCCACCGACCGGCGGCCAACTGTACGGGATCAACGGTCTGTATATCGCTGGCGCGAAGAGACTGCCGAAACGTCATTTCAGCCGCGGAAATACGCGCGGTCAGATCGTCGATTTCGAAAGGTTTCGTCACATAGTCATCAGCACCTGCGGTGAAAGCGCGTGAAATATGGTTTCTGTCCGTCATGGCTGTAACCATGATGATAGGGGTCTCTTTGTATTCGGGTTGCTTTCGGATCGCCGAAGTCAGTTCAATCCCGTCATATTCCGGCATCCGAATGTCCAGGAACATGCAATCAAACGGCAGTTTGGCAGCGGCGATAATCGCTTCTGCCTCTGCACCTGACAGGCATGTCGTGATCCTATTATAGCCGATTTCGCGCAACATTCCGGACAGAATTTGCAGACTCACGTCGTCATCATCGACAAGGAGAATATTCATGTCTTCACCCTTGCCGGGGAGAGAGCCGAGAACTTTATGAGCGGATTGTTTTTTCTTCAGGAACAGCTTTGGTTCGCTGATGAACTTGACGTCCATTCGTTCTGCACGTGCAGAAGCGCTTAGATACCTTCCGATCAATTGAACGGAGAGCGCGATTGTAACCGCGATCAATCCATAGCCGACATAGTAGCCAAGCGCCGTCCAGACCGATAATCCGGTGATCAGCCCAACAAGAAACGCTGCTGATCCAGCCAACATCCCGGTTGCCAAAATCATAACAATCATATGCTTTTCCCCATCCGTGCATTGCGATTGTCTCCACCTAGGCCACAAATGTGGCAGATTTACGCCACAGCTCATCTTAAGGTGGTTTTTTTAGCCCCCAAGTTCCCGTTATCCTGTGTCTGGTGATAGGGAAGGAACTCTGGGACAAGTCGTTTTCCCGAAATCAGCGTTACAACCGTTACCCCTTAGGGGAATAGCAAGTTGATTATCACCACCCCTGTTTAAGACGGATTTTGTCTCGACAGTTGTAATTACCCGAGATTAAGTAAGCTCTAGGTTGTGTTTTTTCAGAGATCAATTGATCATTCTAAAGGCGTCCTCAATCCAATATTGAAGGTAAAAAACCATTGCGTAGATTTGAAGTCCTTGCTTTTACAGTTTGCATGATCGTGACGATTGGCTTGTATTTCAGTGTGAGCAAGAAAGACGAGTTATCCGCGAAGGCTCTGTTTGAAACCGTCGCAGATCAAGGCTTTGACGAAGCAACGCAGCGGTTGGAGCGTTATGCCCACGCGCTTCAGTCCGTAACAGCTTTGTTTGACGCGTCGGATCAAGTCACCGAACAGGATTTTTCTGCCTTTGTCCGTTCGTTTGACCTCATCGACCGTTCGCCAGCTCTTGAAGGGGTTGGCTATCTGTTCATAGACGAAACAGGTGGTAGTTCTGGTTTTTTTGTGGGGTCACCCGACGCAGGTCAAATTGATCCGGCAAAACTGGGTCCAGATCTGATCCCATCCATTAAAAGTGATGTTAACCCAATTTTCACCATTACTGCGGTGGAAGACGGATTTGCAGATATAACCAGCGCACCCCTGTATATGGTCAATTTGATACGGCGCCAGTCGCACCAGATGAATGGGGACGTCGGGTGGGTGTACGCGACCATCGACGGCGCGCAGGCATTTGCCAATCTGGTCCGAAAACAAGGGGAAAGCTACACGCTCGGGATTTCGATCCAGAAAGATAGTACAGGTGTCTCACAAGTGCAGGCCGGCGACGCTCAGAGTACCAGTTTATTTACCACAACCCGGAATTTGCCCGCGTATGGTCAGACGTGGACGTTCACTTTTGCCAGTACACCCGCCTTCGAAGCCTACTATCTGAATAATTCTCGCTATTTCATCCTGATTGTCGGGCTTATCTGGTCGAGCCTTTTGTCAATCGTAATCCGTTCGATCAATGTTCGTCAGCAGGCAAGGGCTGAACTCTCCGAACTCCAAGCCCGCCAGTTTACGTCTAGCGAGATGGAGAAAGAGTCCATTCTTGATAATGCACTTACGTCCGTCATCATTTTCGATGCGAACGAACGTATTGTTCATGCCAACAGTGCCGCGCAGAAGATATTTGGATATGACCTTGTTGAGTTGGTCGGACTGCCCTTTTCCAGGCTCGCAACAAAGGCCGAGTTTGACGGGAACATCGGCAATTTCAGGGCGCTTGGGCAGACGAAATCAAATAGCCTGCTAAGCTTGGACGTTCAGCTTAATAGTTGGGCGTCATCAACCGGAGCATCTCGAACGACGGTGATTATTCGGGACGTCACTGCCGAACA
>RCMY010005120.1_pt1 | contig 11179 bp, 10 predicted proteins | sample 2041341 | NCBI WGS metagenome assembly RCMY01 (sample SAMN09708234, study PRJNA481090) | Marine sediment metagenome, whole genome shotgun sequencing project.
CCCTTGGCTGAGCGGTTTCTCGGTGAGGAGCGACTGGTCGGCAGCGAGGGCTTCGAGCTGTTCGATTGCCTGTTTGTTGGTGAGCATGTCAGTCGACCCTGATCGTCGGATCGAGGTAGGCATACGAGAGGTCGACGAGAAGGTTCACGACCACGTATCCCGACGCGATCACCACCGTGAACCCTTGAACGATGGCGTAGTCGCGACCGGTGATGGCGTCGAACAAGGCCCTGCCGACCCCGGAGAGATTGAAGACCGTTTCGGTGAGCACTGCTCCGCCGAGAAGAAGGCCCATCTGCAGGCCGATGATCGTGACGACGGGAAGAAGCGAATTTCTGAGAGCGTGGTTCCGAACAACTCGCTGCTCCTTGGCACCCTTGGCTCGGGCCGTGCGTATGTAGTCCTTGCCCATGACTTCGAGAAGTGAACTCCGCGTGATGCGGGCGATGATCGCGAGCGGAATCGTGGCCAGGGCGACCGACGGAAGGATCATGTGTTTGATGGCGTCGCCAAAGACACTCCACTGACCGGTGATCAGCGCGTTGAAGATGAAATGGTTGCCAATGAACTCGTGGAGCTTGGCCCAGAAGCCCTCTTCACCGACGTCCCATCCCCACACCTCGTAGTACGGGTCCGAGAGCGTCCCTGCCGAGAGTCGTCCGGAGGGAGGCAGAGCCAGCGGCGTGTCCTTGAGGATCACGGCGAAGAAGTAGGCCAGCATGAGCCCGAGCCAGAAGACCGGCATCGAGACACCGATATTGGCGAAAGCCATTGTGGCGCTGTCGATTGCGGTGTTGTGTTTGCGCGCTGCGAGGACGCCGAGTGGCACGCCAATGAGGACGGCGAGAATGAGCGCAGAGAACGCCAACTCGATCGTCAGGGGAAGGCGTTCGATGAGCAGCTGATTGACCGGTTGCGAGAAACGAATCGACTCGCCGAGATCGAGCGTGGCGACGTCGCGCATGTAGATGCCGAGCTGCACGAGCGTTGGTTCGTCGAGGCCGTTTGCCTCGTCGAATCGCATGCATGCTTCTGGCGTTGCTTGTTCGCCGAGCATTGCCGTGCATGGGTCGCCCGGGATGGCGCGGATCAAGAAGAAAACGACGACGATGATCCCCAAGAGGACCGGTATGGCTAGCAGGGTTCGTCGAACGATGAAAGAAAGCATGTCGTAACAGTCCGGAGATCCCGGAGAAGGACGTGGTCTTCACGCCCCTCCCCGGGAACTATCCAGATGCTGGTGTTATCCCTCCGCGTTCAGGAGGCCACCCCAGAGGTAGTCGTAATACGTCCACGCACCGGTGTTTCCGACGTGGAGTGGGTTGGCAGCATCGAGACCGGCGCTGAACGACGCAACAACGTCGTTGGCATCGAGGTCGGAACCATCGTGGAACTTCACGCCGGTTCGGATGTTGCAGGTCCAGGTCGTGCCAGCCTCATCGGGTGCGCACTCGGTTGCAAGCTGTGGTACCGGCGTGCCGTCGGGCGCATAACCGTAGAGGCCTTCGATGACCTGAGCACATGCTCGCAGTGACTCACCGTCGGACTCATCGGCGCAGTACAACGAGATGGGTTCGGCGCCTTGCATGAACACCAAGGTGTCCTCGCCGTTGTCCATCTGGTTGAACAGGACCTGGCCCCATGGTGGAGCGTAGGCACCCTCGACGTCTGCGCCGTAGGCGAACGCCGTTGCCGAGTGAACCACAGGAACCATCGGAACGTTCACGGCCAAGGCGTTGTTTGCTTCGGCGTAGAGCGGAGCGACGACCGCGGGGTCAATCTGCTTCGAGGCTTCGGCCAGCGGGTCGACGTAACTCGGATCGGGAACTCCGAACTGCGGGTTGTTGGCGCTGAAGTGAAAGTCCAAGAAGTTGGTGATGTGCGGGTAATCGCCCGTCCAACCCAAGAGGTAGATTCCGTCGAGGTTTCCGGCTTGGGACTCCTCGATGAACGCTCCCGATTCCATGACCTCGATCGATGCGGTGATTCCGAGATCAGCAAGCTGATCCTGAAGATCGACTGCGACCGCGCCAGGCTCGGGCAGGTATCCACGGAACACGTCTCGGTAGTAGATCGTCGTTTCGAATCCGTCTGCGAATCCGGCATCGGTCAGAAGCTGCTTTGCGGCGTCGACGTCATAGTCGGGCCACGCGTCACCTTCGCAACCGAACTCGACCGTGCATGGGGTGAAGTGCGAAGCAACTTCGGAGCCCGGTGGGTAGAACTGATCGACGATTCGCTGACGGTCGATGCCGATGCCCACGGCCTGGCGAACGGACTCGTTGTCGAACGGTGCGAACGTGTTCGTCAACGCCACGTACAGAATGTTTGCTTCGGGCTTGTTGATCAGCGTCAGGTTCTCATCGCCCTCGATTACTGGATAGTCGTCGGTGCTCGGGAACGTGATTCCGTCGACATTGCCCGACTGGAGCTCGATCAGGCGTTGTGCGCCCTCTGTTGCCCAGCGAAGAACGGCTGTTTCGTGCGGTGCGACCGTTCCGTAGTAGTCGTCGTTGCGTGCGTAGACGACGGAGTCGCCCGCAACCCATTCGACGAGTGAGTACGGTCCAGTGCCGATCGGATCACGCAATGGCGCGCCTCCGGTTGCCTCGAGGTGCTCGGCTGGCTGAATGCCGTGCACGAGGAACGCAAGTTTGGCGAGGAACGCAGGATCTGTTGCGCACAAGCCGAATTCGACCGTGAACTCATCGACTGCGGTGATCGACTCGATCTTCTGGTCGCCTTCGCATGCGCCAGTGAGTGCAGTGCCCTCGTAGCCGGGGTCGGGTTCAACCGCCTCGGTGGTTGTGGTGTCCGCCGGCGGTTCCGTGTCATCGGTCGGAGCCTCGGTTGTTGTGGTTGTGTCGTCGCCGTCGGTGTTGGCAGTGTCGTCTCCATCACTACCGCAGGCCGCAGCCACCATGGAAAGTGCTAAAAGCACTCCCAAGAGTTTCATTAGGTTTCGCACGTGGTTTCCCTCCAAAAATGCATGTGTTGAGCGGAACGTCTCACCATTGAGTCGTCGCGCCATGATCGAACCTATTCCGATTCACTACGAAGGTGCAATCGGGCGGTGTTACGAGTTCGCAATGGTGCTCAATGGACCATGGATAAATGTCGGTCGTCTTCCGACAACCGGATATGACCTTGAAGATCGGCTTTCTCGGTTGCGGGCTCATTGCACGCTCGCACGCTGCTCGTCTGCAGAGCGTCGATGCTGCCGAGATCGTCTCGGTGTACGACATCGACCCCGAGCGTTCCGCGTCATTCGGTGCGTACACGAACGCCACGGTCGCGTCGTCGGCCGAACAGGTCATCGTCGAAGCCGATGCCATCTACGTCACGACCTGGACATCGGAGCACCCCCACCTCGTCTCGGCCATCGCTGCCGCAGGGAAACCAATCTTTTGTGAAAAACCGCTCGGGGTCGACCTCGCAACTGCCCGGCTGATGTTCGACGAGGTACAGGCAGCCGGGGTCGTCAACCAGACGGGCCTCATCCTTCGCCACTCGCCCGCGTACCGGTGGATGAAACACCAGATGTCGAGCGGCGAACATGGACCGCGGATGAGCATGGTGTTTCGCGACGACCAATACATTCCGGTGCAGGGCATGTATGCGTCGACATGGCGTGGAGACTCGTCCAAAGCCGGCGCCGGCACGTTGCTCGAACACTCCATCCACGACCTCGACCTGATCGAATGGATCCTCGGACCGATCATTCGAGTCAGTTGTGTGACCGCGAACATCCATGGCATCGAAGGAATCGAGGATCAGGCCAGCGTGCTACTGACCGCCGACCACGGTGGCCAAGCGGTGTTGAGCTCAACCTGGCACGACGTGATGACACGACCAAGTCTTCGCCTCGTCGAGGGTTTCTGTCAGCGCGCGTATCTGGGTGTCGAGGGTGACTGGAGGGGGCCTGTGCGTCTGACGGCGACCGGTTCCGCGCAACAGGAGTGGGAAGGTGAAGACGTCGTGGCGATGGCGAGCGACATCGATGGCCGAGGATTGAACCCCGACGCCGACTTCGTAGATGCGGTGCTGAACGAACGACCTGCGTTCCCCGATTTCGGTGTGGCGATCCGCGCGCACGTCTTGGTCGATGCGGCCTATCGGTCGGCGGCTCGGAATGGTGCTCCCATCGAAGTTTGATCTCGGTCAGCGCACCCGACGTACTCAGCGCTCCATGTCGACCACTCGGTAGTCGCGAGTCAGCTGATCGAGACGTTCGAGAACATCGGGTTCGAGCGTGAGCTCCCGTCCGGCAAGTGAGTCGTGCAGTTGCGTCGCACGACTCGCACCGATGATCGGCGCAGTGATCGCAGGGTTTGCCATCACCCACGCAATCGCAAGGGTGGCGAGCGGCACGCCGAGTTCGTCGGCGATCACGGCGATTTCATCGACGACCTCGAACTTGTCCTCGGCCCAGTAGCGCTCACGGTACCGAGCCCCTGACGAGTGATACCCGAAGCGGCCGCCCTCGGGTGGTGTGGCGTCGGCCGACAATTCTCGATGTTTGCCGGTCAGCATGCCGCCGGCCAACGGGTTGTACGCGACGACCGCGAGTCCATCGTGTTGTGCGGCCGGAAGTATGTCCCGCTCGATGTTTCGGAACAGCAGGTTGTAGCGCGGCTGCACCGACTCGTACCTGCTGATGCCGAGCATCTCGCTGCGACCAATGGCTCGGCTCAGCTGCCACGCCGAGTAGTTCGAACAGCCGATATACCGCACCTTGCCTGCGCGCACCACGTCGTCGAGGGCCGAGAGGGTTTCGTCGAGCGGAGTTTCCGAATCGAAGAAATGGATCTGGTAGAGGTCGATGTAGTCGGTGTTGAGCCTGCGCAGCGAGGCGTCGATCGCGTCCATGACGTGTTTGCGGCTCGCACCTCGATCCCACGGGTTGGGCCCCATCGATCCGTAGAACTTCGTTGCGAGAATCACGTGCTCACGGTGCCCCGGCAACCACCGCCCGATGATCTCTTCAGTGAGCCCGGAAAGGTCACCGGTCTGTCCATAGGGGTAGGCGTCCGATGTGTCGATGAACGATACGCCGGCGTCGAATGCCACATCGAGGATTCTGTGTGACTCGGCCTCGTGGGCTTGGACGCCGAACGTCATCGTTCCGAGACAGAGTGACGAGACATGCAGACCGGTGCGGCCGAACTTGACGGAGTTCATGACGGCTCAGCTCGCGTTCCGGGCGATGACCGATGCCCGCCGCAACGGCGGAACCGTCTTGGGCGGCACCTTTCGTGGCGGCAGCTCTGCGAGGACTTCGTGGGTGGCCTGCGTGATGATGGCGACCGCTCGCTCGAAGGCCTCCTCGGTGGCTTCTGAGGTCTTTTGTACGCCGGTGATCTTGCGAACGTATTGACGCGCTCCGGCTTCGACCTCTTCGTCGGTCGCAGCCGGCTCGAGGCCGCGGAGCGTGGTGATGTTTCTGCACATGGGAATCTCCTCAGGTTTTGGGTTCGACAAATGGGGGGTCGACGAACCAGGGGTAGATGGGTGGTACGCCATCGGTGAGCTGCTGAAATCTCAATTCACCGACTTCTCCATGCCTGCCCAGTACGGATCGCGAAGTTTGAACTTCTGTAGCTTGCCCGTTGCAGTTCGGGCGAGTTCGTCGCGAAACTCGACCGACGTGGGGCATTTGTAGTGCGCCAGTTTTTCACGGCAGTGGTCGATGATTTCCTGTTCGGTGACCTCGATCGACGGATCGGCCACGACGAGCGCCTTGACCGTCTCGCCCCACTTCTCGTGCGGCACGCCGATGACGGCCACTTCGGTGACGGCGGGGTGAGAGAACACCACGTCTTCGACCTCGATCGAGCTGACGTTCTCGCCTCCAGAAATGATGACGTCCTTCTTGCGATCCGTGATCGCGTAGTACCCCTCATCATCGACGTAGCCGCCGTCACCCGTGTGGAACCAGCCTCCATGCAGCGCGTCGGCGGTCGCTTGAGGGTTGTCCCAATAACTCTCGAGCACGACGTTTCCCCGCGCCAAGAACTCGCCTGTCTCGGAAACCTTTATCTGAACCCCGAGTGCAGGAGCACCCTGCCGGCCGAGTTTCTGCGCTCGATCACCCGGCGTGAGCTCATCCCATTCCGACCGGCTTCGGTTGATCGTCAGCAGGGGAGCGGTCTCGGTCAGTCCGTAGAGCTGGATGAACTCCCAACCGAGTTCGGTCTCGACCCGTTCGATGGTCGCCGTGGGAGGTGGGGCGCCGGCGACCATGATCCTGACCGTACCCCTCCCAGGGATCTCACCGTCCCACTTCTTGGCGGCGTCGAGCACTGCGGTCACGACCGCGGGAGCACCGCACATCATCGTCACGCCGTGTTCCTCGACGCGGCGAAGAATTTCCGCGCCGTCAACCTTTCGCAGGACGACGTGTTTGACTCCCATGCCAGAGACCGCGTACCCCATTCCCCAACCGTCGCAGTGAAACATCGGGAGCGTGTGGAGATACACGTCTCGGTCCGTGACTGCGATGTGCCAACCGAACGTCGTGGCGTTGATCCAGCGCGCTCGGTGTGTTTGCTCGACGCCCTTGGGACGTGCCGTCGTTCCCGATGTGTAGTTGATCGACGCAATGGCATCCTCGTCGGGTTCCCACGGCTCTGGTTCACCCTCGTGGCCGAGCCAGACAGCATCGGACTCTTCGCCGAGCACCCACTTCTGTTCGCACTCGATGTCGGCGAGGTCGTCTGCGAGCTCGGGGTCGATCAGCAACGCCGATGCACCGCAGTGTTCGACGATGTAGGCGACCTCTTGGGCGCTGAGGCGGAAGTTGATCGGAACAAAGATGCGACCGTTGCCGCTGACACCCCAGAACGACGTCAGTAGGCGGGCCGAATTGTGTGAGACCATCGCAACCCGAGCGCCCATAGGAATGCCGAGTTTGTCCATCGCAACACCCATCTGGCGCCTGATGTCGGCCATCTCTCGATAGGTGAGGGTCTTCATCGGCGTCGCTGGCTGATCAGGCTCATCGACGATCGCGATCCGATCCGGATACACGTGCATCGCTCGATCGAGAAAGTCATTGATCGTCAATGCAACCTTCATCGTGGCAGATCCCCCGTTGTCCCCGTGTCGGCTGTCGCCGGTGATTCTGACCGTACTGCGTTGGTTGCTTACGCGTCTCGTTCGCGAAGCTCGACCCGCCGAATCTTTCCCGAAACCGTTTTCGGGAGTTCGGCCAGATATTCGATCTCACGCGGGTACTTGTAGGGAGCCGTCGTGGCTTTGACGTGGGCCTGGATCTCCGCCGTCAGCGCATCCGATGGCTCGAAGCCGGGCGCCAAAATCACGAACGCCTTGACGATGTTGCCTCGGTCGGGATCGGGTTTCCCGACGACCGCAGCCTCCATCACGGCTGGGTGTTCGATCAGCGATGACTCGACTTCGAACGGGCCGATTCGATACGCCGCGGACAGGATCACATCATCGGCCCGCCCGACGAACCAGAGGTAGCCGTCCTTGTCGCGGTACGCGCGGTCGCCGGTGTAGTACCAGCCGTGTCGGAAGACCTCAGCCGTGCGGTCGTCGTCTTGCCAATACCCGGCAAAGAGCCCGATTGGGCGAGGTTCGGTTTTCACACAGATGTTTCCTTCGACCCCGTCGGCACACACCGTGCCCTCGTCGTCGACGACGTCGACTTCGACCCCTGGAGCTGGCAAACCCATCGAACCAGGTTTCACCGGTTCGGAGGGATAGTTCGCCACCAGCACCACAGTCTCGGTTTGCCCGTATCCGTCGTAGGGAGTCGTGCCAGTCGCCGCGGTCCAGGTCTCGATGACCTCGGGGTTGAGCGGTTCACCTGCGCTCGTGCAATGCCGCAGGGTCGACCAGTCGTACGAGGACAATTCCATCTGTGCAAAGGCCCGGTACAACGTTGGCGGAGCGCAGAACGACGTCACCTCGAGTTCGCCGATCAGTCTGAGCATTCGATCGAAATCAGGTTTGCCGACGATGTTCCACATCACGAGCGTCGATCCGATGATCCATTGCCCGAACAACTTGCCCCACGCCGCCTTGGCCCATCCGGTGTCCGACACGGTCCAGTGCACGTCGTCGGGTGTCAGGTCGTGCCAGAAACGTGCCGTGATCTCATGACCGATCGCATACGTACCGACGTGTTGCACCATCTTGGGCCCACCGGTTGTGCCGGAGGTGAAGTACAACAACAGCGGGTCGGTCGACCGCGTGTCGGCGACGTGCGCAGGAACGCCAGGTTGCGCGTCGAGTCCGTCGCCAAAGCTGATCCAGCCCGAACGATCGGCACCGACGACCATTGTGCTCGTGATCGTCGGGCATTGTGACCGGATGGTGTCGAGGCGATCGGCACCGTCGGCGTCACATATCGCTGCGACAGCACCAGAACGGTTGATTCGGTACTGCTGATCCTTGCCCGTGAGCTGCGTCGTCGCGGGCATGGGAACCGCGCCGATCTGGATGCAGCCGAGGATCGTGGCGTACCACTCGACAATTCGCGGCAACTGCACGAAAACCTTGTCGCCCGCCTCGATTCCTTGCTCTCGAAGCAGGTGTGCGGTCCGGTGCGACAGGTTGACGAGCTCGGCGAACGTGTAGCGGTTGATCGTCGTCCCGTCAGGATCGATTCCGATCAACGCGACCTTGTCTGGCGTCTCGTTGCTCCGGACGTGCATCACGTTGCGAACGAAGTTGTACCTGTCGGGTACGTCGAGGACGAAATTTGCCCGGGTCTCTGCGTAGTTGGTCATGTTGGCCATGTCGTTTCCCCAATGTGCGGTGCCCCCACGGCGCCCCTGATGGAACGTACCCGACAGAGCGACGAGTCGGTGCGGGCCAGATGGCAACTCACTCAGCCTGCAGAGATCACGACCAGGGTGGCGAGTGCTGCCAGTACGTGGACGGCACCGAGGGCATCACCGTTGACACCGCCGATCTTGCGAATCGAGAGAGCCACAATGGCGATCGTCGGCACGGTCGCAGCGCCGATCGTGACCAAGGGGAAGATCGGCGAGAACATCATCGTCGTGGCAACGCCGACGAAGAAACCGAACGTGACCGCGAGTGGAGAGAGGCGGGCCATGTAGGCAGCTCCCATCCCGTCACCAGCGGGAGGCGCCAACATCATTGCGGCCAGGGCCATGGAGCGTCCGAGGGTGTGCGCCACGATCAGGGCAGCAAACCCCTCTCGGGGCTCGAGTTGGCTGACGGCTGCAACCTCGGTGATCAGCGCCATCGCGAGAGCGGCGGTTCCGTAGGTTCCGAGTCGAGAGTCCTCGAGGATCTCCATACGCTGCTCGACCGTCCACCCTCCACCAAAGGCGTCTGCGATGTCGGCGAGGCCGTCATGGTGAAATGCGCCGGTGACAAGCAGCGCGACCCCGAGTGACAGGCATGCGGACACCAGCGGCACGAAGAACACGCTGGCGACGTAGTAGGTGCCACCGACGACAGCGCCGATCATCATGCCGATGACGGGAAACCACGGAACGGCTCTGGCCAGGTCGACCGTTCTGCTCCCGCCCCGCGATACGTCTCCCACAGGAACACGGGTCAGAAATCCTGCCGCCACGTGAAGACTGCTTGCCGTCGGTCTGCTCACGTCGGAGCGAACCACTCGGCGAAGGTCGGCACGTCGGTCACGAGCTTGCAGGCCATTGCGACCAGCGGTACAGCAGCCATTGCTCCCGATGCCTCACCGAGGCGCATGTCGAGGGTGAGCAACGGGTCGAGGCCCAGGTGTTCGAGCACGAGCCGATGACCGGGTTCTGCCGACCGGTGTCCCGCTCTGCAGTTCGCCACGAGGTCGGACGAGATTTGGTGCAACACGAGCGCGGGTGACGTCGCGATGTACCCATCGAGAAGTACGGGTATCGAACTCATACGCGCCTCGACCAGCGCTCCGGCAATGGCCACGAGCTCCGCGCCACCAACCTCGCGCAGCACCTCGAGGGGGTCGGTCACAGCCGCTATCCGACGAACCGCCTCGGCGACAACACGTACCTTGGTCTCGAGCGCAGCATCGTCGATTCCCGTTCCCCGTCCCACGAACGGACTGGTCTCGGGTCCGAGCAGTGCCGCGCACACCGCAGCGGCAGCGGTCGTGTTTCCGATGCCCATCTCGCCGAGGATCAAGAGGTCGGTGTGCGTCGAGCGCACCGCCGACCGACCAGCCTCGAATGCTTCGGAGAATCGCTCCTGCGACAGTGCTGCCTCGATTCGAAGGTTGTTCGTCGGGCGGCCAACACCGACGTCGATCGCGTGCACAGCGGCCCCGGCAACGGCGGCTATTGCGGAGATACTGGCCTTCTTGGCTTCGAATGCCGCGAACATTGCCGCGGTCACTTCGGCGGGGTATGCGCTGACCCCCTCGGCGATGACGCCGTGGTCGGCGGCAAAGACGAGCGCTGCTGGACGGTCGACCGACGGCGCCGACGTGCGTTGCCAGCCGGCCATCCATCGGGCGGTCTCGTCGAGGCGTGCCAGCGCACCAGCAGGCCGCAAGATGTCTCCGATCCGTGCGTCGATCGCCAGGACCGCATCACTCTCGATGCGTGGGGCGTCGGCCAACTCAGCCCGAAGCTCAGAAACGGTCACCATGTGATCTCGAGCGACTCGAGTGGTGTGACCCGTCCTGCGGCAACGAACAAGGTGGTCTGGGCTCGAGCGGCGAGACGTTGGTTGAACCGGCCGAGTACATCGCGGTAATGCCGGCCGAGTTCGGTCTCGGGGTGAATGCCCAGTCCCACCTCGTTGGTGATGACGATCGTGGGTTCGACCCGGCTGACGAATGCATGAGAGAGGATCGACGCGTGTTCGTCGACCCGGGCTTCGTTCATGTCGGCGAACAACATGTTGTTCACGAGCATCGTGATGCAGTCAACGATCAGCAGAGCCCCTGGCTCGACCCCGACAACATCGTGCGCACTGAGCAGTGGCGCCTCGATCAAACCCCAGTCGACGGGTCGCTCTCGCTTGTGTCGAACGATCCGTTGGGCCATGTCGTCGTCGCTCGGTTGGGCCGTTGCGGCAATGATCACGTCACCGGGCCAGGCTTGGCCGAGCTTGACCGCAAGGTCACTCTTGCCACTCCGCGCGCTGGCCGCCTCATTGTCGATTTGTGCAAACGCTATTACGAAAAAGATGACGAGTCAGTATTGCCGCGCAACATCGG
>RCMY010005121.1_pt1 | contig 11179 bp, 9 predicted proteins | sample 2041341 | NCBI WGS metagenome assembly RCMY01 (sample SAMN09708234, study PRJNA481090) | Marine sediment metagenome, whole genome shotgun sequencing project.
CGGTGGTCAGCCGCCTCTTCCCGACCCACTTCCCGACGCTGGTCATGCTGGACAGCAGCACCAATCACGCCGGCCCCCTCGGCGACCTGGGTGCGTCGCTGGTGTGGACCGTCGGCGGGCTGCTGCTGGCCCATGTGGCGTTGGTGCGGACAACCAGGACGTTGCGGGCACGCCGTACGCCTCGAGCCGACACCTCATGGGCCCGGCTCGGGGCCGGTCTGCGCTACGCGTGGCGTGAGTACCGGCGCAACGTCGCACTGTGGGTGCTGCTGGTGGGCCTGCCCGTGTTCTTCATCACCGTCTCGATCGCGATCACCCCCGATGGTCCCGCTCCCGTGGAGTTGGCCGAAGGAGGTCAGAGCGCCATCGCGGTCCTGTCGATGGTCGAGGTGCACGGGGCCATCATGGTGCCGATCACCGTCGCGTTCCTGGCTGGGCTGGCAGGCCTGTTCGTGGTGATTGGCTCGGCCGAGGCCGACAGGCGCCTGGTCCTGGCCGGGTTTCGGCCGCGCGAGGTGTTGGGTGCACGGCTGGGCGTGATCGTGTTGGCGGCCATGCTGGTCAGCCTCGTGTCGCTGATCGTCACCTCGTTCAGCTTCACCCCCAAATCGTGGGCGACCTTCGCGGCGGCGACGGTGCTGGTGGCACTCACCTACGCCATGATCGGCGCCATCATCGGTCCCGTCGTCGGGCAGCTTGGCGGGCTGTACCTGATGTTCCTGCTGCCCTTCCTCGACGTCGGCCTGGCGCAGAACGTCATGTTCGACGCGGCACCGCCCGCTTGGGCGACCTGGATGCCGGCGCACGGCGCCACGCGCGTCCTCATCGACGGCGCTTTCACGCCCACATTCGACGAGATGGCCGGGCTCGCGCTGGCCATCGCCTGGCTCATCGGTGTCACTGGTGCCGCCGGCGCGGTCTTTCACCGGCTGGCCCAATCCGACATGAAGGCAGCACGATGAGACAAATCAAGATGACATGTAGCCACCCCACCTGGGGTGGGGTAGTCTCCAGTCGCACGCCCGTACAACCCAAGGAATTGTCATGACTGGCATCGATCTTCTCGTCATCTTGTCGGGCGCGATCACGATCGGGCTGCTCGCTTGGTTCTTCTTCGGACCCAAGCGGTCGGCGGCTGCGGCCTTGGAGGACGGCATCCAGCGGATCACGGTGACGGTCAAGGGTGGCTACAGCCCCGACGTGATCCGGGTTGCCGCTGGCACACCCGTGCGACTGACTTTCGATCGCCAGGAGTCGGGTGACTGCACCTCGCGGGTGAACTTCCCCGACATGCAGCTGTCACAGGCGCTGCCAGCCTTCAAGCAGACCGCGGTGGAGTTCACTCCGACCGAGGTCGGCGAGTTCGGGTTCGCGTGCGGCATGAACATGGTGCACGGTCGGCTGATCGTGGAACCGGCGTCCGCCAACGGCGCGTCGCCTGGCGACGCGACCGGTGACCACGACGCGGCGGCCGCGATCCCAGTCCCTGCCGCGAAGGGGCACGAGCAGGTGGACTTCGCCGTGGTCAAGGGGATCAGTTGCGCGACCTGTGTGTCGACGATCGACGCTGCCGTGGCGATGGTTCCCGGCATAGTCGAGGTCACGGCGAGCGTCGCGCAGGACCGGGTGCTGGTCACCTACGACCCGGCGTTGACCGATCCACAGACGATCGCTGCTGCGGTCGACAACGCCGGCTACAAGCTTCGCGAACGCAGCGATGATGCCTCCGGCGAGCAGGACCAGGAGGCGGCCGAACGTCAGGCCGAGCTCGCTGATCTGTCTCGGCGGGTTCTGTTCGGTGCCGTGCTGTCCGCGCCGGTGGTCTTCGCGGTGATGGCGATGGATCTGTTCAACGCGACCTGGATTCCCGACTGGCTGATGAACCGCTGGTTCCAGCTCGCGATGATCACCCCGGTCATGGCGTACACGGGCTGGCCGATCCACCGCACGGGCTGGCTGGCGCTACGCCACCGCACCGCCGAAATGAACGCGCTGATCACCATCGGCACCACGGCCGCGTTCGGCTACAGCCTGTTCGTGACCGTCGCCCCAGGACTGGTCCCGGTCGATGTGCGGGAGGTCTACTACGAGGCCGTCGGCGTCATCCTCACCCTGATCCTGCTCGGGCGATTGTTCGAGGTCCGCGCAAAGGCGGGGACCGGCGAGGCCATCCGCAAGCTGCTCGGCATGCAAGCCAAGACCGCCCACGTCATTCGCGACGGCGTCGAGGTCGAGGTTGCCGTCGAAGACGTCGTACCCGGCGACACCGTTGTGGTCCGCCCGGGAGAAAAGGTCCCGGTCGACGGCGAGATCATCGACGGGACTTCCACCCTCGACGAGTCGATGGTCACCGGCGAGTCGATCCCGACCACCAAGACCATCGGTGACACCGTCGTCGGCGCGACCGTCAACCAGACCGGCGCCTTCCGATTCCGGGCCACCGCGGTCGGCCACGACACCATGCTCGCCCAGATCGTCAAGCTCGTGCAGAGCGCCCAAGCGTCCCGGGCGCCGATCCAGCGCGTCGCAGATCTGGTTGCAAGCTGGTTCGTGCCCGCCGTCCTGTTCATCAGCATCGCGACCTTCGTCGGCTGGTTCGTGGTCGGCCCCGCCCCAGCCCTCACGTTCGCGCTGGTCGCCGCGGTGTCGGTGCTGATCATCGCCTGCCCTTGCGCGTTGGGGCTGGCCACGCCACTGTCGATCATGGTCGGCACGGGCAAGGGCGCCGAGAACGGCATCCTGATCCGTTCCGCCGAGGCCCTCGAGACCGCGCACAAGCTTGACGTGCTGATCTTGGACAAGACCGGCACGATCACGAAGGGCAAGCCCGAGCTCACCGACGTGATCTCGATCGATCCGGAGCGCACCGAGAACGAGCTGCTGCGTCTGGTCGCCGCAGCCGAGACGGTCTCTGAGCATCCACTCGGCGCCTCGATCGTCCGTGGTGCCCGCGAACGGGACCTGACGCTGCCAGACCCGAGCGATTTCGACTCCATCACCGGCCGCGGCATCCGCGCCAACGTCGATGGCCACCAGGTCCTGGTGGGCAACGTGGCGTTGTTGACCGACGAGGGCATCGACACGAGCGAGCTGGCGGCCGAGGCTGCGCGACTCGCCGAGGCCGGCCGCACACCGATGTTCGCCGCGATCGATGGAGCCCCGGCCGGGCTGGTCGCGGTCGCCGACACCATCAAGGACGACGCCATCCAAGCCATCGCCGCACTTTCGGCGCTTGGGGTTGAACCCGTCATGATCACCGGCGACAACCGACGAACGGCGGCGGCGATCGCCGCCCAGGTCGGCATCCGCCGGGTCCTCGCCGAGGTCATGCCCAAGGACAAGGCCAACGAGGTCAAGCGCCTCCAGGACGAGGGCCACACGGTCGGAATGGTCGGCGACGGGATCAACGACGCACCCGCGCTCGCCCAGGCCGACGTCGGCATCGCGATGGGATCGGGAACCGACGTCGCGATCGAGGCCGCCGACATGACGTTGATGTCCGAGCGGATCGCCGGGCTGGTCACCGCCATCACCCTGTCACGCGCCACGATGCGCAACATCCGCCAGAACCTGTTCCTGGCCTTCGTCTACAACATGGTTGGCATCCCGATCGCCGTCGGCCTGCTCTACCCCTTCACCGGTTGGCTGCTCTCCCCCATGATCGCCGCCGGGGCCATGTCGCTGTCCAGCCTGTCGGTGGTCGGCAACGCCAACCGGCTGCGTGGCTGGCACCCGGCGCAGCTGCTCGATGCCGCCCTCACCGCGTCGGCTCCGCCGCAGGTGGAGACGCCCCAAAGTCAGTCCCAGGGGGCTGTGCCCAGCGATACCCACAGCGACCACGCTGGCCACGACCACGCTGCCGCAGTCCAAGGCGACGTCGATCCGGTCTGCGGGATGACCGTGACCTCACCCGAAGCCCCCAGCATCGAGCACGACGGAACCGTCTACCGATTCTGCTCATCTGGGTGCCGCGACACGTTCACCGCCACCCCTGACCGATACACGCACGACCACGCCGGATGACGCCGCCGAACCAACGAAGCCAAGGACTGCCATGGGACGGGTGACCGCCACCGCAGCAGCCATCTCGGCCGCGTGGGGCGTCATGCACGCGCGTGCGCCAGCGGTGCAGGCATGGGCACCCTCGCGATTGGACACTGCAGACGGAACGCGACTGCATGCCCGTGTCGGCGGCAACCCCGGTCAGGGGCTACTACTGCTGCACGGGCTGGTGTCAACCGGCGACGTGTTCGGCCAGGCCTTCGACGCACTCACGGATTCGCATCGAGTCGTGGTGCCCGACCTCCTCGGGTTCGGACGTTCGATGGACCAGCGTCGAACGTCCTTCACGCTCGAGGACCACCTCGACGCGCTCGATGTGCTGGCCAAGGAGACCGGGCTGCTCGATGGCCGCGTCGTCATCGGTGCCCACTCGATGGGGTCCGCACTGGCGCTGCACTGGGCCGCACGCCACGCCGATGACGTTGATGCCGTCGTCTGTTGGGGCGCACCGATGTACTCGTCACCAGTGGCGGCCCGCACACAGTTGACGGGAAGCGCGATGGCTCGCCTGTTCGTGCTCGACACTCGGTGGGCGGCACGTGCCTGCGCCATCAGCTGCCGCCATCGCACCGCAGCTGGGTGGATTGCTGCCGCCATCGAACCGAGGCTGCCGATCCGGATCGCTCGTCAAGTTCCGGTGCACACGTGGCCCGCCTACCGAGACGCCATCAACGGTCTCGTCATCGACACCGCCTGGCCGCAGGTCCTGACGAACCTTGGGCAGGCCGGTGTCCCAGTTCGACTGGTCTGGGGAAGCCGAGATCACGTTGGCGACGCCGACTGGGCCCGGACCGTCGCAGCTGACCATCCCAACACCAGCGTGGAGCTGGTCGACGACGCTGACCACCTCCTCCCCCTGACGCACCCAGAGCTCTGCCGTGCTCAGCTCCTGACCAGCATGACCTCGCCCCCGACGCACAACCACCAAGAGGTGCACTGATGGATGACTACTCCCGACAGGTGACGAACCGGCTCAAGACCGCACGGGGACATCTCGACGGGATCGTCCGCATGATCGAGGAAGAGGCCTGGTGCCCCGACGTCATGAAGCAACTGGCAGCGGTCCAAGGGATCCTTGAAAGCACCAGCCGCGAAGTGTTCCGCCACCACCTCGAGACCCACGTTGCCGAAGCGATCCGCGAGGGTCGAGGCGACGAAATCGTCGACGAACTGATGGAGGCGCTCAAGTTCGACAAGCGCGTCCTTCGGGCGAATGCACCGTGAGCCCCCAACAGCCAGGGACACCCCAGGCACTCACCTCGCGTGAGCAGACCGTGGGCGTGCTGTTCGGCCTGTGGATGGTCGCCGGGCTGTTCTTGGACGGCTGGGCCCACGACAACAACAAGCCAGAGACCTTCTTCACCCTCTGGCACGGACTCCTGTACTCCGGGTTCGTGGCAGCCACGGCTGCAGCCCTGACCGTGGCGTGGCGTTCCCGCCAACCGGGCGCCACCTGGGCGGAGTCATTGCCCCGCGGTCACGGCCTGACGCTGGGGGCCCTTGTCCTGTTCGCCGCCGGGGCGATCGGCGATCTGGTGTGGCACGAGACGCTCGGCGTCGAGGTTGGCCTCGAAGCGCTCCTGAGCCCAACACACCTCGTACTACTCATCGCTGGACTGGTGGCGTTGAGCGCCCCGTTCCGGGCGGCCTGGACAGACCCGACCAGCGAACAGCCGGACCTTCGCCGGTTCGTGCCCACCGTGTTGTCGCTCGCGGTGCTCGTGGCGTTGGCCGCGTTCTTCTTGCTCTACTTGTCCCCGTTCGTGAACGACGCTGCTGGTGCACGTTTCGATCGGATCGCCGGGGTCCCGCACGAGCACCCGAGCACCGATGTCGGTGAACTCGTGCAGGTGCTCGGGGTGGCGTCGATCCTTGTCACAACCGTGCTCGTCGTTGTGCCCATCCAACTGTTGCTGCGCCGTTGGCGGCCACCGGCTGGATCGTTCACGGTCCTGGTCGGGGTCCTGGTGTTCCTGTTCGTCGCCCTCGACGAGTTCCGCCAGCCGGGCCTGCTCCTGGCGGGGCTCCTCGCAGGTGCGGCCGCCGATGTGGCCGCCAACCGCGGCCGGGAGGCGCTTGCGGGCGTGGCGGCGACCGTCGTGCTGTGGCTCTCCTACTTCGGCCTGTACCAGGTGACCGTCGGGCCTGTCGCCTGGTCGGCTGAACTCTGGACGGGAACGGTCACGCTCGCGGCGTTGGTGGCCGCGGCGATCGGACTGCTCAACACAGCGCTCCCACGCACCGGACGCGACCGGAGCGGCGGGGCGTCAGCCGTCGAGGGTCCTCAACTGGCCGGATCCTCGTGATGACCAATCCAAAGCTGGATGCGGGCGTGGTGACGGCCGAGACGATGGATCACGGCATCGGCTTCGTCGACCTGGCCGGCTTCACCGCACTGACCGAGGCGCACGGCGACGAGCAGGCAGCTGATCTCGCACAGAACTTCGTTGCCATGGCCCGCGAAGAGTGCTCGCTTGAGGATCGAGTGGTCAAGTCGATCGGCGACGCGGTGCTCCTGCACTCCCCCTCGGCCGCGGCAGGTCTCGAGGTGACTGCCCGCGTGATGCGGCGCTGCAGCGCCGAACCCGACTTCCCTCTTGCCCGGGGAGGCGTCCACGCTGGGCCGATCGTGCAGCGGCAAGGCGACGTGTTCGGCGCGACGGTCAACCTGGCGGCACGGATCGCGTCCCAGGCCCACGGCGGCCAACTCCTTGTGAGCAAAGCGGTCCGCGACCGCGTCGACGGTGCGGCCTTCTCGCTGATCGACCTCGGCGAGTTCGAGTTCCGCAACATCACCGGTGCGGTCCACCTCTTCGAAGTCGCGCTCGGACTCGACGCCGGGCATGCCGGGATCGACCCGGTCTGCCGCATGCGAGTCGAACGCGACCGCGCAGGCGGCCGCCTGCGCTACGAAGGAACCGACTACTGGCTGTGCTCGCTCGCGTGCGTGGCCAGCTTCGCCGCGGACCCTGCCTCCTACATCAATCCGATCAGATGAGGGCCCCCAGCGCATGGACATGAACTCCGAGAACGAGTACCAGGCCGGAACGCTGACGCTGTCAGGCACCGTCGCCATGGGCACCGGCGTCATGATCGGCGCCGGGATCTTCGCCCTTACCGGGCAAATCGCCGAACTCGCCGGACCGCTGTTCCCGGTCGCGTTCATCATCGCCGCCGCCATCAGCGGACTGAGTGCCTACAGCTACATCAAGGTCTCCAACGCCCACCCGTCCGCCGGCGGGATCGCCATGATCCTGTCCCGTGCCTACGGCCGCTCCACCGTGACCGCGGCCGGCTCGATGCTCATGGTCTTCTCCATGATCATCAGCGAGAGCCTGGTCGCCCGAACGTTCGGGACCTACACCCTGCGCCTGTTCGACGTCGCCGACACCAGCGCGCTCGTCCCACTGCTCGCCCTGGGCCTCATCGTTGCCGGCTTCCTGATCAACATTGCCGGCAACCAGCTCATCGGCACCATCTCCAAGGTCGCCGCCGTGCTGAAGGTCGGCGGCATCCTTGCATTCGCCGCCATCACCCTCGCGGCGTCAGGGTTCTCCTTTCAGGCCACGCAAGCACCCGGCACTGCCGACACCGGTCTCGGAGGCATGCTCGCCGCCGTTGCGCTCGCCATCCTGGCCTACAAGGGCTTCACCACCATCACCAACAGCGGTTCCGAGGTTCGCGATCCGCACCGCAACGTCGGGCGCGCCATCATCATCTCGCTGGCCATCTGCGTAGTCGTCTACCTCCTCGTCGCCTTCGCCGTCGGCTCGACGCTGACCATCTCCGAGATCGTCCAGTCCAAGAACTACTCCCTGGCCGAAGCCGCGCGACCAGCACTGGGCGACACCGGCGTGATCCTCACGGTCATCATTGCCATCATCGCGACCGCGTCGGGACTCCTGGCCAGCCTCTTCGCCGTCTCCCGCATGCTCGCCATGCTCACAGACATGGCGCTGATCCCCCACCGCCACTTCGGCATGCCCGGTGGGATCCGCCAACACACGCTCGTCTACACGGTCGTGGTCTCTGGCTCCCTGGCCGTCTTCTTCGACCTGAGCCGGATCGCAGCCATCGGCGCGATCTTCTACCTCGTGATGGACATCGCCATCCACTGGGGCGTGTTTCGCCACCTGCGTGACGACGTCGATGCCCGCGGCTGGGTCCCCCTTGCCGCCATCACTGCCGACGCCGTCGTGCTGGCCGCTTTCGTGCTTGTGAAGGGCGGCAGCGATCCGCTGATCGTCGCGCTCGCGTCGGGAGGGATTGCTGCGATCTTCGCGTTCGAAGCCATCTACCTCAAGGTCAGAGGGCCCAAGTCGGACGGCCCGAGCAGTGCTACGGACCACCAGGACATGGGGAAGATCGCATGAGGCGAACAGGCCGAAACCGCCATAGACGTTTCCTGCGGACCTTCGCCCTGCTCGCGGCGCCCGTTGTGCTGCTGTCGGCCTGCACGGCAAGTGATGGGCCGACCGCCGCGAGGGTGCATCCCATCGAGGAGATCCTCGACTCCGAGATCATCCTGACGCCCGACCCGTCGGGGACCTTCGCAACACTCAACGTCGAGACGAGCACGCCCGTCGTGTGCAGCGTCGTGTACGGCACGTCCGACGCGTTCGGCCTGATTGCAACGGACGATGACATGCTCGGCGGCGCCCACGTCACCCACGGGCCCCGGCTCCGCGGCCTCACACCCAACACCACCTACTCGTATCGCCTCCAGGGATCCGACGCCGCCGGCACCCTCTACCAAAGCGACACCCTCACCTTCACGACCCCCGAACCGATCGACTCCGAGGTCCAAGGAGAAAACGTCGCGCCCTCCGCGACTATTGTCGATGTCTCCTCGGTCTTCTCGGATGCGTTCGCGGCGGCACACGCCATCGACGGTGACCTCACCACGGAGTGGTCCAGCGCCGGCGACGGCGACGCGGCATCGCTGACCATCGACCTCGGCCAAGTCACACCGGTTGTCGGGATCCTCTTCCGCTCACGCGAGATGACCGATGGCACAGCGATCATCCAGAAATACACGGTGACGGTCGACGACGGCGCAACCTTCGGCCCGCTGGCGGCAGGAACAGTCGGCGAAATCAGCGAGGTCAGCTTCGATGGCCGCATCCTGCGCTTCGACGCCACGACCACGACCGGGGGCAACACCGGCGCCATCGAAATCGAGATCTACCGAGCGCCGTCGTTGTAGTGCCCTGGAGCATCAAGAAGCCGGAATCTCATGCTAGTTGTCAGGAAAAGCGGCATCGATGACGCCGCCGACTGCCTCGCCATGCTCCGTTGATGGGTCGGCACCGGGTCGGCGTGCCCGCACCGAGGTCCGGGCACCCCCGTCACCGATCATGAGACCTCGAAGTTGCCAAACATGCCGCCCGCGTAGTGACCAGGCTGATGGCAGGCGAACTGCAGTTGGCCCGCCTGAGTGAAGTGCCAGGTGATGCTCTTTGTCTCGCCCGCGGCCAACACGACCGCGTTGGGTTCGTCGCCCATCTGCATCTCGGACCCCATCATCTCCTGCATCTCGGCCTCGTGCTCATCCTGCGTCTCTGTGTCGCCGATGACAAACTCGTGCACGGCTGCGCCGGAGTTGGTCACCACGAAGGTGATGGTTTCGCCGGACGCGACGGTCACGGTCGCGGGATCGAAGGCCAGCGAGTCCTTGGCCTCGATTTCGACCGTCCGGTCGGCGGCGGCCGCATCGGCTGGCTCGCCGAAGGCGAACGATTCGCCCCCGGACATGTCTCCCATGCCGTCGCTCATGGATGCCGCCGGGGTAGCGGCGGGTGCTGTCGAGGGGTCCTCGGAGCTGCCGCAGGCGGCCAGGACGAGCGAGGCGGCGATCGCCGCAATGGTCATTGATCGAAGGGAACGTGTGGTTGCCATTTTGTGGACCTCCTGAAGGTCGGTTGCAAACGTCAAGGCGAGGGCGTCCGCCGCGGGTCCGCGGTGAACGCCTGGCCATCTAGATCAGGAGAACCACATGGGAAATCAGGTAGGTCCCAGGCGGACCCGGCCCTTGGTCGCGCCGCCGGAGTCTGCCGACGATCGGGACGCGAGGCTCCTCCACAAGAACGAGGATCACCGTGAGCAACGCGAGGGCGACGAGCAGCACGGCGTTCAATGCCGGGCGGTCCGCGTTCATGCAGGATCCGCCGTCGCGGCACGCCACATGCGAAGGCGCAGGCAGCGCCGAGCCGGGCACCGTGGAACCCGCGACACTCAGATCGGCCCATGCCGCCGAATGGACGATCGCTGCCCCAGCGAGGACGTGCGCAAACACAAGCAAGGCAACGACCAACATGGCCGCCCGCCCGGCGGGAATCGTTCGCATGCGCATCTTCACACGATACCGGCGCCGCACACGGGCCGACGGCCAATCCCTGCCGATGTTCTCGGAGCTCGTCGTACCCCGACCGTGACCTCTCGCCCCACGCGACTCATGACCGAAGCTTCTCTGTGATCATCGAGTTGCGAGACTGTCACACCCCTCGCGCGTTCACGCCTGCCGCCATGGTCTCCGGCCCCGAGTTGGCCTCACCTCAGCTGCTCACAGAACAATTTCGGCAGCCATTGGGCAGCCATAGAAAGCCGAAAACCCCCTAGAAGGGGGTTTTCGTAGTAGCGGGGGCAGGATTTGAACCTGCGACCTCCGGGTTATGAGTACCGAGTAGCCCGTCCATCACGTCCACCTGGTGCCCCGAAGTGCCGCTGCGTAGGGCTCAGGGCGGTCCTCGTTCCATCGTGTGCCGGTTGGTGACGTCTCGTTGTGTTCCGGCTGTGAGCGAATCGTGAGCGAGCGCCGCCATCAGGGGCCTCACCTGGGCGGCTCCCATCGCAGCTCGCGGGGATCCCAGACGTGGGTGACGGCTGACCCGTCCAAAGCTGCTGCGCCAAACGCGATCGTGGACAGCACAACCCGGCCGAAGTCGACGGGGAGGCGGTCGGTGAGGTCTTGCTTGGCGATCCAGGCTTCCCACTTGGGCTGCACCCGCTCGGCGAACCCCACCAGCGCCGAGGCCATGTCGAGGTCGTGGACGCGGCGGTGCTCTGCGACCTGACGGCATTCGTTCACGCGGGGGGTGGCCTTCCCCCCCCGGGTCGG
>RCMY010005122.1_pt1 | contig 11177 bp, 13 predicted proteins | sample 2041341 | NCBI WGS metagenome assembly RCMY01 (sample SAMN09708234, study PRJNA481090) | Marine sediment metagenome, whole genome shotgun sequencing project.
ACGCCCACTCCAGGGCACGGGCGCCCCAGCCGAGGCCGGCCGCCTTCCACGTCGCCGCACGCGCGTCCTGGTCGACGGGTCTGCTGGCTGCGCTGCTCATGGGGTCTCCCGCCCGTCGAGGACGACCGATCGGTCGTTCTTCAGACAGTACGACCGATCGTGCTAACTTGTCAACATGGCAACGACGAAGCAGCCCCCGCGGCGCAAGCGCTCGGATGGAGAGCGGACCAGGCGCACCATCCTCGAGGCGGCAGTCAGCCTCTCCACGGTCGAGGGGCTCGACGGCCTGAGCATCGGCAAGCTCGCGGCCGCCAGCGGCACGTCCAAGAGCGGGCTGTACGCCCACTTCGGCTCCAAGGAAGAGTTGCAGTTGGCGACCGTCGAGGCGGCTCGCGAACTGTTCATCGACGTCGTCATCACGCCCGCGCTGGCGGAGACCGGGGTCGATCGGCTTGCTGCGCTCTGCGAGTCCTTCCTGGGCTACGTCCAGCGCCGCACGCTGCCCGGTGGCTGCTTCTTCGCCTCCGTCGGGGCGGAACTCGGCGGCCGGTCCGGTCCGGTGCGTGAGCGCATCGCCGTGTCGCAGCGCGAATGGATGGCACTGCTGACCGATGCCGCCGAGGTCGCCGTCGCGCGTGGGCACCTCCGTGCGGACGCGGACATCGCCGGCCTCGTCTTCGAGTGCAATGCCCTCGTCGTGGCCGCGAACTCGTCGTTCATCCTGCACGAGGATCCGAGCGTGATCGAACGGGCCCGCACCGCCGTGGCACGCGCCATCGCTGCCCGGACGCCCTAGGTCATCCCGGACACGGCGGTCGGCTGTCGCCCGCCGCACGGTCGGTCCGGCGTCCCGTGGCCACCCCGGCACACTTGCCGCATGCTCCGCTACCTCGCCCTCGCTGCCTTCGCCCTCGTCGCCCTCATCGTGGGGCAGGGCTTCGGGTGGAAGTACGTCTTCGCGCCACTGCTCGGCTGGGCGTTCATCCGCTGGGCGCTGGCCAGTCTGCGGTCGATGGCAGCGGGCGGAACCCCGGCCGCGATGGAGCGCGAGAACGCCCCGCGGGTGGCCTCGACCCTGCGCGAGCGAACGATGTACTGGTGCGAGGAGTGCGGCACCGAGCTGCTGCTGGTGATGCGTGGATCTGGCGTCATCCCCCGCCACTGCGGCACGCGGATGCACGAACGCGTCGAGGTGCTCGGTGGTGGCCAGGCGCCCGCAGACGCCTGACGGCGCCGGTCGCGTCAGCGGGTCTCGCCCTGGCTGATGCGTTCCGCGCGATCGCTGACGGTCCGGAAGTCGCCCCGTCCGGGTCGGTCCGGGACCATGCCGTCCGTCCCCGAGAATCCCCACCCGTTGAGTTTCACACCAACGCGGGAGAACTTGCGTTGGAGTTCACCACCACACGAAGTGCACGGATCGGGCATTTTGGACTTCTCGTGCGAGAGCAGGCGATCTGTGCGTTCATCGCACGACACGCACTGATATTCGTAGACCGGCACGGGGTTGTCCCCAACTATCTGTGGAAAGTGCATGGACGAATGTGGAGAAGCGGTGACGAACTAGCGCTCTGTCCACAATCGTCGGAATCCGTGGGCACGGGTGTCCGGAACGGGCCACCGAGCGGCCATTTTGGACCGGGTCATGGCGGGTGGGTCACCGCCAGCGGGTCAGCACGCCGAAACCACCAGCCAGCAGGATGAAGCCCAGGACCAGCGACCAGTTCGGTCCGAAGAGCGGCAGGTCGTTGGTGAAGCGCCCGACGACCGGCAGATAGCCGAGAAGAATCACCAGGACGCCGGCGATCACACCACCGAGGCCGACGCGCGGCACCCAGTCCGGGCTGGGGTCGGGCGCGCGGACAGGCGGCGGCGCCATCTGCGACGGGCGCGGACGGGTCTTGTTGTTGCGGCGGTGCTTGCTTTTTGGCATGTCGAAGAGCGTAGCCATCGACGGAACCCAGATCGCCCGCCAGCGGTTACCTTTCACGACGGCCCGCGCCGCGTTGGACGCGCGTGGACCACACCGGCACCGGAGCAGGCATGCAGTCGACGATCGCACAGCGAGCCGCGCGAGGCTTCGGCTGGACGCTGATCCTCGTGGGTGTCCACATCCTGCTCTACCTGTCGTACCTGCTGTGGTGGACCAACCTCGAGACGGACGCCGCGCAGCAGGACCTGCTCGAGGAGTTCGCGTTCGACTTCTCCGACCCCGATGCGTTCATCGCGGGCGAGTTCGACCCGACCGACGATGGCCAACAGGAGACCGTCGAGGTCGGCAACGCCTACGCCGCGATGTGGTTCGAGCGCGACGGCGAGCGGATCGTGAACGAGGACGTCATGTACGTCGTCGAGGGAGTGGACCTGCCGACGCTGCGCAAGGGCCCCGGTCACGACCCGCGGTCGTCGGCGCCCGGCCAGGCCGGCAACTTCGTGATCTCTGGGCACCGCACCACGTACGGGGCGCCGTTCTACAACCTGAACGACTTCCAGGTCGGTGACGAGATCCACGTCGTCGACCGCGATGGCGTCGAGTGGATCTACGACGTCGCGGAGCAGGACACCGCAGAGAAGTCGTATCGGATCGTTCGGCCCACCGACGTGTGGGTCATCAAGGACGGGGCGTTCGGCGACGGCCCGATCCTGACGCTGACGACCTGCCACCCACGCTGGTCGGCCGCCCAGCGCCTCGTCGTCTTCGCGGAGTTGCGCGTCGACCCGACCGACGGCGGTGACGCATGACCACGCCCTCCACACCGGACGCCCCGCCGACCTCCCGGCGGGAGCAGGCCAAGAACACGAAGGCCGAGGCCGCGTCGGTCACCGTCGTCGAGACGAAGAAGAACGCTCCCGGCCGTGGCCGCAGGATGCTCAAGGTCGTCGTCGGCCTGGTGCTGGCCCTGCTCTGGATCCGGTTCGTGCTGTTCGCCGGGGTCTTCCCGATCGTCGAACGCCGCTTCGACTCGCCGGAGATCGCCCCGGCCGAGGAAGAGGTCGAGTCCCTGGGCAGCATCGACGCCTGGCACACCGGCCGCTGACCCGCGGTTGTGGGTGGCCTGGGCGACGCATGCGTGGCCCAGCACACCCTCACCCGCCGTTCGACCCTTGCACGGGCTCAGGCGGCGCGACGAGCCATGCGGTCGGCCAGGTGGCGCAGCGCCGTGAGGGCCTCGGGCGGTGCGGGCATCGCCTGCAGCGCGGCCATGGCCGCGGTCGTTGCCTCGTCCACGTAGGCCTGGGCCGCTTCCAGCCCACCGGAGTCGCGCAGCAAGGCTCGCGCCCGGTCGGCACCGGCCTCGTCGAGGTCGGGGCGACCCAGCAGGGACTCCAACTCGTCCTGCCCGGCGCGGTCGAGGCGATCCAGGGCCTCAGCGACCAGCAGGGTCCGCTTGCCCTCGACGAGGTCGCTGGACACGGACTTGCCGGTTGCCCCCTCGTCACCGAACACGCCGAGGATGTCGTCGCGGACCTGGAAGGCACGACCCAGCGGGTCGCCGAACGAGTGCAGTGAGGCGACGAGGTCGTGGTCTGCCCCACCCAGCACGGCGCCCAACTCCAGTGGGCGCGTGACCGAGTACCGCCCGGACTTCAGCGTCGCGACGGCCAGGACGGTGTCGCGCAGACGCGCCCGACGGGCGGCCGCCTGGACGTCGAGGAACTGGCCGGCCATCACCTCCTCGCGCAGCATGGTGAAGACCCGGAAGCCGGCCATGAACCGTTCCGGGGTGACCTCGCAGCCCAGCCACAGGTCGTCGGCGAGGGTGAAGGCCAGGTCGCCGAGGAGGATCGCGACGGCGTCGCCGTACTCCTGGGCGTCGCCGTGCAGGCCCTCGGCGCGATGCAGGTCGGCGAACGCGACGTGGGTCGCCGGCCGGCCGCGCCGGGTGCTGGCACCGTCGATCACGTCGTCGTGCAGCAGGGCGCAGGTGTGCAGCATCTCCAGCGACAACGCCGCGCCCAGCACGCGTTGGTCGTCGGTGCCCCCGGCTGCCCGGTGACCCAGCAGGGTGAACAGCGGCCGCAGACGCTTGCCCGTGGCCACGTACGCGCGGAGTTCGTCGGCCAGTGGTGCGATGGCGGGGTGGCGTCCCGCCAGCCGTGGCATCGACTCGTCGAGGTAGACCGCCAGGCCCTGCTCGATCAGCCCGGTGAGTCGGGTCAGCAGCAGCGCCGCGTCGGCCCCATCACCCGACGGGTCGGCGGGAGCGGCAGCGTTGTCGGGGGGCGTGGCCACGATCGGTCCTGGGCTTGCTGGGCAGGGGTTCTCCGGCGAGTATGGCGCGAGGTGGCCGGGGCTACCCTCCGAGGCCGACGATGCACCGGAGTCTGCGTGGCTGGCACGACCGTCGGCATGCCGGATCCGGCCACTGTCGAGCGACCGTGGATCGACGCCTATCCACCCGGCGTCCCGCCTCGCTACCCGCTCCCGGCCGTCGCCCTGCCTCGCCTGTTGGCCGATGCCGCCCGGGACTTCCCGCTGCATGACGCGTTGGTCTTCGCCGGTCGAACCTGGTCCTGGAGCGAGCTCGGCGCACTGGCCGAGCAGACCGCCGTCGTGCTCGCCGGCGCCGGCGTGCAGGCCGGGGACCGTGTGGGGATCGTCCTGCCGAACGTGCCCATGATGGTCGTGACGTGCTTCGCCACGTGGCGGCTCGGGGCGACGGTCGTCCCGATCGACCCGCGAGAGGCGACCGCCGAGGTCAGCCGCGTCCTCGCCGCCGCGGGCTGCCATGTGGTGGTCGGGCAGTCCTCCGACCTCGACCGGCTCGAGGCGCTGCGCGACGAACTCCCGGGCCTGCTCACCGTCGCGGCGACCGCCGTCCACAGGTGGCTCCCGCGGACCAAGCGCGTGCTGTTCCCCCTCGCTGCGCGGCGGACCGGCGCCTACCACCGCGTCCCTGCAGACGCCGAGGTCCTCGACCTCGACGCCGCGCTGACGGCGGCCACCGGCCGCGCCCCGGCCGTGCGGATCGACCCGGAGCACGAGGCCGCCATCCTCTTCACGGGCGGCACCACGGGGCGCCGCAAGGGCGTGGTGCTGTCCCACGGCAACCTCGTCGCGAACGCCTTCCAGGCCAGGCTCTGGGTCCCGGACCTGCGCGCCGGGCACGAGCGCTTCCTGTGCGTCGTTCCGTTCAGCCACGCCTATGGCCTGACGTTGGGGATGCTGGCGACGACGCTCGTCGCGGGCGCGATCATCCTGCCCCACGACCCCGACCCGGCCCGCCTGCCGGCGCTGGTCGCCAAGGCGCGACCAACGCTGCTGCCGGCGGTCCCGGCCGTTTACCGGGCCCTCGTGGAGCACCCCGGCGCGGCCAAGGCCGACCTGAGTTCGCTGCGGGCCTGTGTCTCCGGCTCCGCGCCGTTGCCGCCGGACCTCTCGACGACCTTCGAGGTTCGCTCCGGTGGGGCGCGGCTGCGAGAGGGCTACGGCCTGTCCGAGGCCGGGCCACTGACCCACGCGACCCCGATCTACGGGCGTCGGATGGACGGGTCGATCGGGCTGCCGGTCACGGAGACCGTGGCGATCGTCGTCGACCGTGAGGACCCGACGCGACGTCTGCCGGTGGGCGAGGTCGGCGAGTTGGCGATCCACGGACCGCAGGTGATGCAGGGCTACCTCGACGATCCAGAGGCCACGGCTGCCGTCCTGCGCGACGGGTGGCTCCTGACGGGCGACCTGGTCCGCGCTGACGTCGACGGCGTGTTCACGCTCGTCGGCCGCAAGCGTGACGTCATCTCCGCGCACGGTCTGCACGTCTATCCCCGCGAGATCGAGGACGCGCTGCGCCGCCATCCCGACGTCGCCGACGCCGCGGTCGTCGGCCAGCGCCAGGACGACGGTGACGAGACCATCGTCGCGCACGTCGTCGCACGCCCCGGTGTCACGCTGGATCCGGCCGACCTGGCTGCGCACTGCCGCCACCATGTCGCGGCATACGCGATCCCGACCGTGTTCGATGTCCGGACCGAGTTGCCACAGACGGTGCTCGGCAAGGTGCTGCGCCGCCAGTTGCGTGACGAGGAGACGACCTGATGCCCCGCATCCTCATCGTCGACAACTACGACTCGTTCACGTGGAACATCGCCCAGGAGATGGGCGAGCTCGGCGCCGAGGTCGAGGTCGTGCGCAACGACGCCTTCACCGTCGACGAGTTGCTCGGCGACCTTCCCGACGGGATCGTGATCTCGCCCGGGCCGGGCAACCCCGACGACGCCGGGCTGTCCAACGACGTCATCGTCGCGGTTGCCGGCAAGCGTCCGTTGCTGGGGGTCTGCCTCGGTCACCAGTGCATCGGCCAGGTGTACGGGGCGTCGATCGTCCGGGCACCGGAGTTGGTGCATGGCAAGACCAGCATGATCCACCACGAGGGGCTGGGCGTCTTCGCCGGGCTGCCGCAGCCGTTCGAGGCCACGCGGTACCACTCGCTGGTGGTCGACCCGGCGACCGTGCCGGACGTCCTGGAGATCACCGCCCGTACGGCGCAGGGCCTCATCATGGGGCTGCGTCACCGTGACCTCGACCTCGAGGGTGTGCAGTTCCATCCGGAGTCGATCCTCACCAAGCACGGCTACGACCTGTTCCAGAACTTCCTCGACCGGTGCGTGCCGGTCACCGTCTGACGCCTCGTCGAGGTTGTGCAGGGTGTGCCTCGCCTGGTGACGCGATCCCTGCAGGACCGGCCGGGGTGGACCGGGGTGGACGCGCCGTTCGCTTGCGGACGTCTCAGACGGCGTCGGGCGCGGCGCGCAGGGCGGCGAGTGCGTCCTGGAACGTCTCGACCGGGATGATCAGCATCCGGTCATTGGCGACGGCCTGGGCTTCGGCCGCCTGTGACGCCGGGGCCAGGAAGATCGTGTAGCCCTCCTCCTGGGCCGCGAAGACCTTCTGCTGGATCGAGCCGATCCTGCCCACCCGACCGTCGAGTTCCAGCGTGCCCGTGCCGGCGACCCGGCGACCGCCCAGCAGGTCCTCCTCCGCGACGAGGTCGAAGATGGTGATCGCGAACATCAGCCCCGCGGATGGGCCGCCGATCTTGACGCCCTCCTTGAGCCGGACGTCGATCGGCAACGTGACGTCGCGGGGCGTGGTGTCGATCGTGATGCCCAGGCCCGGGCGCGTCATGCCGGCCACTGGGGCGACCGTGACCTCGACGACCATGGCGACCTCGCCGCGCAGGATCGCGAGGGAGGCGACGTCGCCGTCACCCAACTTGCGGGCCTCGACGACCAGTTCGTCCGCCGTGGCGACGGCGACGCCGTTGACCTCGGTGACCAGGTCGCCGGCCTCGAGGATCCCGCCGGCTGGACTCCCCGGCACGACCTGGACGACCTGCGGGAGCGAGTCGATCTCGACGTCCAGCCCGGCGGCCTGCATGGCCACCGCGGCAGAGACCGTGAGCGCATCGGTGAACACCGACGCCTGGTCGTCGAAGTAGGTGCGGTCATCGACGCCGGCCGGAAGGATGCGTTCGCGGTTGGCGATCTCGATCTCGTCGTCAAGCCGCGCCCCGATCAGGGTGAACAACGACGGACTCGCGATGTTGACGGCCAGGAGGGCCGAGCCGCCCTGGAGATCCGTGACGGGTCCGTCGACCTCGAGCAGTTCAACGACCTCGATGGCCGAGCCGGGCGCAAGGGTGAAGAAGGGCATGGGCACGGTGAAGAACGCCGCCGCGACCAGCAGCCACGACAGGCCGTAGAAGAGCCGGCGACCCATCACGTCGTGCCCTCTTCGACCGCCGGGGCGCCGCGTCGCAGGCGCAGTCGTTCCAGGGCCTCGCCGAACTGGCGCGAGGTGACCGTGGTCGTCTGGCCGTCGGCGAGATCCAGCAAGACGAGTGGGTGGGTCTGAAACGTCTGCAGCAGGTCCCAGACGCGGGTGTCGTGCGCGACACGAGGCAGGTCCGCGGCGGGGCGCATGACCTCCTCGGCAACGCGGAAGACGCGGTCCTGGGGGTGCATCGAGCGGATGTCGTCGGTGACCAGCGCCCCGACCACGGCGCCGTCGAGGGCGACCGGACGAGCATCGGGGACGAGGTCCGGGTCGAGGCCGTCCAGCAACATCGCGACGGATGCCTGGCCGTCGACGGATGGTCGGATCTCGACACCAAGGCTGGCCGCGGTCTCGCCGTCCAACATGCGGTCGAGGGCGACGTGCCGGCGTTCGGCACTGGCGGCCTGCCACAGGAAGAAGCCGACGAAGGCCAACCACAGCGCGTCGGAGATCCCGCCGGCGAGGCCGGTGCGGATCGCCAGCGCCCACAGCACGACGGCGAAGCCCTGGCCGGCGCGAGCACTCCAGGCGATGGCGCGGCGACGATCACCCAGCACGAACCAGAGCCCGGCGCGCAGCACCCGGCCACCGTCGAGCGGGGCGCCCGGGACGAGGTTGAAGATCGCCAGGCCGACGTTCATCCAGCCGAGCGTGCCGAACACCATCTCGACCGCGGGCCAGTCGACCCAGTAGTCGAGGGTCGCCGCGAGGATGCCGAACAGGGCACCAGCGACCAGCGACAGGAACGGTCCGACGGCCGCGATCGCGAACTCGTCGCGGGGGCGCTTGGCATCGCTGTGCATCTCCGTCACCCCGCCCAGGAGGAACAACGTGACGCCGCTCACCTCGACGTCGCGGTGTCGGGCCTCGACCGCATGGCCGAGTTCGTGAGCAAGCAACGAGACGAAGAACAGGACGGCGGCACCCACGGCCATGGCAGCCGCGGTGGAGGTCCCGAAGAGCCCGTTCCACCGATCGAAGAAGCTGTACAGCACCAGCACGGCGATCAGCAGCCACGACGGATCGGCCCGGACCGCGATGCCGCGGAGGGTGAAGATCGTCAGGGCCTTGGGGAACATGCGAGGTGTCGGATCGTGGTGGGTGGGACGTTCAGGGTGCCGCGTGCTGCACGACGGTGTGGTTCTGGGCAACACCGGCTGTGGTGGGCAGGTTCCCAAGGATGGCGTGCACGGCTCGTTTGGGCGCCTCGAGCATGGGAGCATGACCCACGGCGGGCAGGGTCCTGTGTGTCCAACGCGGGTGGCGACGAAGCGTGTCGGCGATCGAGGACGCGGGGATGATCGGGTCCGCGCCACCCTCGACGACATGCACGGGGCAGGTGACGCCGTCGGCCATCGTGTGGAAGCGACCGCGGGTCAGCAGCAGGCCGAACAGATTCTTCGCGGCGCGTGTCCATGCGGTGATGGCGTCCTGGTTGGACCGTTCGCGGGCGACGTCGATCATCTCCGCGAGTGCGGGCGAGGACGTTCTTGATCCGGGGGCGTAGCAGAGGGCCAGCAGGCCACGGACGCGCGCCTCGGGTTCCTGGGACATGCGACGGCGCGACTCGATGCTGCCGACGCCGGTCCAGAACGGCAGGAGGTACGCCAGGAACGACCAGGCGATCGGGCCGCGGCCCGCACGTGGCACGGCCGGCGCCAGCAGCGTTGTGCTGGCGACGTCCAGCGGGTGTCGCGACGCGGCCAGCAACACCACCGGTCCCCCCATCGAGTTGCCGACGAGGTGCAGCGGCGTGTCCGGATGTTCCGGGGCCAGGGCGGCACGTGCGGCTCGCACGACCAGGTCGGCGGACGCGGTCAGTTCGGGCGAGCGTCCGGCCAACGGTGACCGACCGAAGCCGGGGAGGTCGACCGCGATGACGCGGTGGGTGGCAGCCAGCAGCGGCCCGACGTCCCAGAAGTTCGCCGCCGAACCGTCGAGGCCGTGAACCAGCACCATCGGCTCACCCTCGCCGCCGAAGTCGACGACGTGCACGGGCCCTTCCACGTCAACCTCGACGTGGCGGACGGCAGACGGATCTCGATGCGAGGTGGCGGACACGACAGGACCTGTGGAGTGGGGTGCAAACCGTGGTTCGCGGCTGCACGGTGGCGCGGCTTGGCCGTGAGCGCCGTCGCACTCAGCGCACGTCGGGGGCAGGATCGCTCGGACGGAATGACGAACTTGTGAGGAGCACTGTTCCCTTGCTCCTTGTACGGGGCCGTTGGCAGTTCCTGCCGACGTGCGTGGCCCTCGTGGCCCTCCACTCCGCCCGTCCTTCTCGTCCAGCCTCGTGAGTTCACCATGACCCGAATCGCCTCCCTCTTCCTGCTGGGCGCCGTCGTGCTCTTCGTCGCTGGCATCGCCACGTCGTCGGTCGCCGTCGTGCTCATCGGCCTCGCCGCCGCGATCGTGATGGTCGTCGTCCTGGGCCTCGAGGACCGTCGGTCGCAGTCTCGTTCCGAGGACGGCGCTGCCCCGGTCACGTCCGGCGCCACGCCGACCGCCAAGGTCGACGCCGCAGCCGCCCCGGTTGCCGCGAAGGACACCTCGGGCCCCGTTGTCGTCGTGACCAAGCCGTCGGCCAAGAAGGCTGCCCCGGCTGCCAAGACCGCCGCCGCTGCCAAGCCGGCCCCTCGCAAGAAGGCCGTCAAGAAGGCAGCAGTGAAGAAGGCCGTCGCCAAGAAGGCCGCGGCGAAGACCACGGCGTCATCTGCCGGTGCCGCTGTTGCCGCCAAGAAGGCCGCGGCGAAGAAGCCGACCGCCACGAAGAAGGCCACGACCAAGGCTCCCGCCGCGAAGAAGGCCCCGACCAAGGCTCCGGCCGCGAAGAAGGCCCCGACCAAGGCTCCGGCCGCGAAGAAGGCTCCGGTCGCGAAGAAGGCTCCGGCCAAGGCTCCGGCCGCGAAGAAGGCTCCGGTCGCCACGAACGGCAAGGCCGCCACGAACGGCGCCGGGCGCAAGCAGGTCGCCGCCTTCCTCGCCACGATCGACGGTGTCGGTCCGGCCAAGGTCGAGAAGATCGTCACCGCGTTCCCGACGACGACCGCCCTCAAGAAGGCGTCGACCGACGAGCTGCTCAAGATCGACGGCGTCGGCCCGGCCCTCGCCAAGAAGATCACCGCCGGCGTCTCCTGACCCGTCGGCTGCTTGACCACTGACGCCCCGGCCCTGCCGGGGCGTCAGGTCGTTTCCGCCCCATGGCTGTCCGTTGTGGGTGGCCGCAGGGTGTCATCGCGCAGCCCGGCCACCCACAACTCCGGGGCCGTGCGCGCGCGTGGTCATGGGCGGCGTTGACCGGTCGCCGCGACGGCGCGGTTCCCTTCGTCCCGTGCACCACTGAGCCGTGACCCGACCACCGACCGGACCATGCTCCTGACTTCCGCAGCCTCCTGCCAGCGCT
>RCMY010005123.1_pt1 | contig 11175 bp, 10 predicted proteins | sample 2041341 | NCBI WGS metagenome assembly RCMY01 (sample SAMN09708234, study PRJNA481090) | Marine sediment metagenome, whole genome shotgun sequencing project.
CGGTCGTCGCTGTGCAACCGATCGAGCATGTCGTTCATCTCGGTCGCCAGCGCTGACACCTCGTCGTTCGACGAGGGCACCGGAACCCGTTCGTGCAAGGTCCCGGCACGGATCCTCCCGGTCTGCTCGGTGATCGCGCGCACCGGACGGAGCGCGCGGCCGGCGAGCAGCCAGGTGACAAGACCGGTGAGCAGCATCACGATCGGTACCGCCACCCAGATCGCAGACCGAAGGCGCTCCACGGTCCGGTCGATCCCATCGGCCGACGCGGCGACGATGACGTCGACGCCGTCGACATCGCGGGTACCGAACACGAACTGATCGACCGTGCGCTGGGCGCGGGTCGGCAGGGCGGGATCGGTCGAAGGGGGCGAATCGAGCACGTTGCGTTCGAGCTCACGGAGGAAGTCGTCGGAGAAGAGCTCGTCGCCGATCGCCTCGAGGTCGGCGAGGTCACCCAACTCACCCAGGTCACCGAGGTCGAGCAGCGGGCCGAGGTCGGCGTCGAAGCGGTCCTGCAGATCGGCGAGAAAGTCGTCCAGCGATGTTCCACCATCGGCGAAGATGTCAACCGGGACACCGAACACGGACGTCGGGTTGAGCTCGTCCGAGAGCTGTTGGAGGCGGCTGCCCGTGATGACGGGGCCGTCGCTGCTCGTCGGCGAGCCGTTGTCGACGCGGATGCGTCCGTCGGTGTCGATCTCGCCGAGGACGCCTGAGACGGGCACGACGATCAGCGAGCCGTCGGCTCGGAACGAGCGCAGTCGGTCGAGCGCGCCGACGTCGTCGAGTGAAGCGGCCAGGTCGGCGATGTCGGGCCCGAACAGGGTCGTGAGTTGCGGCGAGCCGAGATCGTCGCCGGTGGTACTGACGGCGACGAAGCTTCCGTCGAGCGCGGCTGCTTCTGCCGGCACCTCGGCGTCGAGACGGTCGTCGATCAGTGCTCGTTCGACCGATCGCGGGGCCAGCAGCGCCGCCGTCACCGCCACCGTGCCGACGACGACCATCGCTGCGACGGTGAGCCGGCCGCGGACCGACCCGATCACGATGTTGCTCCGGTGAGTTGGTAGCCGACGTTGCGGACGGTGCGGACGGCCGAGCGCCCCAGCTTGCGGCGGAGGTAGCCGACGTAGACCTCGGCGATGTTGGGGTCACCCTCGAAGTCGAAGCCCCAGACGCTGTCGACGAGCGTCTGTTTCGGGACGACGTCGGGCGCCCGCCGAGCCAGGTATTCGAGGACTGCGAACTCTCGAGGTGTGAAGTCGATGTGCCGACCGTCGGTGAGCCGGCAGGCGAGTTGTCTCGGGTCGATCGTCAGGTCCCCGACGATGACGGTATCGCCGCCCGCGGTCGTGCCGCGGCGCAGCATGGCACGCAGTCGGGCGATCAGCACCACGAGGGAGAACGGCTTGCGGAGATAGTCGTCGGCACCGAGGTCGAGGGCCTCTGCCTCGTCGTACTCGCCGACCTTGGCCGTGAGCATCATGATCGGAGTGGTGTTCCCGTCGGCCCGGAGGTCTCGGCAGACCTCGTAGCCGTTCTTGCCCGGGAGCATGATGTCGAGGATGATCGCGTCGTAGTCGACCTCGTTCGCCTGCCAAGCCGCATCGAGCCCGTCGTGGACGATGTCGGTCTCGAACCCCTCGGCATGCAGGGCTCGGGCGACCGAGCGGGCGAGCCGCACTTCGTCATCGACCACCAGGATGCGCACGTCCACAGTCTGCCGGGTTGCGCCGAGGGTGGCTTCCGCCGCTACCGAGCTCCCTCAGGTCGGCTTCAGGATCGTTCGGCATGATGGAGGTATGAATCCGTTCGATCTTCCGCCGTCCGGTGCCGCTGTCTCCGTGGACGGGCCTCCCGCTCCCGCTCCCGCCGCTCCCGAGCCCTCGCGACGGGGCCGGACGGCGCTCGTCGTCGTCCTGACGCTCGGCCTCGTCGGCGGTGGCGTGGCCGGCGTGAGTCAGTTCGCGTCGGCGGACCGTCCCGACTTGGCTGCCTCGGCCCAGGACGAGCCCGACGACACGATCGCTCCCGTTGATGACGACACGACCGACGACACGACGGCCGACGACACCACGACTGACGGCGAGTTCGTGCTCGACCTCGGCGACGGCGAACCGATCGTCATCGACCTGGGCGATCTCGACCTGGGCCGGATCGGTGATCTGACCGAGTGCGTCGGGCTGCCGGCGTTCGACGCCGATGGTCGGCTCGGCGAGTTCACGCCGGGTGACTGGGAACCGGGTGAGTTCCCCCTCGATCTCGAGCAGCTGTTCGACGATCTACCCTTCGGCGACCTCGACGGCCTCGACCTGGAGGGCTTCGACCTGGAGGGCTTCGACCTCGACGGCGGCAGTGTGACCGTCGTCGGGCCCGACGGCGTGTCCGTCGTCGACCTGGGCGAGAACGGTGCGGTCACAGTGACCTCGGAGGACGGTGCGGTGACGGTTTCGACCGGCGGTGACGCCACGGTCAGCGACCTCGACGAGCTGTTCGGTGAGTTCGGCCGGATCTTCGAGGGCGGCCCCGGACTGTTCGACGACGAGATGTTCCACGACGAGGCGTTCGAAGCATGGCCCGGCCTCGAATCGATCGACCCGGACGAGATCCAGTCGTGCATCGACGAGGTGCTCGGCAACTGAGGCAGCCGGCACCCTGGTCGCCGGTGACGTGAACGACGCCCTGGCTCCAGTCCGACCGCGACCGTTCCGGTACGGTTCGCCGACATGTCCGACGAGAGCCCCGAATTTCCGTTGCGCGACCTGTTGGGGTTCTCCATCGAGTCCGACGACGGCCAGTCGACTGCCAGGCTGACGGTCGACGAGCGGCACATCAACCCACACGGGGCGGTGCACGGCGCCGTCATGTTCGCTCTGCTCGACACCGCGATGGGCGGGGCAACGATGCGTGTCGTCGGCGAGGGCAACTGGTGTGCGACCGTCGACATCACGACCCGTTTCCTGGCGCCGTGCTTCGGCGGTGAACTCATCGCCGTCGCCACGGTACGGAAGGCAGGTCGCCGAATCGTTCACCTCGATGCGTCTGTCACCGATGCGGACGGCAAGGAGTACACCGCGGCGACGGGCGTGTTCGCCGTCATCCCGGCCGGCTGATTCTCAGCCGGACGACCTGCGACGGCCGAACGGGCGTTCCGACGACGGCCGTTGATCGGACCAGGAGCGAGCGCCGGATAGCGTGTCGGTCGGTCTCGTCCAGCGTGACCGTTGCCATCAGGGCCCAGCCCAGCCCAGCCCCAGGCCCCAGTAGCTCAGTGGATAGAGCATCGGTTTCCTAAACCGTGTGTCGTAGGTTCGATTCCTACCTGGGGCGCTACAAAACACCTGGTAGATGGCCTGCAGATTTCGACTGGATGTGACACTTCCGTTCGTGGTAACGCCGTGGTAACGTCATTTTGTGGCGAGTGGGACGGTTTATCGTCGTGAGACACCTTCGGGGGCATCGTCGTGGGTCGCCCATGCCACCTGGCAGGAGGGCGGAAAGCGGCGTCAGGCGAAGCGCTCGTTCCGCACGAAGAAGGCTGCGCAGGCCGCGCTGACCGAACTCCTGGCTGCTCATCAGACCGGCACGTTTGTCGCTCCGAACCGGATGGTGTTGCGCGACTTCGTCGACCCATGGCTCGATGGTCTCGCGAATCAAGGCCGCAAGCCGACCACCTTGCAGGGGTACCGGAAGACTCTGAACGCGTATGTGCTGCCACGCCTCGGCGATGTCGCGTTGCAGGAGTTTCGGGCGAGCGATCTCGACGCGATGTACGCCGACCTGCTTCGCTCGGGCGGTCGTGGTGGTAGGCCGTTGTCGATGACGACGGTGCACCATGCGCACGCCGTGATCAACAAGCTGCTCCACGATGCTGAACGCAAGGGGCTCGTCACTCGCAATGTCGCCAAGCTTGCGGACGCGCCGTCGCTCACGACGGCTCGCGCCAGGGGCCCGGAGATGACGGTGTGGACGCCTGCCGAGCTGTCGACGTTCCTCGATTCGATCGAGGGCAACCGCAACGAAGCACTGTTCCGGGTCATGGCGATGACTGGCCTACGCCGCGGGGAAGTGGTCGGTCTGCGGTGGTCAGACGTCCAGCTCGACCGGCATCGGCTGACGGTCAACCAGGCGGCGACGGTGATCGACGGTCTCGAGGTGGTCGATGTGCCCAAGACGCGGCGTAGCCGGCGCGTCATCGATCTCGACGGCGACACCACGGCGCTGCTGTCGCGTCATCGGGCTCGTCAACGTGAGATGTTCCTTCGGCTCGGAGTGACAGCGTCGGCCAGTGACCGTGTGTTCACGAACGAGATCGGCGACCCGATCCGCCCCCATTCGATCGGTCAGGCGTTCGGTCGCCTCGTGACGACGGCCGGTGTGCCGAAGATTCGTCTCCACGATCTGCGTCACACCCACGCGTCACACTTGTTGATGGCCGGGATCAATGTGAAGGTCGTGAGTGAACGACTCGGCCACGCCTCGGTGAGTTTCACCCTCGACACCTACGCCCACGTCATGCCGGGCCAACAAGCAGAAGCCGCCGCCGCGGCCGCCGCGTTGATTACTCGGCGTGGCACGATGTCGGATAGGTCAGGGAGGTGAGTTGTGCGAGTTGACGTGAAACCAGATCTGCTGGTGTGGGCGCGCGAGCGCGCTCGCATGGAGGCAGACGGTTTGTCGCGTCGCTTCCCGAAGCTCTCTGAATGGGAATCGGGTGATGTGCAACCGACGCTCAAACAACTCGAGAACTATGCCAACGCCACGCATACCTCGCTCGGGTTCCTTCTGCTGCCCGAGCCACCAACTGAGTCGATACCCATACCTGACTTCCGTACGATCAGAGACCAGGAGCTCTCCGGCGCCAGTGCCGATCTGCTCGATACCGTGTACGCCTGCCAGCAACGCCAGGACTGGTACCGCGACTACGCGCGTTCAAACCGGGAAGACTTCGTGCCCTTCGTGGGATCGGTCGACATCGATACGAGTGTTGTGGCCGCGGCAAACGCGATGCGAGAGGCACTTGAGTTTGGGCTGAACGAACGGAGTCAAGCCAGTACGTGGTCAGCGGCGCTCGACCTTCTGCGCGAACATGCCGAGCAAGCCGGTGTGCTCGTGATGGTCAACGGCATCGTCGGGAGCAACAGCCATCGCAAGCTCGATCCCGAAGAGTTCCGCGGTTTCGCTCTGTCAGACCCACTCGCGCCAGTGGTCTTCGTCAACGGTTCCGATACGAAGGCGGCGCAGATCTTCACGCTTGCTCACGAGCTGGCTCACATCTGGCTCGGCGAGTCGGCGCTGTCGGATGCCGACATGCTCGGCCAATCTGCTCGTCCGATCGAACGCTGGTGCAACGAGGTGGCGGCAGAGTTTCTGGTGCCGCTCGACGCGCTCCAAGCGGCGATAGGTGACCTGTCCGATCTCACCGTCGAACTCGACCGCCTCGCGCGACTTTTCAAGGTGAGCACGCTCGTCATTCTGCGGCGGATCCACGATGCAGGGAATCTCAGTTGGCGTGAGTACCGATCGGCATACGCTGCCGAGCGCGAACGGGTGCTCGGCCTCATGGGTGCGCGCGGTTCCGGGGGGAATTTCTATAACACGACGCCGGTCCGGGTCAGCAAACGCTTCGCCAGGGCGGTGATTGCCAGCACCTGGGAGGGTCAGACGTTGTACCGGGATGCGACGCGGTTGCTCGGCTTCAAGAAGTTGGCGACGCTTGATGAACTTGGCCACAGCCTGGGAGTGGGCTGATGGCGTACCTGCTCGATGCCAACGCCTTCATTGAAGCTCGAAAGCGTTGGTACGGCTTTGACTTCTGCCCGGCGTATTGGGACTGGCTGGACACGGTCAACGCGAACGGCGAACTGTTCAGCATCGAGCGGGTCGCCGACGAAATCCAAGCTGGCGACGACGAACTCGTCGATTGGTCGCGTGCCCGCGGTGAGGGGTTGTTCCTTCGGCCTGATGCCGCAGTGCTCGCAAGCCTGAGCCAGTTGAGCATGTGGGCGACCGGCGGCGACTACGAGCCGGCGGCTGTGGCGACCTTTCTCGACATCGCCGACTCGTACCTGGTTGCGCACGCGCACGCTCACGGCCACACCGTCGTGACGATGGAGGTCGTGTCGAACTCCCCGAGGAACATCAAGGTGCCCAATGCATGCGTGGCGATGGGCGTCAAGTACGTCAACGTCTTCACGATGCTTCGTACGGAGCGAGCCCGGTTCGTTCTGGGGTAGCTACTGACGCTCGCGTCATGACGGCGAGGGCTCGATCACAAGGTCGCCATCGAAGCGACTGAGGGTGCATGCACGGTGACCCGCTCCAGACTTTTGGAACCCATGGTGTGTCTATTCTCTGGGCCCAGGGATGATGACTGGAAGGAGGGCTGATGACACGGGTCGACATCACGGCTGACCTCAACAGCGAGGACGAGACCGGGTTCGTCTGGACGTTCCTCGACGAAGCCGAGGATCAGGCAGTCATCCGGCCTGGCGAGGTGGTTGTCGCTGGCTCGCCTCTGACGCCGGCTGTTTGCGAAGTCGTCGATCTCGTCGAGAAGCCCGTCGGCACGATCGTTCACCTTCGAGTGCTGCCTGGAACGATCGAGCAGTACCGCCGCCTCCTGGCCCGTGTAGGGGCTTGATCAGCTCAGTCGATACCGACTGACTGATGGTTGCCCTAACCAGTAGGCGAGGGAAGTGAGCCCGGCGTTCTCCTCCGTTCTGAGGAGCCGCCTGGAGATCGCCGTCTGGGCTCTGCCGTCGAGCGTGGGTCAGAAGCCGATCCCGAGTTCGGGCGCTTCTGGCCCACGGTGGTGGTCGACGACTCGCCGCTGGGACGGGGCCGGCCGCCGTGGCGCGAGGCCGTGCTCGTTGATCCAGGTGGTGAGTGGTTTGGCGAGCACGGCGTGGTGGCCGCCGGTGTGGTGGAGGTGGTGTGCGGCGTTGATGAGTTGGGCGGGGCGTTGGGTGTGTCCGTGGGCCCAGTCGGCCCAGGTGTCGAGGGCGTCGAGGCGGTGTTGTGCCTTGAGGGGTCGAGGGTCGTAGTGGTCGAGTTGTCGGTCGGTGGTGAGGTGGAGTTGGAACCGTTCGCGTTCGGTGCGGAGTTCGTCGCGTCGGTCGAGGAGTGGTTGGGCGCGGCGGGTGATCTCGTCGAGTGCGGTCTTCGCGGTGGCGACGTCGTCGATGGCATCGGTGACGGTGTGCCGTGCGGTGCGGCGGTGGAGTCGTCCTGAGTTGTTCAGTTCTCGTTCGGCTTGGCGTTGTCGTTGTTGGGCGTGGTGGAGGTCGTTGGTGCCTTGGGTGATGGCGTTGTCGTGGGGTGTGCAGTGTGGTTCGAGGCCGGCGAGTTGCCGGCCGAGTTGGTCGATGCGGGCTTGGAGTTCGAGGTTGCGCTGCTGTCGTGCGGCAGCGTCGGTGCGGGCGTCGGTGAGTTCGTGTTGGGTGTGGTGGTGGAGGTCCGAGAACCAGTCGGGGATCTCACACCGCGGTGTGAGAGCTGGTGCGGGTGGGGTGGTGGTGGCGAGTTCGCGTCGGGTGCGGGTGGCGGGGTGGTCGGCGCGGTCGGTGGCGAGTATCTGTTCGAGGACATCGATGGCGTCGGCGATGTCGTGGGTGTCGGTGACGACGCAGATCAGGTTCTCGCGTTGGCCGCGGGTGATGGCGACGTAGAGCCCGCGGCAGGTCGTGGCGCCGGTGGCGAGGGTGATCGAGGCGGTGGCGGTGTCGCTTTGGTTGCCGGGTTCGGTGGCGGCGTAGCCGAGCTGGACGTGTTCGGTGACGTAGTCGTGGGGGAGGGTGATGGTGCCGTGTCCGTCGATGCGGGTCACGGTTACATCGCCCTCGGCGGTGATCTGGTCGATGGCCCAGTAGTCGCGGTTGCGGACGCTGTCGCCCGTTGAGGTGCGGAGGAGTCGTTGGTTGCGTCGGGTCGTGATCACGTCGCCGACGTGGAGCGTCAGGTCGCCGATCTGAACGCATTGGTCGTCGAGGTGCCCGAGGGCGAGTCGGTGGGCTTGGACGGCGCAGTTGATGGCGTCGACGTGGTCGTTGGTGGTAGTGGTGATCGCGGTGTATTCGCCGCGTTGGTGGCTGGCGGCCCACGCTGCGGCGATGTTGTCGAGGTGTTCGGCGAACGGTGCGGCGTGGATGCGGTCGTGGGCTGCGTATGCGTCGAGGCCGGTCGGGTCACCGTGTCTGAGTTTGAGGGATGCGATGGCTTCCCAGTGGTTGTGGAAGCGGTGGACGGTGTCGAGTTCGATGGTGCGTCCGGTGGCGCAGAGTTCGGCGAACATGCCACCGCGGCCGACGGCGTGGAGTTGGTGCGGGTCGCCAATCAAGGCGAGTCGCCAGTGGTGTTGATCGGCCAACTGTGTGAGGTGGTGGAGGTCGCCGGTGGCGAGCATCCCGGCTTCATCAACGACGACGGTGGTGTCGGCCGGCAGCTGCCAGGTCGGGTCGGGTGGCCGGTCGGGTCGGGTGTGTTCGTAGAGGAGTTTGGCGACCGTGTCGCAGGTCATGCCGGTGCCGGTTTCGAGGACACGGGCTGCTTTCGCGGTGGGTGCCAACCCGAACACCGGCCGCCCGTCCCGGGCCAGTTCGGACACGGCCGCCTGGAGCATGGTGGTCTTGCCTGCCCCGGCCGGACCAACCACGAGGACGAGTCGGTCCGTGCCGGCGACTGCCGCGGCCGCTTCGACCTGCATCGCATCGAGCCTGTCGCCGTGAGTGATAGTGGGGGAGGGGTTGGGTGGGTCGAGCTGGCGGTCGATCGCCCACGTGATGATGTGTTCTTCTTGGGCGAGGATCAGGGTGCTGGTGTGGTGGCGGGCGGACGGCTCGATCCACACCGACCGCCCATCCGATGTGCGGCGTTGGGTGTGGGAGTCGGTCGGGTCCAAGTCGACGCAGTCGTCGAGCACGGTCTCGGTCGCCCGTTCCAACAGCTCGGCCCAGCGGGTGCCGTCGATGCCGGGTTGCGGGCGGACGTTGTCGCACAGGGCTTGCGTGACGTCGAGGCGATGCCACGCCGAGCGCCGCTCCGCGAGCTCGGTGACCACATCGCCGACTGCGATCTGTTGCCGCTCGGTCGGCCGCGCCCGTGTCCCGAGGTCGATGTTGGCGGTGAGCGTGTCTACGGTGACACCGATGGTGGCTGCTTCGGTGAGCCACCGTGATCGGAGATCGGTGACACCGCTGCCGGTCTTGTGTCGGCGGGTGTCGGCGGCCGCTTCCCGTCCGAGGGCGCCGCGTTCTTTCGGGGTCGGGTCGCGTCCCTCACGGTTCCAGAACTCCGCCAACTTCGTCTGGAACGCGGTGTCGACTTGTGCGGTGCGTTTCGAGAACAGTGCCAACAGTTCGTCTCCGATGCCGGCGATCTCGGCTTGCCCTTTGACGATGTCGCCCCACGCGGCGTGGTAGTGGGCGGTGACCTCGGCGCGTAGCACCGATTGATAGATGCCACCGAGGGCCCGCTGGAACCCCTTCAAGGTGCGAGCGTCGAGCGCGAGCCAGCGACCGTCGGCGGTTTGCACTTTGGATGAGATCACGACATGGGAATGCAGCTGCGGATCATCGAGACGGCTCGTGGTCTGCCGGAACACCGCCGCGGTGAGCCCTTGACTGTCGGGATGGAGCCGGTGTCCGTTCGATCGGACCCGAGTCGTCGACCCGCAGCGTTCGAGGTAATCGACGACCGCACGCACGGCGGTGTCGTGGCATTGAGCGAGCCCGTCGTCGCCCGTGAGCGCCCACCACACCGACAACGACTTCGGCGCCGAGAACGTCGCGTCGAACCCGGCCACCGCCCGCACCACCTTCCCCGACTTCGTGACCCGATCCAGCAGTGGGTTGCCGAGCGGCGGCCCAGAGATTGGGTCTCGGCCCTCCAGCAGCGCCTCGAGGGCGTCGGTCGTGACCTCGCCGGACAGGCCGAGCAGGTCTGCTTGCTGGCCCGTCCATCGTCCCGGGAGTTCACCGTCCGCATGAGTCAGGTACCGCGTGTAGTACTGGGCGGTCGCGGTCGCGGAGCTGGCGTAGAGGGTCGTCACCCGCAACATGAACACTCCCCACCGTCCGCGGGCACCTGTCTGTCCTTTGGGGTGTTGGTGGAAGTTGGGATCATGGTGCTCATAGGTGGTGTGGTCAGGGGAGGAGGGAGAGTTGCGTGGTCGCGGTGGTACGCGACCGATGCGACCCGCGGGTGATGGCCGGTGCGACCGACGATGACGTATTCGACGGTGGTGGTGAGGTGTGGTCGTCGAGGGTGATCGAGGCCGGGATCGTGAGCGTGTAGCAGCCGGTCGCGTACACACCGGTCGCGGTCCGCGTTTGCGACGCTTCGACGAGACCCGAGCCGCGTAGACGGTTGAGGGCGCGGGCCACGGTGTCTTTCGCCAAGCCGAGCTGGGTCGCCAACGACCTGACCGACACCGTCGCCTCGCACACGTCACCGCTCCGGGCCGATTCGAGCAGGAGCTGTTCGAACACGACCCACGCGGTGGGGCCGAGCCGACGCCGCAACTCAACCGACTTGACGGTCACCACGATCCGACGCTCAGTCGGCATCGGCGCGGGCCTCGGCCGGGACGACGGTGTCACAGAGCCGCACGACTCGCCCAGCGAACGCGAGCTCGAGCAGCGCCCAACGTGGGACCCGCAGACATGCGCCGAGGCGGATCACCGGGAGCCCCGAGACGCCGCCGGTGACGTCGTACTCGCGAGCCAACTGATAGGCCAGCGAACGGCCGATCCGCAATACACCAGCGGCCTCTTCCACGGTCAACAGCGGTGTCGCCGGCACCCCCAACATCACGGACTCATCCATCAGACCGTCCGACTTACACCCCTGCCCCCGTGCAGGCAAGACCCCCGATTCGGCCGGGTCGCGTGTTCAATTGTGCGTGGTTGTACCTGGTTGTGCCTGAGTGTTCCTGGTTGTTCGCGATGGCTCGAACGACGTGACAAATGTCACATCGAAAGAGGCGTCATCAATCCTGGGACACGGTCCCTCTGCCACCTCGCGCTACCGTGCTGGCCAGGCCAATCGGAGTGATTATGCGTCGGCTCGATCAACCCCAAAGGCGACTGACTTCGCCGGTTCCCGAGCGCGAGTCGGAGCGTTCTTGCCCGGGATTATCGGTCGGGTCTGACGGAGCAACCGGCGATCGATACGTGC
>RCMY010005124.1_pt1 | contig 11175 bp, 8 predicted proteins | sample 2041341 | NCBI WGS metagenome assembly RCMY01 (sample SAMN09708234, study PRJNA481090) | Marine sediment metagenome, whole genome shotgun sequencing project.
GGGGGCTTCTGCATTATGGGGCAGGGCAAAAGAAGCGGGCTGCTGCGCAGGGCTGGCCGCAAAGGCCGAGTTATTTCGGTTGTCGCTGGCTGGCAGGTTAGCCGCAGGCTTGCTGCTGTGGGCGGTATCGCCTGCAGCGGTAATGCGCACGTCAACAGAAGCCGGGTCAAGTCCCAGCACCGGGGCTGCTGCTTCACGCAGGGTGGAGAGCATCTTGCCTTCGAGCCAGCTGGCCACAAAAGCATTGGGCGCGGTAAGCAAAAGCCCCCCCGCGTGCACTTGTGCCTGCAAGGGTGCAATCCAGTTTTCTTGACGATGTTCTGCAATTACGTCGGTATACACGCCACCGCGCACATTGAATTTTGCGGTTATTCGCATGAATCTTGGATCAAGTAAATCAACTAAGTCTTGTAAAATCGTATTAGTCACTGCCTCATGATAAGCACCCTGATCGCGATAGGTCCATAAATATAGTTTATAAGACTTTAATTCCACGCAACTTTTATCTGCAATGTATTCAAGTTTAATTGATGCAAAATCTGGATGACCAGTAACAGGACAAATACAGGTAAATTCGTGTGTTTCGATACGAATAGTATAGTCGCGCTCAGGGTGAGGGTTGGGAAAAGCCAGCATAACTTTGCTTGCATCTTCTCTATTACGTGATTTAGATATTGGGTCTTTTTGTGTGCTCATATTCTTGCTTTCGCTCATTAATTCAACAATTCACAAAATTGCATAAAGTATAGGCGTTTATATGCATTTTGGAGGTGGTCTTTTTAAGGTGCACACTTTACACTATCGCTCCTGATTACAACATAGTAATCAATGCAAAAAATCATAATTATTCTAGTCACTCTAGCAATTACAAAAACGGATTCTTAATGCGCTTAAGTAAGATTAAACTCGCAGGTTTTAAATCATTTGTTGACCCAATTACCGTCGATTTCCCTTCTAACTTAGTCGGCGTGGTCGGCCCAAACGGCTGTGGTAAATCAAATATTATTGATGCCGTACGGTGGGTGATGGGAGAGAGCTCGGCGAAGAACCTGCGTGGTGATTCGATGGCAGATGTCATCTTTAACGGTTCAAGTTCCCGTAAACCAGCTTCAGTGGCAAGTGTTGAGCTCCTTTTTGATAATGCTGATGGCACTATTGGTGGTCAGTACGCTTCATATGCTGAAATTTCAGTAATGCGAAAAGTTACTCGAGATGGAACATCAGATTATTTCCTTAACAGCACAAAATGTAGACGTAAAGATATTACCTCAATATTCTTGGGCACCGGTTTGGGACCGCGAAGTTATTCCATTATTGAACAAGGAATGGTTTCAAAACTTATTGAAGCACGTCCTGAAGATTTACGCGTATTTTTAGAAGAAGCGGCTGGTATTTCTAAATATAAAGAACGTCGTCGCGAAACCTCAAATCGAATTAAAAACACACGTGAAAATCTTGACCGCTTAAATGACTTACGTGACGAAATTGACAAACAATTACATCACTTAGACCGTCAAGCAAAATCGGCTGAAAAATACAAGATTTTCAAACAAGAAGAGCGCCAAGCCAAAGCTGAATTATTAGCTCTACGTTTACGTGACATGCAAGGTCAATCTGAGAAGCAAGAAAAATTCTTAGGTGAACATGAGACCGCGGTTGAAAAATCCTTAGCAACACAACGTGAAATTGAAGCTGAAATTGAAATGGCTAGAGCTTCGCAAACTGAAGCGAATGATGGCTTTAATAAAGTACAAAGTAATTTTTATAAAACCGGCGCAGATATTTCGCGCTTAGAGCAAAGCATTCAATACGCAAAAGAGTTACGTCAAAGCCAACAAGAACAGCTTAAACTTGCTGAAGGCAATGTTTCTGAAATACATGGTCATATAAAACGTGATCAAGAACAAATTGCAATTTTTGCTGAAGAGATTGCTGAGCTTGAGCCTGAGCAAGAAACTTCACAAGCGCGTGTGCAAGCGTCGCGTGAACAGTTGCAACAAGCGGAAGACAATAGTCAAAAATGGATGAGTGAGTGGGAAGAACTTAATTCACAATCTAAAGAAGCTCAAAAAACGACTAATATTGAAAGTACTCGTATTGAGCATCTTGAAAGTCAAATGTCCTCGGAACTCAATCGTAGAGATAAATTACGAGAAGAGCGTGGTGCATTCTCGATGGATTCATTTGAGACAGCAATTTCTGATCTGGTTTCTAACCGTACTGCACAAGAAGCTGTGGTTGCACAATTACAAGGTCAATTAGACGAAGCAAGTACCTCCATTCGAACAAAACGTGATGAAGAGAATGCGGTTTCAAAAGAATTAGACACATCTCGTCGAGAACATCAAAAAGCTAATGGTCGTTTGGCCTCACTAAAAGCCTTGCAAGAAGCGGCTCTAGGTAAAAAATCAAACCACATGCTTAAGTGGATGGAGCGTGAGGGTTTAGAAGATGCTCCTCGATTAGGCGAAAGTTTACGCGTTAATAAGCAATGGGAAAAAGCCGTAGAAACGGTTTTGGGCCCTGCACTTGAAGGTGTTTGCGTTGATCAAGTACGCGACTATGTTGAAGGCCTTGCTGACTTACAGGCCGGTCAAGGAATCTTACTTGATGGCAAGTTAAGTAGCACTAATACCAGTGGTAGTTTGGCTAGCCAAGTTGAAGGTGACTTATCTAAACTAAGCACCTTGCAAAATGTTTACACCGCAAACTCTTTACAAGAAGCATTACAAAAACAATCGGCTTTAGAAAAGCATGAATCAGTTATTACTAGTGATGGATTGTGGTTGGGTCCAGACTGGGTTCGTGTGAGTAAGGCTGAAGATAGCAAAGCCGGAGTTTTAGCGAGAGAACAAGAGACTCGTGAGCTTGAGCAAAGTATTGCATCCTTAGAAAATAAAATCGAGGCATTGTCGGAGAAGCAAAATATGCTTCGCGGCCAAGTTAAGATTCAAGAACAAGAACGTGATGAAACTCAATCTGAGGCTAATCGTGCCAATAGACAGTTTGCTGATTTACGTGCTCGGTTGTCATCACAAGAAGAGCAACGTACTCAATTGAGTGATCGCATTGGCAAATTGGACACGGATGTGCAAGGTCTTGATTTACGTATTCAAGAAGGTGAAGTAAAAACTAAAGAAGCGCGTACTCGTTTAGATGCGGCAATGCAGGTGCTTGCAGGCTTTGCCGATAAACAAGAAGAGTTAGATAGCACACGTGAATCAGTCCGCACACAATTAACTGAAGCACGTGCTAAAGCTCAGCTAGACCAAGAGCAAAGTCAGGCTTTGGCTGTGCGTTTTGAATCGCGTAAAGCAGCACATGATTCATTAAGCCAAAACTTGGAGCGTATGCAAAATCAAATCGCCCAATTAGAAGAAACCAGTTCAGGCTTAACTCGTCAATTACGTGTTGGGATTGAACCACAAAAAGAAAATGAGAGTCAATTAACTGAATTACTTAAGTTACGCACTGGTATTGAAACTGAAGTTAAAACAGCGCGTCAAAAACTTGAAGAAATAGAGTCTAATCTTAAAGAAAAAGAGCAAGCGAGACTTAAAGCCGAAACACAAGTGCAATCAGCGCGTGAAGAGCTACAAAAAGTTCGCATGGCCTTGCAAGAGATTCGTGTTCGTCGTGATACGGTAAACGAGCAATTACAGCAAACAGGTTTTGAGTTTGAAGAGCTTAAAGAAAATTTAGCCGCTGAAGCAAATATAGAAGATTGGCAAGAAAACCTTGATTCTATAGAGAGACGTATTCAACGTTTAGGTGCGATTAACTTAGCGGCAATTGATGAGTATAAAGAGCAGTCAGAGCGAAAAATTTATCTAGATCAACAAAATGATGATTTGCTAGAGGCTTTAGATATTCTTGAAAAAGCCATACGTAAAATTGATGTTGAAACTCGTACGAGATTTAAAGAAACCTTCGATAAGGTTAATGCTGGCTTTAAAGAAAAATTCCCTAAACTCTTCGGTGGTGGTCATGCGTATTTGGAGCTAACAGGTGATGATTTGTTAGATACTGGCGTTACTGTGATGGCGCGTCCTCCGGGCAAACGAAACAGTACTATTCATTTATTATCAGGTGGAGAGAAAGCCTTAACTGCTGTAGCGCTGGTCTTCTCAATCTTTGAATTGAACCCGGCGCCATTCTGTATGCTTGATGAGGTTGATGCACCACTTGATGACGCAAACGTTGGTCGTTATTGTGACATCGTGCGTTCAATGTCTGATCGCGTGCAATTCATTTTTATTACGCATAATAAGATAACGATGGAGATGGCTAAGCAACTTTCAGGGGTTACTATGCATGAACCTGGAGTGTCACGCATGGTTGCAGTAGACGTTGATGAAGCTGTTGAGCTAGCAAATTTATAATAGTTAATTAAATCTGCTATATTACGCTTACAGTTATTCGAAAAATAGTTGCCTTAAGCAGAGATTTCTAAAGACCAAAAATAATGAATGAATTTCGCCTATTATTATTAGTACTCGCAATCGCCGTGTTTGTCGGTACATTGCTGTGGTCGCGATTTAATCGTGACTCTAAAGGGCGTAATTTATTCTCTCAAGATGAGTACGATAGTAAAAGCTTAGGAAAAGACGTTCTATTTGCAGATGAATCACTGAAAATAGAAGAAGACTTTGGGGTTAGCGAAGTTCGAATTATTAAACCAGAAGATGCTACTTCTACTCGAGTAAATCCTGAGTTACATACTGTAGACGAAGTTGAGCAAGACGACACAAAAAACAAGGATAGCCTAGAAACTGATTCACAATATATTGCTGTTTTGCATGTCACGGCCATTGGCGGTGAGCAATTCTCCAGTAAAAAGATTTGTAAGGTTTTAGAACATCTTGGTTTGCGTCATGGCAAATACAAAATTTATCATCGCGAAAGTTTACAGAATTCTGATTTGTCATTATTCAGTGTGGCCAATATGGTTAAGCCGGGATTTTTTGAGCCAGAAGCGGAAGAATCATTTAAAACACCTGGCATTTCCTTTTTTCTTGTCCTTCCGGGACCCACTGATCCGATCACTACTTTTAACGAAATGGTACAAACGGCTAGACAAGTTGCACAAACTTTAGGTGGCGAATTGCTGGATGCTGACCGGAGCACATATACTTCACAGCGTGGACAGTTAATACGTGATGAAATTGCGAGCTTTCTTCTTCGCTTAGATGAAGAGTAGTTTCGAATAGTTGAGGGTTAGTTTTCTCGTTAACGTAATCTATTTTTGAAATTACTATGACCGATAGCCAAACACATAATAAAACACTATCAAAAGATGAGGCTTCTGCAAGAGTTTCAGAGCTAAGTGAAATTATTCGTTATCATAATCAGCAATATTATGAGCAAGACAATCCTGAAATACCGGATGTTGAATACGATAAATTATTTCGCGAATTACAAAACCTAGAAGAACAATTTCCAGAATTACAATTAAGTACTTCACCCACCTTACGTGTTGGTGGAGATGCTTTGGATGGCTTTAAAAAAGTCAATCATGCAATTCGAATGTTGTCTTTGCAGAATGTTTTTGCAAGAGAGGAGCTTGAAGCTTTTCATGAACGTTTAATTAAGCTTTTAGATGTTGATACTCTTGAATATGTAGCGGAACCCAAACTTGATGGTTTAGCGGTAAGTTTACGTTATGAAAATGGAATTTTGGTCACTGCGGCTACCCGTGGAGATGGTTCCACTGGCGAAGATATTACCGCTAATGTGCGTACCATACGGTCTATACCGTTAAAACTAGCTAATGCACCTAAGGTATTAGAAGTACGTGGTGAGGTATTTATGCCGCGTACTGGCTTTAATAAAATGAATGCGGACTTACGTAAGCAAGATAAAAAAACTTATGCTAATCCACGCAACTCAGCAGCCGGTAGCTTACGACAGCTAGACTCAAAGATAACTGCATCTCGTCCTCTTGCCATGAATTGTTACTCTCTTGGTGAAACCAGTACTGAGCTTGAACTTCCTAATAAACATTTCGATCGTTTGCAGTGGTTAAAACCATTTGGTTTTCCTGTAAATGATTTAATTGAGGTAGTGGATGGGGTTAATGGTTGTGAAAAATTCTATGAAATGATTGGTAGTAAACGCGACGGCCTTGATTACGAAATTGATGGTGTGGTTTATAAGGTAAATGACATTGCTCAACAAGAAGAGCTGGGTTTTGTTTCGCGCGCACCTCGTTGGGCAACTGCACACAAATTTCCTGCTCAAGAACAGATTACCTTGATAGAAAATATTGATTTTCAAGTTGGGCGTACCGGTGCTTTAACTCCAGTGGCGCGTCTAAAACCTGTTGAAGTGGCTGGTGTTATTGTCAGTAACGCCACTTTGCATAATATGGATGAACTTAAACGTAAAGATATACGTATTGGTGATACCGTTATTGTTAGGCGTGCTGGGGATGTGATTCCTGAGGTTGTAAGCGCCATTATTAGTAAGCGTCCTGATAATACTCAAGAGGTAGAGTTACCGGCGGTTTGTCCTGTCTGTGAATCTCCTGTGGAGCGTATTGAAGGTGAAGCAGTTGCACGTTGTACTGGCGGTTTTAAATGTGCTGCTCAACAAAAAGAAGCGCTTAAACATTTTGCATCAAAAAAAGCGCTTGATATTGAAGGCCTTGGCGATAAATTATGTGAGTTACTGCTCGATGCCAAACTGATTAAAGATCCCAGTGATTTGTTCAATTTAAAACTTGAAGATGTTGCAGGTCTTGAACGTATGGGAATGAAATCTGCTGAAAATCTGATTAGTGGTTTACAAGCGAGTAAAAATACAAGGTTTTCACGCTTTTTATATTCATTAGGGATTCGAGAAGTTGGCGAAGCCACAGCTGCAAGTTTAGCTAGTCATTTTAATGATGTTGAGGCAATACAACATGCTTCATTAGAAGATTTAATTGAGATTGATGATATTGGTCCAATTATGGCCCAACATATTTATACGTATTTCGCCAAAGAAGAAAATAGAGCTCTCATACAGCGTTTACTTGCCGCAGGGATTAAATGGGAGCAGGTCAAAGTTGCACTTGTAGAAACTGCTATTACCGGTAAGGTTTTTGTGATTACAGGTACACTGAGTGAAATGTCGCGTGATCAAGCAAAGCAAGCCTTGTTAACTTTGGGTGCCAAAGTAACTGGCTCTGTCTCAAAGAAGACCGATTATCTTGTGGCAGGTGAAAAAGCAGGGTCAAAACTAAGTAAAGCTGAAAAATTAGGAATTACTGTTTTAGATGATGAGGCTTTTAATGCCTTCTTAAAAGACCATGCTTCGTAATTAAGCCCCATCTTTATCCTACAAAGTGTGCAATTGTGTAGAGTTGAATGACTGTTATAATGATATTCCCATAGACTAAATTCCCTCAGCTATTAGGTTAATAATATGCAATTGATCCGTAAGCTTATTTTACTCATAATTTTTTTAATTGTACTTTGGATTTCTGCCAGTTTGATATGGTTGAATCCTCAGGATGTTGAGTTAAATTTATTATTTGCTAGCTTCAAATTGAAGCTTGGCGAAGCACTACTTGGCGCTTTGGTTTCAGGTATGTTCATTGGAATAATCAGCATGGTGTTGCCGTGGATGAAGCGTGCGAATAAAGCTAGAAAGCTGGGTAAAAATTTACGTAACAAAGAAAAGGAAGTTGAGAATCTCAGAAAGCTTCCTATGCAGGAATTAAAATAAGTATAGAGCTTAATTTTTCCCTCAAATTTTCTTGTCTCAAATGAACCGGAAACATAAGTGATCGAAAATATAAAAAGCATTTTATTTCTGCTGATAATTCTTGCAGCCGTCTATTACGCATGGAAGGCAGGGCGCAGGCATGCATTGCGTGAAGCGGCTCGCAATGCTAATCCAACAATTAATTTAAATGCAGACTACATGCGTGGCTTAAATTTTATGTTAAGCGAACAGCCTGATAAAGCCTTAGATGTATTTTTACAAATGGTGGACGTTGATTCTGAAACTGTTGAAACGCATTTTGCCTTAGGTAATTTGTATAGAAAACGTGGAGAAATAGAACGTGCAATCCGAATCCATCAAAATCTTATTGCAAGGCCCAATCTTAATAAAGCAGATAAACAGAATGCACTGTTTAACTTAGCAGAAGATTATTTAAAAGCCGGTTTATTAGATAGAGCTGAATCTTTGTATGCTCAGATTGAAAAGCCAGGAGATTTTTACGATTTAGCACAGCGGCGCATTATTGCTTTAGATGTTCAACAAAAAGACTGGAACAAAGCTATCGAGGTTGCAAAACAACAGTCTAAAGATAAACAAGATACACAAAAGCTATCGCATTATTATTGCGAGTTGGCAGATATAGCTTTAAGAAAAAATGATTTACATGCAGCCAAAGGCTACTTAAAAGAATCGCAAAGCTACAATAAGGATTTTTTACGAGCACAGTTACTTTCAACGCGTTTGGCTACATTAGACGGTAAAACAAATGATGCGGTAAAACAAATGTTTGCAGTGATGGCTCAAGAAGCGAATCTTGTTTCAGAGTTGTTACCCGATTTTTACACGCTTGCTCAACAGCAAAAAAATCCTGAGCAATTCGATAAGTACCTAAACAATATTCTTGAAAAACATCCACAGCATCAAGGTGTTTTAGTAGCCGCGCTAGTGCGGCATGATCTTGCTAAGACGAGCGGTTCACGCAATCTAATTATTAATTATCTACGTGAAGGCAAACAATTTGCTTCTTTGCATTTATTACTTGCTGAAGAATTAAGTGCAAATAATGAGAATCTTTCTGAAGAACGTTTTTCTGCAATCTTAGATTTACTAAAAATGGCTGGGCACGGTAAAACCGCTTATCAATGTACGCAATGCGGATATGGCAGTGCCTTACATCAGTGGCAGTGTCCAGGCTGTAAGTCTTGGGATACCGCTAGAGCTACTGCTCAGTATCAGTAAGCTCTTTTTCGATCCTTGTCGGACTAATCTTACAACTCCTTCAGAAACTCCTACAAACTGCTTTTGCTATAGTTCACACATCGACAGGAAGTCGGTATAACTTTTTAAATTTACAAGGAGACATTTATGTCACGTAATAAAATTATTTCAGTAATTAGCATTTTAATTTCATTTTTCTGTTTCACCAATTTGCAGGCTGCACCAGTGGATATTAACGCCGCCGATGCACAAACTCTAGCAGCGTCTCTGCATGGAATTGGCTCTGCGAAGGCTCAAGCTATAGTAGATTTTCGAACTGCTAATGGTGAGTTCAATTCAATCAATGATCTAAGTTTAGTTAAAGGCATTGGCGAGCGTACAGTATTGCGTAACCGCGATGATTTAGCTTTAAATGCAGATGAGTTAGCTCAGCTTATTAAGCAACAAGCTTCAACTAATTTGCAAGCGGTAAACACTAGTAAATAAGTTCCATTTTAGCAACTTACAAAGGATTGTAAGTTAAGGCTAAAACCATCAAGGATGATGACCAAGGAAGGATGCTCAGGATGAGCGAGTAAGAAACAGCCCACTTCGGTGGGCTTTTTTGATTTGCAAAGATAGCTTTTAAGGTTTATTGTGAATAATTCAAATATTATTAATAAGAGATATCCTATGGAAAACGTTGCATTTTTAGTTTTAATTTCACTGATTCAATATATCTATTTCGCAGGCAGGGTTGGTGCTACTCGCGTTAAGCATGAAGTTAAGGCGCCAGCAGTTGAGGGTAATGAAGCGTGGGAGCGTTTATTTCGAATTCAGCAAAACACTTTAGAGCAATTAATTATTTTTATACCAGCAATTTACATTTTTTCGGTATATCTAAGTGCAAAGTGGGCTTTAATTCCAGGTTGTATTTATTTGATTGGTCGCCAAATCTATTCTATGGCATATATCAAAGATCCTAAAACCAGAACTTTGGGGTTTGGTCTGACTTTTTTGGCTCAAATAATTTTAGTACTAGGCGGTTTGTTTGGGGTTGTTAGAGCAATGTTCTAATTTAATTTTTAATCAGTAATAAAAAAAGCCTGTGATGTTGAAACATCACAGGCTTTTTAGTATTTACTTTAAGCTAGTTTTACTTAGCAGCTTTAAAATTTGCTTGAATAAGTTTTACTTTAAATATCAAAGCTTGGTTAGGACCAATCGATGGAGGTCCACTAGAACCATAAGCTAATTCACTAGGAATATAAAATTCAAAACTTGAACCTTCAGCCATTAGTTGTAAGCCTTCAGTCCAACCTTTGATAACGCCGTTTAATGGAAACTCAACTGGTGTACCGCGTTCAAAAGAGCTATCAAAAACAGTACCGTCAATTAATTTACCTTCATAATTAACTTGCACTGTGCTTTCAGCAGTAGGTTTTGGTCCAGTACCTTGAGTTAAGACTTTATATTGTAAGCCAGACTCGGTAGTCATTACGCCTTGAGCAGAATTGTTTTCAGCAAGGAAAGCATCTGATTTGGTTTTGTTGTCAGAGCTGTGTTTATTGCTTTCTTCTTGTATTCTAGCTTTTGTCATAGAGTTGAATTCATTGAAGATAGCTTGACTTTCTTGTGGAGAAAACTTTGACTCAGTTCCGTCTCTTGCTTGTAAAGCACCATTGAAATAGCTTGGAATATTCAACTCTAAACCTTCTTTTTTCAGTTGTTCTACTTGGTTGAAACCAATAAGATAGCTCACTTTATCTTCAAGAGTTTCGGGTTTAGTTGTAGTTGCACATCCTGTCGACAAAGAGATAGTAAACAATATTGAGAGTATTAGTTTAGTTTTCACGAACTTGCTCCTGATTGATTTTATATTTAGATTAATATAAAAATGTTAGTTTATATACAAATAAAAAAGCCCAAACAATGTTTAGGCTTTTTTAAGTAAATCTTTAAGGCAAAACTTATTCAGCAGCTTTAAAATTTGCTTGAATAAGTTCTACTTTAAAGATCAAAGCTTGGCTAGGGCCAATCGATGGTGGTCCACTAGGACCATATGCCAAGTCGCTTGGGATATAAAATTCAAAACGTGAACCTTCAGCCATTAGTTGTAAACCCTCAGTCCAACCTTTGATAACACCATTTAACGGAAACTCTATTGGTGTGCCGCGTTCAAAAGAGCTATCAAAAACAGTACCGTCAATTAATTTACCTTCATAATTAACTTGCACTGTGCTTTCAGCAGTAGGTTTTGGCCCAGTA
>RCMY010005125.1_pt1 | contig 11175 bp, 12 predicted proteins | sample 2041341 | NCBI WGS metagenome assembly RCMY01 (sample SAMN09708234, study PRJNA481090) | Marine sediment metagenome, whole genome shotgun sequencing project.
CAGACGCTACAAATAGCAGTCCGCTGACAAACATTATTGTCCTCAGCCAATACTTGGCAACCATGTTTCTCTCCTTTGTTGTTCTGAATTTTGCACTTCTTCACTTCTCTGTTTTCTTCTTCATAGCCGTAGTTTCTTTGTCTACTTTACTATGCAACCAGCCACTCCATTCCTAGGGGCTGCCACAACAGATTACTTATTCACCCTCGTTATGTCAAGGTATTTGAGTGCATGGCTGACGCGTTTTTTTAATCTAAATAAAACAATATATGGAATCATACTGATACGTCTTTATGCAAACCAAATAGCGTGTCAAATATAACTTATAATTACGCCATTGCTTTAATTGCAGCAGATAAACGACTTTTCTGACGAGCCGCCTTATTTTTATGAATTATGCCCTTATCAGCAATGGAATCAACCATTCCAACAGAATTATTATAGACGGTCTGAGCAGTGCTTTTATCACCAGACTCGATTGACTTTCTTATACTCTTAAGAGCAGTACGTAATTTTGAACGCAAACCAAAGTTATGCTCACGTCTCTTAACCGTCTGTCTCGCACGCTTTCTAGCTTGTGCACTATTGGCCATAGAAATTCCTTAGTCCTATCAATACAGAAAACCGCGAATATTACGATTAATCCAAATATATTGCAAGTTTTGAGTGAAAAAATAGAAATCATTCCCTTATTTTATTTAAGAATTATTATTTATGCGTCACTTTAGCGCTAATATAAAAAACCGCCATAAAGACGGTTTTTTTAAGTTATCAAGACAGTTAATTTTTCTTAATATAGCAATTTTGTCAAGATGCCTTGTCGCGATTTAAGATCATTCTTCATCGGTGTCGGTGTCGTCGTCTTCTGCGTCGTTAGCTTCCACTTCTTCATCTACATCATCTACCGCGACCTCCTCGGCATCATTATCTTCTTCAATTACGGGTTCAGCAAACACCGGCTCAGAATCACGCGGCGCAAAAGCAGATGGCGGCGGCTTATCCATTGGATGACCATCAAGACTTTTCTTTCCTTCACAAGCAGTCAAAACCAATAAGGCAGCTGCTGATATTGCTATTAAAGTATATTTCAAATCATATCTCCCATTTAAGTTAAAAGTATTCTAGCACACCCCAATGAAAAAACCGCTCTATGAAAGAGCGGTTTTTTCATTGGCTCGGCTAAGCCAATATACACTACACTACTTACTCCTGACCGGCGTCAGCGCCTAATCTTTCACCGGAATCAGGATCTACATACGAGCTTGGTGGATATTGGCCAAGTTTCCCGTCGCCTGTATCGCTTGAGCAACCAACTAGAAACAAAACGACTAATGCAGCAGCAAAGAGAGAGTACTTCATTTTTAGTCTCCTATTATATTAATATAATTTATGACGATTAAAACCATACTACTAAGGTTCTTAGGCCTATCATTTTTTTTAAAGACCTCATTCTTGATAACAGAAATAATATACCCTGTCCAGAAATTTTATTTATGGTTTTTTACATTAAACAATAAAATTATAATCAATTCACCTCATTAATCAACAAGATATAACCATACCGATACCATTGATAAAAAAGACCACTGATTTCCTCGCTGACCTCTTCTTCTATTGATAGCTTCTTTTTGCTAGCAAAGGTTTCTAGCAAGCAGCGAGAATCATCATCAACAATAAACTCATCGCCGTTTATGTAAAAAATATTTTTTCTTGCCAATAATTGGCTTTTCAAATCTAATCGCACTCCCGTCTTCACAACTTGGCGCATAAATTTCTCTTGCGACATTGGATTTATAGGTGGGTCAAAAAAAACATGGGGCTTTGGTTCCGTAAGATAAATACCTAGAAATTTTTCCACATCAGCATTATCCCATTGGATGTCACTCAATATCGTGCTTATTTTATGCAACATTGATGCACTAATTTCTGATGGACTCGATTGCAATGCCAAATCCGGATCACTATACCGGCCATCAATACTTATATGATCTTGCAAATACATGAGAAACTGTTCACATATTTCTTGATGACTAGGCGCTCTAAACCCTACGGAGTAGGTCATACAATCATTCTCCGCCACGCCATTATGAGCATAATTCGGCGGCAAATAAAGCATATCACCAGGCTCCAGCACCCACTCCTGCTCCGGACTAAAATCACGTAAAATCTTTAAAGGTATATCGTCGATTAAATCATTATTTTGTTGTGCGGATATCTGCCAACGTTTAGACCCCATACCTTGCAACAAGAAAACATCATAAGAGTCAACGTGAGGACCAATTCCACCGCCTTTTGGAGAGAAACTAACCATTAAATCATCTAGTCGAGCATATGGAATAAAACTAAACTGAAGCAGCAAATCACGCGCCGCCATAAGGTAATGATTTACATCATGAACCAACAACGTCCATTGTTTATTATCCAAGCTCGCAAAATCGGCAACTGTTAGCATGTCACTTTGGACATTCCACTCACCATCTTCACGTGTAATCAAGCGTGACTGAGAACTATCCTGACAAGCAAGACTAACCAGCTCGTCAACTGCCAGCAACCCAGCAAACCCCGGAAGTGCATTGCGCACCAACAATGGTTTCTTTTGCCAATAATCTCGCAGAAAAGTTTCGGGTGATATATTCCCCAGTGAAATTGTTTTCATGGACTTAATGTTTTTGACCCCACAGCTTTTCCAGGGCTTTATCCCGACCACAATTATTTCGATAATAAGAATACCTAAGTGGGTTTTTTAGATAATAATCCTGATGGTATTCTTCTGCTTTGTAAAATACTGTCGCAGGTAGAATCTCTGTCACAATGGGTTCATTGAAACGATTTGAAGCTTGCAAAGCTGCTAACGATTCCTCAGCCTGTTTTTTCTGTGCCAAGTTATGATAAAAAATCACCCCGCGGTATTGCTCGCCGATATCACAAAACTGCCGGTTAGGTGTCAGCGGGTCAATGGTTAGCCAGAAGGCTGACAGTAATTCAGAAAAGTCAGTTTTATTTGCATCAAAACGCACCTGCACTGCCTCTACATGTCCTGTTTTCCCCGCCACCACCTGCTCATACGTTGGATTCTTGACTGCCCCACCAATATAACCTGACGTTGTTGAAATAACACCGGGTAACTTATCAAAGTCAGATTCCGTACACCAAAAACACCCACCAGCAAATGTTGCCACCCCAAAGTTGTCTGTCGAACTTGCCTCACTAGCGGATATCACATTCCGAACATCAATCTGATCACATGCCGCAATCACGACAATTAAAACTACACAGAACACCCAGCGAACCAATCCATTCAAACATGACAGTGCATTTATCTTCATATCATTAACTCCTAAGATCAGGCAGTGAATCCGATCGTAAAACAAATTGCAGCGCAAGGCCGTTATTACACCAACGTTCTTTACGCGGTAATGGGCCATCATTAAACACATGACCCTGATGGCCGCCACATCGTGCGCAATGATATTCAGTACGTGGAATAATCATTTTTAAATCGCGTTTAGTGCCTATGTGCCCAGCGAAAGGTTGCGTAAAACTTGGCCACCCGGTTCCACTTTCGTACTTATATTTACTTTCAAATAATGGCAAAAAACAAGCTGCACAAACATAGGTGCCATCGCGCTTTTCTTGATTTAAATTACTACTACCAGGCAATTCCGTTTCATCCTTAAATAAAACCCGAAAAGATTCTTCTGAAATAGTGCCACGCCATGCTTTAGGCAACTTCTTCAGCGGTGTAATAGAAATCGAATCTACATAATTAGCAACAGCATGTTCATGTCCGATAGTTGCAATCAAAGGTAATGTAATCGCCGCAGCAAAACCTTGTAGAACTGTCCGTCGTTTCATAGTGACTCCTCTCCTCTTAGTAACAAGCAACTCATCATTTCTTCATTTCATCATTATTTTGAACAAAAAATTGCCTAAACACCACTACCCAAAATAAAGTCTCTAAAAAATGGTTAAATAGGGGCGCTCATGCATGTAGGTACACACCCAAATCCTGTATCATTACAATTTTAAGATTATAACTTAAGCTACATGAAAATTACCTTCCTGGATTTCGAGCAAAATATCGCCGAATTTGAAACGAAAATTGAAGAATTACGCTTTGCCCAAGATGACTCTGCACTTGACATTTCATCTGAGATTGCACGTTTACAGGCAAAAAGTCAGTCGCTTACAAAAAACGTGTACTCAAAATTATCATCTTGGCAAATATCTCAAGTCGCACGTCATCCCCAACGACCTTACACCCTCGATTATATTGAGAATCTTTTTACAGACTTTGAAGAACTACATGGTGATCGAAATTTTGCTGACGACCATGCAATTGTTGGTGGAATTGCACGTTTTAATGGTCAAACGGTGATGGTGATTGGCCACCAAAAAGGACGCGACACTCGCGAGAAAATACTCCGAAATTTTGGCATGCCAAAACCTGAAGGTTACCGTAAAGCTATGCGTTTAATGCATTTAGCAGAACGGTTCTCTTTACCACTGTTTACATTTATTGATACACCGGGCGCTTATCCCGGCATTGGCGCAGAAGAACGCGGTCAATCAGAAGCTATTGGCAAGAATCTCTTCGTTCTAGCTGGCTTAAGAGTGCCTGTCATCTGCATTATTATTGGTGAAGGCGGTTCTGGTGGTGCGCTAGCGATTGCTGTTGGTGATGATGTACAAATGCTTCAATACTCAACTTATTCTGTCATCTCACCCGAAGGCTGTGCATCCATCCTATGGAAAAGCGCTGATAAAGCGTCTGATGCTGCAGAAATCATGGGTATCACTGCTGAGCGGCTTAAAGATGCCAAACTCATTGATGGCATTATTGAAGAACCCATCGGTGGCGCTCATCGTAATTATTCAGCGACCATGCAATCAGTGCGGAATGCATTGCAAGATTCTCTGAGAAAATTGCAAGATCATTCCATAGAAACACTGTTAGAAAAACGTCTAGAACGACTAATGGGATATGGTACATTTAAGGAAATCAAAGTCGAACAGCCTTCTTGATTACCTAGAAGAGACGCTGCATGTCCATGTAAAACCAAACAGCCACCTGATTGTTGCATTAAGTGGCGGCATAGACTCTGTTGTTCTATTAGACGCATTGGCTAGACATTCCAAGCCGATGCAGTTTACGCTTTCTGCAACCCATGTTGATCACGGCATCAGTGAAAATTCAGCATATTGGGGTGAGTTTTGCTCACAGCTGTGTGACGCTAGAAATATCCCTATTACAATTACCCGTTTAAAAGTTAAAAACAAGCCAGGGAAAAGCCTCGAAGCCATTGCCCGAGACGCGCGCTATCAAGTATTTAATCGTTTAATAGCTGATTATATTGTGTTGGCTCAACACCAAGATGATCAAGCAGAAACACTATTACTACAATTATTACGCGGTGCAGGGGTTAAGGGTCTTGCTGCCATGCCTGTCATCAGAGCACAAGCATCAGATACAGCGCCACAAATACTAAGACCCTTACTCCAAGTCTCGCGTCGTAAAATTGAAGATTATGCGACTCAAAACCAACTTAGCTGGATAGAAGACGAAAGCAACGAAAATACACTTTTCAATCGTAATTTCTTACGCCATGAAATTTTCCCACAGTTAGAGAAGCGTTACCCCTCCTGTAAAACAACAATTACACGAACTAGCCGCCATCTTGCTGAAGCCTCTGTTCTTTTAGATGAGCTTGCCATTCTTGATATAAAAGACTGCTCTCAGGGAGAAAAAATTCAAATTGATCTTTTATCCAAGTTAAGTTTTTATCGCGCAAAAAATTTATTACGTTTCGTTTTCTCACAACAGAGCGTAACGCTACCCAGCGAGGCAAAACTAGAAAACCTGTTGCATCAGTTACTATCCTCATGCTCAGGCACCAACTTAAAAATCCCACTGGATAATTTAGAAATTCGCTGCTATAAAGGTGCAATTAATATTATCCCTAAAAAGCTAGCTTTTCATGAAAAATTGCTTTATGTCTGGCAAGGTGAGAAACAATTAACACTTAATCACTTGAATGGATCCATTAACTTTGAGCAAACAAAAGATGCTGGAATTAATCTTCAGAAATTAACCCAGCAACCTGTAACCATTCGTTTACGTCACGGTGGCGAACATATTCAACCTGATAGTAAACGCCCACGTAGAAGTCTAAAGAATTTGTTACAAGAGGCAATTATCCCACCCTGGGAACGTTGCGTACTACCATTATTATTTAGCGGAGAGCAGCTTGTATGGGTGCCTGGCATCGGAATAGATTGTGAGTTTCAAGTCATACCGGGAGAATTTGGGCTTAGCCCAATCTGGCAACCTAATAAATAACTAAAACAAATAATTATAATTACCAAGGAAATATAATGATATTAGTAACTGGTGGCGCAGGTTTTATTGGTGCTAATTTTATATTAGACTGGTTCACTCAATCTGATGAGCCAATTGTTAATCTTGATAAACTAACCTATGCTGGGAACCTACAAAATCTTGCGTCACTTGCTAATAACCCAAAACATATTTTTGTGCAAGGCGATATTGGTGATAGTCAACTGGTCGCACATTTACTTGAACAACATCAACCACGCGCAATCATCAACCTTGCAGCAGAAAGTCATGTTGATCGTTCAATTCTTGGCCCTGAAGACTTCATTCAAACAAACATATTTGGCACATTTAGATTATTAGAGAATACTCGCGCTTATTGGGACCAATTAGAAACACAGGCAAAACAAAACTTCCGTTTTCTACATGTTTCAACTGACGAGGTTTATGGCTCCTTATCTGCCAAAGCCCCTGCATTTACTGAAACACACCGCTATGAGCCTAGCAGCCCGTATTCTGCCAGTAAGGCTTCAAGTGATCATTTGGTCCATGCCTACCACCATACCTATGGTTTACCTGTATCAACAACCAACTGTTCCAATAACTACGGGCCTTATCAATTTCCAGAAAAGCTGATTCCATTAATGTTTGTTAATGCCTTATCGGGAAAGCCCTTGCCAATTTACGGCGATGGCTTGCAAATCCGTGATTGGCTATATGTCACCGACCACTGCAGTGCCATTCGTCGCGTTCTGGATGCTGGATCACCTGGAGAAACCTATAATATTGGAGGCTGGAATGAAAAACCCAATATCGACATTGTAAAAACAATTTGTAGTGTATTAGAGCAATCACACCCAGAATCAAATTTCTTGAATCAAATTACTTACGTCAAAGACCGACCTGGGCATGATGTTCGTTATGCAATTGATGCACGAAAGATTGAGCTTGAATTAAATTGGAAACCAGTTGAGACTTTTGAGACCGGCATCCAGAAAACAATCCAATGGTATTTAGATAATCAAGAATGGGTCACTAACGTCCAGACGGGTGAATACAGAAAATGGATTGAGACTAATTACACTGATTCTAATCAATGAAAATCTTGTTATTCGGAAAAAATGGCCAAGTCGGCTGGGAATTACAACGCAGCCTCTTACCCCTTGGCGATCTCATAGCACTGGATAGAAATAGCCCAGAATTATGTGGTGATTTAACAAATCTTAAAGGTATAGCCGGAACCATTCAGAAAGTCGCGCCCAATATCATCATCAATGCTGCTGCCTATACCAATGTCGACAAAGCTGAGGAAGAACAAGATTTAGCATGTACTATAAATACAGAAGCACCCAGTATCTTGGCAAACGAAGCAAAAAAACTAAACGCTTGGTTTGTTCACTACTCTACTGACTATGTTTTTGATGGCAATGGCAACCATCTCAAAAAAGAATGTGACTCAACCGCACCGCTAAATGTCTACGGCAAAACTAAACGAGATGGCGAAGAGTTAATTTCCACTTCAAACTGTCATCATCTGATTTTCCGCACAAGTTGGGTATATGGTGCGCATGGAAATAATTTCATCCGGACAATGCTCCGACTAGGTAAAGAACGAGACAATCTAAAAGTTGTCAATGACCAGATTGGCACACCAACAGGTGCTGAATTACTGGCAGATATAACGGCGCATACCGTTCGGACAGCACTACAACACCCGGAAGTATCAGGCCTATATCATTTAGCCGCAAATGGCTGCACTTCATGGCATGCTTACGCCCGTTTAATATTTGAGCAAGCTCAGAAACTTGGCTCTGAGCTCAAAATACAACCCAACCAATTAATATCAATACCAAGTAATGAGTTTCCGACATTAGCCAAACGACCACTCAATTCCCGCCTAAATACTCAGAACTTACAAACCACTTTCAACATCAATTTACCATCATGGGAAACACCTGTCAGGCGTACTGTAACCGAAATTTTGGCTAGGAATTCATAACTAAACGACCCTACATAAATAAGCAATATGTGAAAAATTGTCGAATATTTCACGATGTCATAATACTGTAACAATCTTGTAATAACCTTGCCTCTGTCGTTTAAATATACAGAGGCAAAATGAAGCCACTTCTACTAATAACAAGAAATAATAAGTCAATAGTCACATCTATTATTGCCTTAACCCTATTTGCCAGCTTAACACAACCGGCAGACGCATTGGTTTTGTATGTTGACCCAGAAACTGAACAGGTTTACACATCTCCTGGTAAGAACAGGGTTAAGCTGGGTAAATTTAAACAAGTCGATAAAGAAGAGACGAAGCAATCCTCAACTGAACTCAAGGTTCTCAATAAAGAACTGGATCATAAATTAATCGAACTTAAAGCAGTAGAAAAACGCCTTGATGAACAACAAGAAGTGATCAAGCTCTCTGCAAAAAAGATTGAGGAAACAACAACTAAAGAAGCAACACAAAACGTAGAAGAAAAGAAATGGTATGACCGAATTAAAATTGGCGGTTATACACAATTTCGACAAGGCGCTGGTTTATCAGGCGATTTTGCAAACCTGTCATCTCCGAATGACAAAGCCATCGAAAAAGACACCAACTTCTACATTCGTCGTGCACGTTTAGTTTTTCAAGGCGAGATTAGCGACCATTTAAAACTGTATATGCAAACTGAATTTGCGGGTGGAACCGTTGGTGTTCGTGACATGTATGGTGACATCTACTTCGATAAGAAAAAAGAATTTCGTATTCGTCCTGGTCTGTCAAAAATCCCAAACAGCTTTGAATTACTTCAATCGAGCCGGAATCGTCTAGCAATAGAGCGGGCAGATGCTTTAGATAGTGGAGCTCGTAATCAACGTGATACGGGTATCTTCTTTTACTGGACACCTAAACACATACAAGAGCGATTTAGTTTTTTAAGTAAAGATCTTAAAGGTTCAGGTGATTATGGTGTCATCGGATTTGGTGCTTATACAGGTCAAGGGATTAACAAACTAGACAAGAACGATAATGTTCATATTGCCGCGCGTATAACTTACCCATTCCAATTTAGTAATGGTCAAATCTTCGAGACCGGTGTTTATGGTTATACAGGCAAGTTTGTACCAAAAGTCGGAACCAATGCTGACGCAGGCATTCTAGAAAACCCAACCTTTAACAAGAAAGGATATCGTGACGAACGTATAGGTGTTCACGCCATACTCTACCCACAACCATTTGGATTACAATCAGAATGGAACTGGGGTCAATCACCGCAGCTAAGCGCAGACCTCACACAAATTGAATCAGGCAACATTAATGGTGGTTATGTTCAAGCGATGTATAAGATTGATAACCGCTGGGGCACGTGGATTCCCTACGTGAAGTGGCAGAAATACAATGGCGCAGAGAAAGATACAACCAACACACCATTCAGCCGTGTAAGAGAAACGGAAGTTGGAATAGAATGGCAAATAAACGAGCAAATTGAATTAGTCGCTGCTTATGCGAATATGGAAAGAACCAACGTTGAAACCTTACACCATGTCAAGAACGCTAATATAATGCGCTTCCAGTTACAATGGAAATATTGATCATAATGTCAAGTGTACGAGTTCAGACTTGTTCAGATTACGGAACAAGTTTGAACAATCTAACGTAACTCCCAACTTTTACTAAAGATATCCAGAAAAACCCCACTAAAACGTTTAGCAAAACGATCAGCAAAACCTTGCTTCGCAGTAAAATCTACTACCCGCTCGGTCATGATTACTTCTCTAGCTACATAATGCGTACTACCTATTGCATCTGCCAGACCTAACTCAATACTTTTCTGACCCGTCCAAATAACCCCGCTGTATATTTCAGGTGAATCTACTAGACGATCACCTCGACCCTGCTGTACTACCTGAATAAACTGTTCATGAATTTCGCCCAGCATAGCTTGAGCGTGCGCTAGGTCGTGTGAGTCTGGTGGAGAAAATGGGTCAAGGAAGCCTTTGCTTTCGCCTGCCGTAAGTAAACGCCGTTCAATACCAAGCTTATCCAGCGTACCAGTAAAACCAAAACCATCCAATAAAACACCAATTGAGCCGACAAGACTTGCTTTATCTACGTAAATTAGATCTGCAGCTGCTGCAATATAATATCCACCAGATGCACATACATCACCGATTACAGCATAAAGCGGGATTTCAGGATTAATTACTCGCAAACGACCAATTTCATCATTAACAATACCAGCTTGAACTGGACTCCCGCCCGGGCTATTTATATGTAAAATTACACCTTGCGTATTTTTATCATTAAAAGCCTCACGTAAACTTTTTGTAATATTATCGGCGCTACTAGCACTATCAGGCGCAATAACGCCATCAATATTTATTAACGCCGTGTGCTTACCAGATGAACCAAGTGAACCCTCATCATTGAACCAGCCAAGCCACATAAAAAGTAAAACAAAAAGATACGTAAATGTAAGCATTTTAAATAAAACGCTCCAGCGGCGCGCACGGCGCTGTTCACTTATCGAAGACATCGCTATTTTCTCTAACAACTGTCTTTGCCAAACTTCATTATTGTCTTCAGAATTAGACATAACCACATATCCTTAAAACGAATAGTCACAAATTAACAATAAGTTAAAAACTAATTGCTACATACATACATCATACAGCAGAAACATATCACTCATATAATACGATAAAGAAAAGAAAACATATTAGCAGAACACAAGTATATTTCTTTCTATACATTTAAAGAAACACAAACATCAAAAAAAAACCCTCATTCAAGGAATGAGGGTAATTTGAGGTGCCTGGCGGTGACCTACTTTCACATGCGTATACAC
>RCMY010005126.1_pt1 | contig 11173 bp, 10 predicted proteins | sample 2041341 | NCBI WGS metagenome assembly RCMY01 (sample SAMN09708234, study PRJNA481090) | Marine sediment metagenome, whole genome shotgun sequencing project.
AGAAGTTTTCTTCCATTCTTCTGATTCTTTAATTGCGTTTGCACGCTCAATGAGTTCTTCTTTCACTTTGCGTGTATCTTCACGTTCATCAGCTAAGTTAGCATAATGTTCGCTACGACGATCAAAAAAGACATCGTTAATAGCACGGAATTTTTCCCACAAGTCTTGATCAATATCTTGACCTGCAAATCCGGCTTCTTTCCAATCTTGTTGTAGTTTCTGTAAGTAAGTAGCTGTCTTATTCCAATCTGTAGATTGTTTTACTGCTTCTGCTTCTTGGATCAAACGCTTTTTCGTTGTTTGAGCTTCAGTTAAACGTTCTTGACGTGTTTCGTAACGATGCACTGCTTGATTAAATCGTTCTTCTAACGCTTCGTCAATTCCTTCTTCTGATAAAGATTGCCACTCTTTCTTGATAAACTCAAGTTTATCGTCATCCCCAGTATTCATAATGCTGTAGATTTCAGAAATAAGTTGATTCTGTCTTGACTCTTCAACAGAAGCAAAACTTTCCCAACCAAAATCGTGTCGTGAGTATTCTTGACGTGATGATTTCTCATCGTTTTCCTCTTGAATAATATCTTCTTTTAACTCTTCATTCATCATAAGCACCTCTTTCTCACCATTCCATTATATTCTAGCACAATTAAACTATTAAATGAAAACTTATTGTAATGAACGTCAAATTCATGTTATGAACGCATAAAAAAAAGTAACCACTTAGAACATTATCTGGGTTACTCTCTTTTATTATTTAAATTTTGCTACTTAAATATTCGTGTAGCGCTTGTTTTGGATGGAATCCTTGTACTTTTTCTACAGGTTTTCCATTTTCAAATAAGATCATTGTTGGAATAGACATAATGCCATATTTTTGTGCTGTGATTTGATTTTCATCAACATTCAATTTAGCAATTTTTATCTTACCTTCAAATTCTGTTGATAACTCGTCAATAACAGGTCCTAACATTTTACATGGACCGCACCATGGTGCCCAAAAATCAACAAATGTAAGTCCTTCAGCAATTTGTGTATCAAAATCTGTATCTGTTATATGTTTTACCATTTTATGCTACCTCCTCTTACACTGTTATTATATCTACTTCCACCACTTGAGCAATGAATATGCCCAAACGCTAGTTCATAGGAATCATTGATAGTTGAATTCTTTCCTTTTGAACATCAACATCAACAACCCATACTTTAACAATATCTCCTACCGACACTACATCTGTTGGATGCTTTACAAAGTTCTTACTTAGTTTCGAAATGTGTACAAGCCCATCTTGCTTAACTCCAATGTCTACAAAGGCACCGAAATCTACAACGTTACGAACTGTACCTTGAAGTTCTAAGCCAACTTTAAGATCTTCTAGACTTAATACATCATGGCGTAATAAAGGTCCTGACATACTATCACGCATATCTCGTCCAGGTTGTTTTAGTGCGCTTACGATATCGTTAAATGTTTCTTTACCGACTCCATATTCATCACTGTACAGATTTCCAGCATTTAATGCTTCAATAGCTTTTTCGTTGCCTAAATCCGTTTCTTTAAGTCCTAGATTTTTTAGTAATAGGCGTACCACAGCATAACTTTCTGGGTGAATACCCGTGTTATCAAGAATATTTTTACCTTGAGGAATTCTTAAGAAACCAATAGCTTGTTCATAGGATTTAGGTCCTAGGCGTGGCACAGATTTGATTTCTGTACGGCTTGAATAAGCTCCGTTTTCAATTCGATAATTCACCAGGTTTTGAGCTGTTGTTTTAGTTAGCCCTGAGATATGAACTAAGAGTTCAGGTGATGCTGTATTAACATCAACTCCAACTCTGTTAACCGTTGTCTCAACAACGAAATCCAAAGCAGAAGTTAATTCTTTTTGTGATACATCATGTTGATATTGCCCAACCCCAACAGACTTCGGATCAATCTTCACAAGTTCAGCAAGGGGATCTTGAATACGACGTGCAATACTAATAGCTGAACGTTCTTCTACTTGTAAATCAGGAAATTCTTTACGAGCTCCTTCAGATGCGGAGTAGACTGAAGCTCCTGCTTCATTTACAATAACATAACTTACTTTTTCTTCTTGATTCTTCAACTGTGTTGATACAAATTGTTCCGATTCACGACTTGCAGTACCATTACCAATCGCAACAGTATCAACGTTATATTTCTTAACAAGTTCTAAGAATCGTGGTCCCGCTTGGCGTTGTTTAGCTTCAGGTGCTGGTTTGTGTGGATAGATTACATCCACAGCTAATACTTTCCCTGTCTCATCAACTATTCCTAGTTTACACCCTGTACGGTATGCAGGGTCAAATCCCATAACAATATGTCCTTTAAGTGGCGCTTGCATTAAGAGATTTCGTAAGTTCTCACCAAAGATATGGATTGCTTGAGCATCTGCCATTTCTGTAAGTTGGTTACGAATTTCTCTTTCAATTGCTGGCGCAATAAAACGTTTATAACTGTCAACAATTGCTGCATCAACATAGTCATGAGCTGTCGATCTTTGTTTATTACCGATTTGGAAACGGCGCATATAGTTTAACGCTGTTTCTTCCTCGACATTTAAACTGACTTTAAGTACATCTTCTTTTTCTGCCCGATTAATCGCAAGAACACGATGAGATGCAATCTTAGAGATCGCTTGGCTAAACTCATAATACATTTCGTAAACTTTACGCTCATCATTATCAGCATTTTTCAGACTGGTCGCAACAATTCCAGTATTAAAGGTCATATCACGGATCCAAGCGCGATAACGTGCTTCATCCCCAATACTCTCTGCAAGAATTTCATGGACCCCTGCAATAACGTCTTCTACAGTTAAGAGTTCATTCTCTTCACTAATATATGCTTCAAATTCTTTAACATTAAAATCCATTGGTAATGATAGAACACGCAATGCAATCGGTTCGAGTCCTCGTTCTTTAGCGATGGTTGCCTTCGTTCTACGTTTTTGTTTGTATGGTCGATAGATATCTTCCAATTTTTGAAGCTTATCTGCCTTCTCAATTGCAACAGTTAGTTCGTCTGTAAGTTTCCCTTGTTCGTCAATTAAGCGTAGCACTTCTTCTTTACGCTTCTCTAAATTACTTAAGTATTCGAAACGGTCAATTATTTCTCGAATTTGAACTTCATCGAGACTTCCTGTCATTTCCTTACGATAACGAGCAATAAAAGGTACCGTATTCCCATCTTCAACAAGTTTAAGTACTGCATCGATTTGGTGTCCTTTATAAGCTGTTAGTGATTGTTTTAATAAATCATGTACATTTCTTTCCATAGTGTCACTCCTTGCCCAATCATTTTAACACAGTTCAACTTATTAAAGTGAATAAAAAAAGAACATCGAAGTGATGTTCTTACATTCCTATAACTTGACCGTCATAATCCAAATGGTTTGCATTAGGAACTTTTGGTAATCCTGGCATTCTCATAACATTTCCTAGTAATGCTACTACAAATCCAGCACCAGCAGCTAATTTTAGTTGACGTACCGTTACTTCAAAATCACGAGGTGCATTGAGTTTCTTAGCATCATCACTAAATGAGTATTGTGTTTTCGCAATACATACAGGTAAGCCTTCTGGGAAACGCGCTTCAAGCTCTTTTAATTGTTCTTTTGCTTCATCAGAGTAAACAACATTGTCTGCTCGATAAATTTCTGTAGCAACAGTTTTAATTGCTGCTTCAATTGTTGTATTTTGATATAAGTATTCAAGTTTGCTTGGTGTATTACAGATTTCAACAACCTTGTGTGCAAGTTCAATGGCACCTTGACCACCCTTAGAAAATACCTCACAAGGAATAACATCAACACCAAGTACTTCACTTAGACTCTCTAAGTATGCGATTTCAGCATCAGTATCTGTATCAAAGCGATTAATCGCCACTACTACAGGAACCTTGAATTTCTTCATGTTTTCTACGTGTTGCACAAGGTTTTGTGAACCTATTTTTAATGCTTCTAAGTTTTCATTAGCAATCTCTTTAACACCAACACCACCGTTATATTTTAACGCACGAACTGTCGCTACAATAACAGTAGCAGATGGGTTGATCTCTCCAAGACGACATTTAATATCAAAGAATTTTTCTGCACCTAAATCGGCACCGAATCCAGCTTCAGTCACTACATAGTCACTTAACTTAGTTGCCATTTTAGTTGCGATAATAGAATTACAACCATGAGCAATATTCGCAAATGGACCACCATGTAAGATAGCTGGTGTTGCTTCTAAAGTTGATACAAGATTTGGTTTGATCGCATCTTTAAGTACCAACATCATTGAACCTACTGCATTTAAATCTTTCGCACTTACTTCTTTACCATCAACAGTATAAGCAACTAAGATATTACTGAGTCGATTTCTTAAATCTTCCAAATCATTGGCAAGACATAGAATCGCCATAATTTCTGATGCAGCTGTAATATCAAATGATGATTTATGACCCGCTACTTCAATACGACGTAGGGAGCGATCATTCACATCGAGAACACGATTCCATAAAATACGATCTGGATCAATACCAAGTTCGTTTCCATGATAAATATGATTTTCTAATAATGCAGTTAATAAGTTATGACATGCTGTAATTGCATGCATATCTCCTGTAAAGTGTAAATCAATGTCAGCTTTAGGAATAACTTGCGCTTTCCCACCACCAGTTGCTCCACCTTTCATACCAAATACAGGACCCATTGAAGGTTCACGTAAGGCACTAATTGCGGAGTATTCTAGAGCGTTTAAAGCCATCGACAAACCAATGTTCATCGTTGTCTTTCCTTCACCAAAAGGTGTCGGATTGATTGCTGTCATAAGAATAACTTTCCCTTTATCCTCACGATTAAGGACATCTAAGCTAATCTTTGCTTTGTCATGACCATACATCATGACCTCTGTATCTTCTAAGTTTAATGCATCTAATAAGTGTTTTAATGAGTTCATACTAGGAGCCTTTCTTCTTTAATACGATTGTATAACGGAATAACAACAGATCGAATCACAGTGAAACGGATAACTATTAATACAGCTTCTTTGACAATACGTGGCCCAATAAACAGTATCCACGCTTTATCATACATAATATGAAGCCAATACGTATTAAGTATTAAGCTAACACCAATTGTTTCAAACAATAGTATTGCTATTAAACGTTTATCTATAGAACCTTCACTCTTCAAGAATCCAAAACTAGCACCTTGTAGAAATGCAGAAATTGTAAATCCTACAAAGTAAACGCCACCTTTTGGCCAAAGAACGATACCAATAATATCAGCAGCAGCAGCCATTAGACCACCGCGTAACGGACCATAGAACAGTCCTGCAAGCGCATATGCAATGAAAGTAAAGCCGATTCTAAGCGTTGCAAATTCAAGGCTTAGAAAGCGAGTACTAATAACTTCCAATACAATAAACAGTGCCATAAGCACCAAATCTTTTGTTCTCATATATAGAACCCTCTTTTCCTTATCAAGCATCATAAAGAAGAGGTTTTGCAACCGAAGGCAATAACACACTGCACTTTCGTTTCGTCTAGTAGCACCTTCGCGTCCACTAGCACTTAACACATGTTATTTACTTTGCTTGACAGAATAAGGATAACAATCTGGTCTTAACAATGCAAGCTAAAAGGTCAAATGTGGTAAACTAATATTGGTGATAAAAATGAAATTTAAAAAAACTAACGCAATGCGAAAATTAGAACAACTTAAAATCGATTATGAATCCATAAATTATGACCCTGAAGAGGAATTTGATGCAAACCAGGCATATCAGTACCTCGATGATAAAACAATCCCAATCTTTAAGACAATCGTTCTTGAACAAGGGACTGATCATTTTGTGGTTGTCATTCCATTAGACGCTCATATTTCGATGAAGAAAGCAGCACAAGCTTTTGGTGTGAAAAAAGTCGCCCTGCTTCATTTAAAAGAACTCTTAAATTTAACGGGATATGTACGAGGTGGATGTTCTCCAATCGGAATGAAGAAATTATTCCCTACCATCCTCGATACGTCAGCTTTAGATTATGAAAAAATCCTCGTGTCTGGTGGACGTCGAGGAAGTCATATTATCATTAATCCACAAGATTTAGCAGACAGTGTTAATGCGTCATTTCATGATGTCTTAGAAGTTTAGTCTTTTTTTGGTGCACGGAAACGTATCCCATACATTGTTGCTTCACTCTCAGTAGGATACAATACAAAATTAACAGTGTAACCAAGGAATACAATCCAGGAAATAATCCAACATGAAATCATAAGAATCATAACCGATGCTAGAGGTCCATAAATATTTTGGTAATTACTAAATTGATTAACATAATTAAAGAAAACCATACCAAGGACATTAAGTAATCCACTTGCAATGACAGCTCCAGGAAGAACCCTTAGAAATGAGCGAACTCGTAAAGATGTCATTAAATAAAAAATACAAAAGAATACAATCATTGTTGGTACGATCCATAATCGTAGCGCAATGCCCGATAAGGTCGCAATAAAACCTACACCCATGATTGTGATAATAAGCAGGATAAAGTAGAACAAAGATAAAATTCTAAGAATAATATGACTAACTTTTACATCATCATATTCACTACTTAGAAGAATAAACGAGTAAATCGACTTAGAACCAACCCACAAACTCACAGATAAAATGGATATGAATAAGTACAGTTGTCCTTCAATATCAAAATTACTAATATAACCAATAAAAGGATTGATTAAATCCGCAGGTACATAACGAGATAAGAAGTCTATCAACACCTCAACATTGGTGAAACGACTTCCTAAGAATACTACCGCAATAATTAAGAATGGTGCTATCCCAACAATTAAAGAATATGCAAAGGCATAGATGAATAGCGTAGCATCCCCTGCTGTCATCATTTTGTATATTTGAATTAATTTCTCTTTCATCGTCATCACGCCCATTCAATATGTATTCCTATCATACCATATTCTTGTTTCTCACCGATATTATTCCCACCAAAAAAGACATCACACGTGTGATGTCTTTGCTTTTAGATGTGTTCTTTTAAGAACTCAGCAACTTTAGATGGACTTGTATCAGCTAATACTGCATCTCCAGCAATTAAGACTGGTGTTGCCATAATCTTGTGTTTTTGAACTAAATCCATGAATGCATCTGTTTGTTCTTCTCGTTTTACAACTTCAATATCATCTTGATATTTATTACGTAATCCAAGTTCTAAGAAACTTTTTAATGCAATACATTTTGGACAGTTATCTTGTGTCAACATTTTAATTTTTGTCATCGTGTAATCTTTGGTGCATCAAATAGGAAGTCATCATCTGATAATGATTCAGATTTCATCTTTTGATACCCATTTCCTTTCATTGAGAAGTTATCCATTGTTTTTGTTTCTGTATTTAAACCATTTAATACAACAGGGTTTACTTCCTCATATTCATAATATGCTTCAAATCCTAAGTTCATCATTGCTTTATTAGCATTATAACGTACAAAGATCTTAACGTCATGGGATAAATCTACTGGATCGTAAATTGATTCAATGAGTTCTACTTCTTCTTGATAGATTTCATCAAGATATGTTACCAACCAATTATACAGTTCTTCTTGAAGGTCTTTACTGAATGATTGATAGATTTCCATTGCAAGGTTTCCTACATACAATCCGTGAATACTTTCATCACGAAGAATTAAGTTAATGATTTCCCCTGCTTGCATGAGTTTTCCTTGTCCATAGAAATACAATGGGTAGTAGAAACCACTATAGAATAAACAGGATTCTAAGAAGACTGATGCTACCATTGCTTTCCATTGAGCTACTTTAAACTCTAACTCATCAACAGGTTCACCTAGACCATCATAACGCTTACGGTATGTCATACGGTCTAAGTCTTCGTAATAGCCCACAATGAGTGCAAGGATACGCTGCATGTTCTTATTTGTTTCAGTCCAAGCAAACATCTCGTCAATCTCATCATTTTGAAGATATGTCATAAAGATATTTGAATAAGACTTCGCATGAACAGCATTCTCCATAGCAGCCATAAAGTTTAATACCGCTTTACGTTGGTGGAAGCCATCATCAAGTGAACGCGATACTACAGGCATTCCTATATCCCCTTGATAGGTATCAAGGAAAGTAAGTACGGCTAAGTTTTGCGAATATGCTGTACGAATCTCTGGTGAAAGTGTTGCCCATAAGTTCAGGTCAGGTTGTAAACTGATATCTTCTGGACGCCAGAATTGACTTAAGTTTTGTTCATAAAAAGTTTGTGTAAAGTTATCTTCATGTTCATTCCAGTTAGCACCATCATAAGCACGAGTTGCACTTTTGTTCATTATTTCTTTTAACATGCTAGCCTCCTCTTAAACTGCACAGCTAACGCATTCATCAATACGTAGCTTTTGTGTACGAGTATAGTACAGTGTTTTAATTCCTTGGTAATGAGCATAGAGATAATATTTTTGTAGACTTCGTGTTGTTTCATCTGATGTAATACAGAGTTCAAATGAAATCCCTTGGTCAACGTGTTTCTGTGCAGTCGCAATGACGTCAATAACACGGTATTTATCCATGGAATATGCTGACTCATACATAAATCCAGCAACATCTGCAGCAGGCATTGGGAAGTATGTTTTTGAGTTACCATAAGTACGTTCTTCAACAAGTTGTTTGATTGGTGTTAGAGATGGTGTTGCACTCATGACATAAGCAATTGAACCGTTAGGAGCAACAGCTAATCTATTGGAGTTGTATAAACCAAAGGTCATAACATCATCTTTTAGTTGTGTCCATTCTTCTTCTGTAGGAATCACGACATTCTTAAGAATATCTTTAACGACGTCAGTTTGTGGAAGAACAGGTCCACGATCGTTAAAGTATGACCCATCAGCATAATCTGAACGTTCAAAACCATAGAAACGTAATCCTGTATCGCGAGCTTTTTGCATGGAGAATTTTAAACTATAGAAGTTAATTAGACTAAAGAATACATCAATTAAATCAATATCTTCAGGACTTCCATAAGCGATATAGTTCTCTGCGATAAAACCATGGTGACCCATAATTCCAAATCCAACGGAACGCATGAGATTATTAGCACGTGCAACTGCAGGTACATGCGCAATGTTTGTTTTCTCTGAAACAGAGTTCATGATTTCCATTGCTGCAATAACAGTTTCTTCAATTGTATTATTCTTAATCATATTACCCATATGACCACTTGCAAGGTTACAAGAGATATCAAGACCAATCTTGTCATCTTCTCTATTTTGATAGTCTGCATAGGATGAAACTACAGAAGGTTGTAGGATCTCTGTACAGAGGTTAGAGAATTTAATTGGATCGGCTAACGGGTTCTCTTTGTTAACGTTATCGGCATACATGATGTAAGGATACCCTGACTCACCTTGTAATTGTGCAATCATATCAAAGAGTTTACGTGGATTAATTTTACGTTTACGAACATTTGGGTTTTCTACTAATGTGTCATACCATTTCTCCATATCAATTGCGATATCTGAGAATGGGATACCATATTCTTTAAATACTGTATGTGGATAGAAGACATACATATCTTTATCTTCACGTGCTAGTTCAATCATCTTATCTGGCATTACTACACCCATTGATAACGTTTTTACACGAACATCATCATCAGCGTTTAATTTCTTAGTTGATAAGAAATCTTCGATGTCACTGTGGAATACGTTGAGGTAAACTGCTCCAGCACCTTGACGTTGACCCATTTGGTCTGCATAACGGAAAGCATTATCAAGAAGTTTAGCAACCCCTACAACCCCTTTAGCAACCCCAGGAATGTCTTTAATTGACTCTCCTTTAGCACGTAAGTTTGTTAGGTTGATGGATACACCACCACCTAATTTTGAAAGTTGCATTGCGAACTCTTGAACACGAGCAATATCATTTAGTGAGTCATCTACTTCAAGCAAGAAGCAAGATACGAACTCTCCACGTTTTTTCTTACCAGTATTAAGTAAGGTTGGTGTAGCTGGTGTAAAATCTTGTGCTATTAATGACTTAATTAAACGTTTCGCTAATTCAAAATCACCATCAGCATGATATAAAGCAATCACCGATAAACGATCTTCATATCGCTCTAAGAAGACACGTCGTTCATCATTTGATTTCATTGCATAATCATTGTAGAACTTGAAAGCTCCCATATATGTTGGAAATCTAAATTTCGCATCATAAGCAATATCATAAATTGCTTGAATTTGTTCAAATGAATACTTATCCAAGAATTCTTTCTCATAGTATTCATTCTCTACCATATAATCTAATTTTTCTTTTAATGAATGAAAGAATTGCGTATGTTTATTTACATAGTTTAGGAAATAAGAACGTACCGCTTCTTTATCTTTATTTAAATCTTTAACATTACCATCAGCATCTAAGATCTGATTGTTTAATATGACCCATTCAGGGATTTGATTTACTTTGACACTCATGCTGCATCCTCCTTATATGATTCAATCCATTCTTTAACACTAGTGACATCATTGGAAAATCCTGAACCTTCAAACTTTAATACTAGTTCAATTCCAAATTGAGCATTGATTTTATCACCTGCTGCACCGAAATTAGTTCCCCAGTTTCGATTGCCACCTACTGCTAAACCTACGACTTTTGGGGCATAGGTATCTAAAAATTCAAATGTTTCATCTGTAACTTTACCAAAATCCCATGATCGAGTAATTAAAAAGAGTTCTGAATCATCGCCATCATAATCTAGAATACTCTCTGCGTCTTCGGACACTTTAAGAGCAAATCTCTCACACTGTCCTGTTAAACTGTCATATACGATTTTCATTTTTATTCCCTCCCCTTAAAGCTAAATATATTAAAGCATAGACACGTGTTCAATGTTGATGAAAAGCACTGGAAAACACTGAAATTCAGAAATGTAAATCTGAAACATTAACTTTTTATCGTTTATCGTTATGGTAAAGGTCGTGAAGAGAATAACAGGCTTGTGAATAACAGTCCATTAGTCAACAATCTTGCAGTAGAGAATAAAATCAAATAGGATAGAAGTAGAAAAGGAGTATTACCCATATGAAAAAAATTACAGGTTGGCATCACATTACTTCAATCGCAAGTGATGCACAAAAGAATTACGAATTTATGACTCAAGTT
>RCMY010005128.1_pt1 | contig 11171 bp, 8 predicted proteins | sample 2041341 | NCBI WGS metagenome assembly RCMY01 (sample SAMN09708234, study PRJNA481090) | Marine sediment metagenome, whole genome shotgun sequencing project.
CTGGTGGACGACGAAGAAGTAGGGACATCTGACGGTAGGACACGGCCTGCTTGGACAAGTCATCATAGATGATCAGCGCATGGCGGCCATTGTCACGGAAGTGCTCTGCCATCGCAGTCGCAGCATATGGTGCAAGGAACTGCATTGGTGCTGGATCGGACGCAGTCGCCGCAACAACGATTGAATACTCAATCGCGCCGGATTCTTCGAGTTTCTTAACCAGTTGCGCAACAGTCGACCGCTTCTGGCCGATTGCGACATAGACGCAATACAGCTTTTGACCTTCTTCGGTTGCCGCATCGTTATACGACTTCTGGTTCAGGATCGTATCAAGTGCGATCGCTGTTTTACCAGTTTGGCGGTCACCAATGATCAATTCGCGCTGGCCACGGCCAATCGGGATCATGGAGTCCACAGATTTCAGACCCGTCGCCATTGGCTCGTGAACCGATTTACGCGGGATAATGCCCGGCGCTTTACTATCAGCAACCGCACGCTTTTTCGCGCCAATCGGGCCTTTGCCGTCAATCGGATTGCCCAGACCGTCAACAACGCGGCCCAGAAGCTCGTCACCAACAGGTACGTCAACGATAGACTTGGTGCGCTTAACAACGTCACCTTCTTTAATGTCGCGGTCGGAACCGAAAATAACGATACCGACGTTATCGGCCTCAAGGTTCAACGCCATGCCGCGGATGCCGCCGGGGAATTCAACCATTTCACCAGCTTGGACGTTGTCCAACCCGTAAACGCGCGCAATACCGTCACCAACGGAAAGCACACGGCCTACCTCGGCGACTTCGGCTTCTGTGCCAAAGTTTTTGATCTGGTCCTTAAGGATCGCAGAGATTTCAGACGCTTGGATCGCCATGTTATCCGACCTCTTTCATTGTGTTCTGGAGTGCGTTGAGCTTGGATTTGATCGACGTATCGATCATCTTCGAGCCCACTTTAACGATAAGACCGCCGATGAGGCTTTCATCCACAGTCGCATTGATTTTCACGTCGGCGCCAATCTGCGCCTTCAGTGTCTTTGCCAAACTATCCGTCTGGGCTTTGTTAAGCGCTTTGGCAGAGATCACATCTGCTGTGACTTCGCCTTTATGCTCGGCAATACGCGCGCGCAGTGCCGTCAAAAGCTGCGGCAATACAAACAAACGACGCTTGGACGCCATCAGCGCCAGCACGTTACCTGTTGATTTTGACAGTTTCATCGCTTTGGCAATGGCTGCAATCGCAGCGCCTTGCTGTTCACGGCTATATAGTGGCGAAGACAGCAAAGTGTGCAGATCCGCGCTTTCAGCCAAAGCGGCCTCAAGTGCATCTACATCTTTTTCAAGCGCAGGAAGCGCTTTACCCTCGATCGCCAACTCAAACACTGCCGTCGCATATCGCGCGGCGATGCCTGTGGAAATTCCTATTGGTTCGGACACGTCCACCCTTCCGATGTCTTGGGCCCAACCATGCCCGCATGGGGCTGTAGACGGGCAGCTTACGCAAGCCCTCACAATTACGCGAGGACAGCAAAATCTAGGTCGATGTAGCAGAGCGCTCCGCACCTCGCAACCGCCTTGAGGGGGCAAATTGTCGCCATTCCCCCCACATTTGACAGTTATTTTAGCTGGTAGCGCCACCATCCCGCTTTGGGTCGCGGGTTTGAATTTTCCGCATTCAACACAAAACTGCCACAAAATCTTCCGATTGCAATGATTTACAATTGGTTAAGACCTGTTTTTCAACGCCCCAAGCGAAAGTCCAGCCCAATGTATTTTGATTATGCAGTCCTCGCGTTTATGATTTGGGGCGCTGGTGAAGCAATTTTTGGCAAGGACGATATTTCCGAAAATTCTGGCGCGGAACCCGACCTCATCCCCGATACGCAAACCGAAACGCCCGTCCTAGGCGGTGATTTGCTGGACGCGCCAGACCCCGATTCTACCGATGAGACTGATGTGGACGCGACCGGATATCTTTACGTCAGCGGCACCACGACTATCACCATAGAGACAGCGGGCGAGGTTGCGACCTCTACCTTCGAAGACGTCGACTTTGGCATTGCGCCTACGATTTCGGGCGGGATTGGGGCCGATAGTATCGTGGCAAGCGTCGACACAGGCATGGCGTTGAATATCGAGGGTGGTGCTGGCGCAAATACCGTCAGCTTTGGCTATGGCGCAAATGTTGACGGCGGTGCGGACGCCGATGTGCTGTCGCTGACCGTCACGCAGAACGCCTTGGCCGCTGATACGGACGTGGGCCAGATTAACATGAGCGACCCCGACGACACCCTTGATGTGACCTTTGAAGACGAAACCCCTGAATTTGTGCATACGGTGCGCGGTCAGACGACTGAAACAGTGGACGGCGTGACCACCCGCACCGATTGGGTCGACTATTACGTGAGCGATACTGCGGACCTGACGGCTGAGGATTTGACCCCGACTGGCGGATACGAGGCCGCAGATACCACCCGCGTATTCCGTGCGGTTTTGGGGTCAGGTACGGACGCCGCAATCAACGATCCCCCCGCAATCCCGCTGAACCGCGAGATCGCCTCGGCCATCGATGCGCGCGGCTAACCTTCATCGCGGGCAGGTTCTGGCGCGGGCGCAGTCATACCCTCAAACGCCCGCAATGGCCGCCTGACCGCATCGGTCAGCCCTGTGCGAGTGGGGGCCGCCACCTGCTTGCTGACCTCAACCATTAAAACCCCGCCTGCCGCCACGATGGGCAGGTGTTGCCCCATCCGCTCCATAAGTCCCGCAGCCTTGCGCCAAATACGGCGGTGCGACGGTAGCTGGTATAACACCGACAGCGACCGCTCTGTCACAAACTGGTGCCTGCGCAATTGCGTATCAAGCTGCCCCAACGAATAGGGCCGCCCAAACCCGAACGGCGTCTTATCCGACCGCGACCATAGTCCCGCGCGGTTTGGCACCACAAAAACCGCCCGCCCACCGGGTCCAAGCACCCGCCAACATTCATCTAGCACCGCCGTGGGGTTCTCGGATGTCTCAAGCCCGTGCATCACCACCAGTTTATCGACCTGCCCCGTCTGAATGGGCCAAAAGTTTTCTTCGCAAAGCACGCTAATATTGGGCTGCCCCGCAGGCCACGGCATCACCCCCTGCGGTCCGGGCATCAACCCGATCACCCGCCGCGCGTCTTTCAAATAAGGCCGCAGCAACGGCACAGCAAAGCCGAACCCCGCCACAGTCTGCCCCTTTGCCTCAGGCCAAATCAGGGTCAACTCATCGCGGATCACCTTCTGCGCCCCCCGCCCCAAGGCGCTGCGGTAATAGAAATTTTGCAGATCAAGAACGTCTAAGTGCATTGCAGTCAGGCCCCATTTGGGAAAGGTTAGGGCAGACATAACAACTTGGAACTCAAAAGTCATGCCTCTGATCCTCACGACCGTCCCCTGCCTGAAAGACAACTATGCGTTTATCGTGGGCAACCCCGACACGTTTGAGGCGGCGGTGATCGACGTGCCAGAGGCCGCACCGATTAACAAAGCGTTAATTGCGGGCGGCTGGACCCTGACCACCGTGCTTTTGACCCACCACCACTGGGACCACATCGACGGGATCGACGGGCTCGCGCGCAGGGCTGACCTCAAAATCATCGGCGCAGCCGCAGACGCACACCGCCTGCCTCCGCTTGATACCGCCGTGACCGAGGGCGACACCATTACCGTCCTCGGCGAGGAGGTGCAGATCATCGACGTCTCGGGGCATACCTTAGGCCATATCGCCTTCCACTTCCCCGTCTCGAAATTCGCTTTCACGGGTGACAGCCTGATGGCGCTTGGCTGTGGGCGGCTGTTTGAAGGCACGCCCGCCCAAGCATGGACCAACCTGCAAAAACTCAAAACCTTATCCGCGGATACGATAATTTGCTCGGGACATGAATATACACAAAATAATGCACGTTTCGCGCAGACCCTTGACCCACACAATTCCGACCTTATCTCTCGCATTGCAGGGATCAACGCCGCACGAACCGCAAACCAGCCCACGGTGCCCTCGTCACTTGAATTAGAACTTCGTACCAACCCATTCCTACGCGCAGATGATCCGGCCCTGAAGGCCCAGCTTGGTATGCAAAACGCCCCCGCCGCCGATGTGTTTGCAGAAATACGGGGACGCAAAGACCGGTTTTGACCCAATTCGCACAAACGCGGGTGACCGATCACAAAGAATTCGACCTCTTCACGCAGAATGTGACCATAATTTGCAAAAAAGTCCTTGAAGGTTGGGCAAGAAAACCAAACCTTAAGGATAAGAGTCCACGGTCGGCGATGACGCTCCGCGTTTGACACGACCCAGAACTATGAAGGAGCACGCACGTGCCATCTTTTTCGACAACACTAGAGCAATCCATTCACGGTGCCTTGGCCCTCGCCAACGCCCGCAAACACGAACTAGCCACGCTAGAGCATTTGCTGCTGTCCTTGATTGATGAACCCGAAGCGGCCCGCGTCATGCAGGCCTGCGCCGTCAACCTTGATGACCTGCGCAAAGACTTGGAAGATTTCATCGAGGATGATCTCTCGACCCTGATTACAGATGTCGAGGGCTCCGAAGCAGTGCCAACGGCCGCGTTCCAGCGCGTGATCCAACGTGCGGCAATCCATGTGCAGTCCTCGGGCCGCACAGAAGTGACAGGCGCAAACGTGCTGGTCGCAATCTTTGCCGAGCGCGAAAGCAATGCCGCCTATTTCTTGCAAGAACAGGAAATGACCCGCTATGACGCGGTGAACTTCATCGCACACGGCGTCGCCAAAGACCCCGCATTTGGCGAAGACCGCCCTGTTACAGGCGCGCCAAACGCCGAGTCTGCAAACGACACCGACGGCGAGGTCAAGGAAAGCGCACTTGCGAAATACTGCGTTGATTTGAACGCAAAAGCCGCCAAAGGCGACGTGGACCCCCTGATCGGCCGCGCCCACGAAGTTGAGCGCTGCATCCAGGTGCTGTGCCGCCGCCGCAAAAACAACCCGCTTTTGGTGGGTGATCCAGGCGTGGGCAAAACCGCAATCGCCGAAGGTCTCGCATTTAAAATCATCAATGGTGAAACACCGGAAGTGCTTTCCAAGGCCACGATCTTTAGCCTTGATATGGGCGCGCTGCTGGCTGGCACACGGTATCGCGGCGATTTTGAAGAGCGCCTGAAAGCGGTGATGTCCGAGATGGAAGCGCATCCAGACGCCGTGCTGTTCATCGACGAAATCCATACAATCATCGGCGCTGGTGCAACATCTGGCGGTGCGATGGATGCGTCCAACCTGCTGAAACCCGCGCTTCAGGGCGGTAAATTGCGCTGCATGGGCTCGACCACATATAAAGAGTTCCGTCAGCATTTTGAAAAAGACCGCGCCTTGGCGCGCCGTTTCCAGAAAATCGACGTGAAAGAGCCGTCGGTTGAAGATACCGTGAAAATCCTGCGTGGGTTAAAGCCGCACTTCGAAGCACACCACGGCATCAAATATACCGCTGATGCAATCCGCACGGCGGTCGAATTGGCCGCGCGCTATATCAACGACCGTAAATTGCCCGACAAGGCAATCGACGTGATCGACGAGGCAGGTGCGGCACAACATCTGGTGCCGGAATCCAAACGCCGCAAAACCATTGGCGTGAAAGAAATCGAAGCCGTCGTCGCAAAAATCGCGCGTATCCCCGCCAAGAACGTCACCAAGGACGATACAGAGGTTCTCAAGGATCTTGAAAAATCGCTCAAACGTGTTGTTTTCGGTCAAAATACCGCGATCGAAACTTTGGCATCTGCGATTAAACTCGCCCGCGCGGGTCTGCGCGAACCTGAGAAACCAATTGGTAACTACCTGTTCGCAGGGCCAACAGGTGTGGGTAAAACCGAAGTGGCCAAGCAATTGGCAGATACACTTGGTGTTGAACTCTTGCGGTTCGATATGTCGGAATACATGGAGAAACACGCGATTTCCCGTCTGATCGGCGCGCCTCCGGGCTATGTCGGCTTTGACCAAGGCGGCATGCTGACCGACGGTGTGGATCAGAACCCGCACTGCGTGCTTCTGCTCGACGAGATGGAAAAAGCGCACCCTGACGTCTACAACATCTTGTTGCAGGTTATGGACCACGGCAAACTGACCGACCACAACGGCCGCACCACCGATTTCCGCAACGTGATCTTGATCATGACAACAAATGCGGGCGCGTCCGAGATGTCGAAAAACGCTTTGGGCTTCGGGCGAGATGGCCGTGAAGGCGAAGATACCGCCGCGATTGAAAAGATCTTCACGCCAGAATTCCGCAACCGTCTGGATGCTGTCATCAGCTTTGGCGCACTGCCGAAACCTGTGATTTTGCAAGTGGTCGAGAAATTTGTGCTACAACTTGAAGCACAATTGCTGGACCGCAACGTGCATATCGAATTGACGGCAAAAGCCACCGAATGGCTTGCTGACAAAGGCTATGATGCGAAAATGGGCGCACGACCCTTGGGCCGTGTGATTCAGGAGTATATCAAAAAGCCGCTCGCAGAAGAGTTGTTGTTTGGTAAATTGACCAAAGGCGGCTTGGTGAAGGTTGGCGTGAAAAATGGCAAACTCGACATCAAATTCGAGGAACCACAGCAGGCGCGTATTAGCGGGTCGGGAAACAAGCCGCCGCTTCTGACAGCCGAGTAATGCTTAACCGCGCATTTGTCTTGTTGTCCCTCGCCGCATCACCTGCGGCGGGGGAATTTTCTTTGGCGTTCCCTTTGGATTGTACTTTGGATGACACCTGCTTCATCCAGAACCTGGTGGACAATGACCCAAACGCAGGTATCTCTGATTTCGCTTGTGGCGTCCTGACTTATGACGGGCACAAAGGCACGGACTTTGCCTTGCTATCACTTGCCGATCAAGCCGCGGGCGTGACCGTTTTTGCCGCAGCGGGTGGGACCATTCTGGGCGTTCGCGATGACATGGTTGACGTCTTGCAAGTTGGTACAGATGCCCCAGACGTCTCAAACCGCGAATGTGGCAACGGGGTCGTGATCCGCCACGAGGACGGGTTCGAGACGCAATATTGCCACATGGCGCAAGGGTCGGTGTTGGTAAAATCCGGGGAAGTCGTGACCGCAGGCACGCCTTTGGGACAGGTCGGGCTTTCGGGGAACACCCAGTTTCCGCACCTGCACATTGCGGTCCGCAAAGACGGGAAAATCATTGATCCGTTCAACACTGACGGGCAACAGGTCTGTCCTGATCCAACTACGCCAACTTTATGGAGCGGCGATTTGCACGCCCCTGCGGGTGGTATTGTTACTGTTGGCCTGACCGATGCTGTGCCTGAATTTAATAGTGTTTTGGCTGGTACGGCCGATAAGGGTGCGCGCTGGGACGGGCCTGCGTTGGTCGCTTGGGTGTATTTGTTTGGGCCTCGCGACAGCGATATTTTGCAAATGGTTATGTCAGGGCCGGATGGCGTGGCGTTCGAGAACACGCAAACCCTGACCCGCGATCAGGCGCGTGCGTACCGTGCAGTTGGCAAGCGCACCCCCGAGGGTGGTTGGGACAAGGGCGCGTATTCGCTTGTTGTTAACCATTTGCGCGAGGGCGTATTGCTTGATACCACCACCGCCGCGTTTACTGTTGATTAACGTTCGGTCAGCTTGAGTTCGATCCTGCGGTTTTGTGCGCGAGCAGCAGGTGTGTTTGCGTCGTTGATCGGTTGGTATTCACCAAAGCCGTTGGCCGCCAAGCGATCGGGTGAAATCCCAAGGAAATCAACCATATAAAGCACAACTGACAGGGCGCGCGCCTGTGATAATTCCCAGTTGTTGCGATATGTGCCGGTGCCCGAAAGCGGGATGTTGTCGGTATGGCCGTCGACCCGAATGACCCAGTCAATGCCGGATGGAATGTCGTCGGCAATGCTGCGCAAGATGCCCGCGACGTTTGCGATTTCACCGCGGCCCAGTTCCGAGAGTTCCGCGCGGCCCGCCTCGAACAGGACTTCGGACGAGAACACAAAGCGGTCGCCCTCGATGCGCACCCCGTCTTGGCCCTCAAGCACATCGCGCAACTGTCCGAAGAAGTCGGATTTGAACCGTTCCAAATTTTGTGCCTCGATTTCCAGTCGCGCGCGCTCGGCTTGTTCGAGTGTAAGCCTGCGCCGTTCTTCGGCGGCGACCCTTGCGAGGGCTATGTTAAGCTGTGCGCCGAGGGATTGAATTTGCACGTTTGCGTCAACGTCTGCGTCTTCGGCCAAGTTGAGCAGCGCCTGTAATGTGCCGACTTGATTGCGTAATTCTGCGACTTGCTGGTTGAGTAACGCCGCTTGGCGTTGGCTCTCGGCGGAGAGCGCTTTCTCTTGCGAAAGGGCCGTGTTGGCGGTGGCAAGCAGAGCGGCTTGCCGTTCTTGCGCGGTCATTTGTGTACCTGCATCAGCCTGAGCGGCAGCCATTGCGGCCAGTGCGGTAGCCAGTTGCGCACGTAATTCGGCGCGATCGTTTTCGGTCTCGGTCCGCCCGTCTGACAGAGAGCTGACCCGCGCTTGTAGATCTTGGTTTGCCAGTAATGCCGCAGCGAGCCTGTCTTCCAAGCTGCGTTGCGCATCTTGGGTGGTGTCGTTTGAGGCGGCCATTGCTGCAAGCTCAAGCTCAAGTGCTTGTTTAGCCAGAACTGCCGCCGCAAGTTGCGCTTGGATTTCGCTCTCGGTTTTCTGGGTGTTGGCAAGTGCTTCTTGCACCGCGGCGCGGGCGGCTTGCAGGGCGTCTTCGCTTTGCGCACCATCACTTAGTGCAGCGGCTAACTGTGTGGTCAGGTCTGCTGTGGTATCGTTTGCCGCGTCAAGCTGCGCGCGTGCATCGGCCAATTCCGCTGCGGTGGTTTCTTGCATACCAAGGGCGGCAAGCAGGCGCGCGTCAAGATCGGAGCCATCGGTGAGCGCGCGTGTCAGGTCGTTTTGTGCGTTTTGTTGGGCGAGCAAAGCTGCCGCGAGTTTCATGTCCAGTCCTTCGCTGGCGGCCTCGGCGGCGGCAAGCAGGGTCAGGGTATCTTCGGCTTCCCGGCGTTTTGCTTCTAGCGTGAGCGTCATTGCGGTCAGCTCGGTGTCGGCGTTTTGCAGGCGTTCGCGCAGGGCGTCAGCAGCGGCGGCATCGACGAGCCTTGAAGCCTCTAGGTCCGAGATTTTTGTCTCGCCGTCGGCGATCAGTGCTTCGAGCGCTTCGCGTCTTGCGGCGGCGAGGCGGGCCTGTTCTACGCTTGCGTCGATCTCTATGCGGGCGGTTGCGAGGGCGAGGTTAAGTGCTTCTTGCTCGGAGAGGAGTTGCGTTTGGTCGGCCTCAAGTGTGCTGATTTGTGCGGTGGCCTCGACGCGTTGTGACAGCAGGCCCGCGACTTGGGCCTCGAAACCTGTGATCTGATTTTCAGCGGTGACCAAGGCTGTGGCGCTGGCGTCGCGCTGGGCTGTCAGTGATGCGATCAGGTCGCGTTGTCGCAAAGCGGCGTCAGAGGCACTGGCGAGATTTTGCGCCAGCGTGGCGGTAGCATCCTCTTGCAGGCCAAGGGCGGCAGCGAGGCTGGAGATTTCGGATGCCAGTTCGTCGAGCTCAGAGGCTTGCCCCGTGATCGTTTCGCGCAGCACAAATTGGATGACCATAAAGATGGTCAGCACGAACATCAGGACGAGCAAGAGCCCCGTCATCGCGTCCACGAAACCGGGCCAGATGGCGTTTTGGAAACGCCCTGATGAACGCCTGCTAAGTGCCATCGGTGTTTATCGGACGGCCGCGCCCTGTGCGCACGGCGCGGGTCAGACCCGCGATGTCGGCGCGGATGTCGGCGATGGTTTCTTGCCGTCCTGCGGACATTTCCTCAAGGATGCGCAGCATTTGAACGTCGATTGAGCGTAGGCGCATCCGGCTTTCCGCGTCGATGCCGTCTACGCCGCTGTCGCGCAGTTTCTCGATCAGCCGATCTTGGCCATGTGCCACCCGTGTCAGCAATGCGTCGGTTTCGCTGTTTATGGTGCTATTGCTTGATTTCTCCATGATGGATGTGAGTTGCATCAGGCGTGCGTCGAGGTTGCTGCGTTCTTCTTCCGAGCGCATGATCAGGACCTGCTGTGCCTCTAATTGTTGTGCCATTTGGTCCATGAATTCGACCATGAGCCCCGCTTCGCCGGTGTGTTCTTCGCCGGATGAAAACCCGAGCCGGGTGATGGTCGAGAGCCATTCTTCGAGTTCGCGGTAGAACCGGTTTTGGCCGTGTGATGCAAAGAGTTCAAGAAGTCCTACGACGAGGGAGCCTGCGAGGCCCAAGAGGGACGAGGAAAAGGCGGTACCCATGCCGCCGAGTTGACTTTCCAAGCCCTGTTGCAGTTTGACAAAAATGTCGGCGCCGTCTTCGCCCTCGGCGGGGTTCAGCGAGCGGATGGTTTCCACGAGGGCGGGCACGGTGGTGGCGAGGCCGTAGAAGGTGCCCAAAAGGCCAAGGAAAATCAGGGTGTTCCCGATGTAGCGGGTGATTTCGCGGTCTTCGTCGATCCGCTGTGCGACGGACTCGAGGATGGAGCGTCCTGCCGAGGATGACAGTTGCATTTTTGCGCCGCGGGATCGCAGCAGTGTGGCGAGGGGTGCGAGAAGGCCCGGTGCTTGGGTGACTTCGTAGCCAAGCCGCTGTTTGGCGAAACCTTCGATCCATTGCACCGAGCGCATGAGTTGGTTGACTTGCGCGAAACACGACAGAATGCCCAAGATGAACACGGCCAAAATCAGCCCGTTCAAATAGGGGTTCGACCAGAAGATCGCCGCGATCTGCGCAAATCCGATGTAGAAAACAGCGCTCACGATGCCCAGCACCACCAGCATCGAAGTGATCTGGCGTACGGGTTGGGAAAACTGCGGCTCTACCTCGGTGTCCTTTGTTAACTTTACCACAAAGGGGTCCTCGTCATTGTTGTTTTCTGCACCATAGGCAAAGGGGCGCGAAATCCCAAATCAATTCCGCAGGTTGCGCGATCACCCTTGTGCGATTTGTTTCACGCGGGTCACGAGCCACGTCATGTCGTCGTCGCGGATTTGCATCATGTCGAGGTGGCTGGCGGTGTTATAGAGGTATTCGGGGTTTGGCCCGCGCCCGCTGATGGCGCGTGCGATCATTTGCGCCTGCACTTCGAGGCCGAGTTGGCAGTATTGTT
>RCMY010005130.1_pt1 | contig 11168 bp, 12 predicted proteins | sample 2041341 | NCBI WGS metagenome assembly RCMY01 (sample SAMN09708234, study PRJNA481090) | Marine sediment metagenome, whole genome shotgun sequencing project.
TGTCGCTCATCGGGGTGGCGATGTTGACCAGTGGCATACTGTCGCCGCCGTGCATCAGGTCGCGAACCTTTGCCAGTTTCGCGCCGAGTTTACCGCCCGGATGAAAGTCGCGGAAGTTTTCGGGCGTGAATTGGCGGTGCTCCATCAGCGCGATTGCCATGGCGTCGCCCAGCGCAAGGGTCATGGTCGTGGAGGTTGTTGGCACGATGCCGGTGCCGCAGGCTTCGCCGAGTTGTGGCAGCAGGATCGCCACGTCGGATTGCATGAGTAGGGTGCTCTCGGCGCGGCTGGCGACCCCGATCATCGGGATGTCAAAGCGCCGTGTATAGGCGACCAGATCGGCCAGTTCGGGGGTTTCACCAGAGTTCGAGAGTACGATAACCACATCGCCGCCGGTCATCATGCCAAGGTCGCCGTGGCTGGCTTCGGCGGGGTGAACAAAATGCGCGGGCGTGCCTGTGCTGGCGAAAGTCGCGGCCATTTTGCGTGCGATATGCCCCGATTTGCCCATGCCAGAGACGATCACGCGCCCTTTTGCGGCCAGCAGGAGCTTGATCGCTTCACCAAAGCTGTCGCCTAATGATGCGCTAAGAGTTTGCAGGGCTGTTGCCTCTGCATCAATGACGCGTTTTGCGGTGGCGCGAAAATTATCAAGGTCTGTCATGTGTGTGCAAATATGTCCGTGTCGGGCCAGCCGGCCAGATCAAGTTTGGCCCGCATGGGCAGGAAATCGAAACAGGCTTGTGCCATTTGCGTGCGTCCTTCACGGGCAAGCATGGCGTCAAAAGCGGTGCGTAATTTGTGCAGGTGAAGCACGTCGGAAGCTGCATAATCAAGTTGCGCGGGGGTGAGTTTTGCGGCACCCCAGTCGCTTTGCTGTTGGTATTTCGATATATCAACGCCGAGCATGTCATGCAAAAGCACACGCAATCCGTGTCGGTCAGTATAGGTCCGCACCAGCTTTGACGCGATTTTGGTGCAGTAGACGGGGGCGGTCAGCACGCCAAAGGCGTTTAGCAGCGCCGCAATGTCAAAGCGCCCGAAGTGGAACAGCTTGAGCACATCGGGATCGGCCAGCATTTTGCACAGGTTCGGCGCGGTGGTTTGCCCCATGGTCACTTGCACAAGGTGGCAGTTTCCATCGCCGCCCGACATCTGGATCAGGCATAGTCTGTCGCGCAGCGGTTTCAGTCCCATCGTTTCGCAATCAATCGCCACAACCGACCCAAGGTCGAGCCCATCGGGCAGGTCGTTTTGATAAAGAAAGTTCGCCATGTTGCGCCCTATGTTTGTGGTTCCTTATGCAGATATGCTGTGGGACGCGGAATCGCAACTGATGCGCGTCAGCTCATTCATTGGCCGCCGTCGAGGGTATAGGTTTGCGACACGATGTAATCGGAATCAGATGAGGCCGTGTTTGATCAGATTCAGGCCAGCCGATTGGGTCATCGAGATCACCGCCGCTTTGGTGGAGCAATAGACCAGCACAAGACTTTCACCGCGCCGCCCTGCTTGCGATGCCATGTTGACGATTTTGCTCATGCGTTGTCCAGTTCTATCCGTTCGATCATTTTCTCACCTCAATTGTTTCAGTGTCTACTATGGCGGCAATCTCGCCCAAAGTAATCGGCTTTAGTGGAGGGCGTATTCGGTAATAGCCTGTCTCGTTTGGTGAGATTTCATTCGCAGCAGACAAAATCTGCGTCACCGAAAGACCACAATAGCGTCCTTGGCAGGGGCCCATTCCCGGTCGCCCGAATGCCTTGGTCTGGTTCGGACCAAGGCAGCCCAATCCGGCCATGCGTCTGATATCGCCAGCGGTAACCTCTTCGCAACGACAGATGATTGTATCATCCAGTGGTGTGATCGCGCCTGCATAAGGCGGGTAGGCACCATCTATGAAAGGACGCGCTATGCGCTCTACACCAAGGCCCTTTCGCAAGGGGAGGACCGAAGCATCGCGGGCTTGTTTCGAGATTTTATCCAGATCATGGGCGATTTCCAGAGCAGCGATTTCTCCAGCAAATGCCGCAGATTTCGCACCGCCAATACCAGCTCCATCGCCTGCGATGAAAACTGTCGCAACAGCGCTCCGGCCCCATGCGTCACATTCCGGTACAAAGCAGTTTTGTGCGTCGTCCCACCTATGTGGGATGTCGATTGACCGCGCTGCTTGTGTGTTCGGGACAACGCCGTGATGCATCAACACGGTGTCACACTCAATCCGGTGTTTCGTTTTTCCAATCTGAAAAGTAAGTGCTTGCGCGCATTGGTCACCCTCAATGGCGATATGCGTGGCGCCAACATAGCGGGTAATTCCGGCGCGACGAAGTTCAACAAGCATCTTGAGCCCCTTCAGAAGATAGGGCCACCCGCGTAACGCACCACCGAGATGTCGCATCGCGTTCACCAGATCGGTTTTCGTTTGAGTTTCAATAAGCGCAAGAGGTGGAACACCAGCCCGTACCATCTGCGTCGCGACCAGATATAAAAGCGGTCCCGATCCAACCAAGGTGGCGCGCGCGCACGCAATCCCGGACTGCTTAAGCAAGATTTGCGCGGATCCTGCGGTCATGACACCCGGCAAGGTCCATCCCGGCACTGGCATGGACCGCTCCAATGCACCCGTTGCCAGAATGATGCGTTGGCCGGTCGCAAGCGCCGCTTTGCCGTCTTGTGTGAAAGCAACGCGAGTTCCGTCTTCAATCTGCCAGACCACTGCACCTTTGAGGTGTGTAATGAGTTCGTGCTGCAAGCCCTTGGTCAGGGTTTGGCCGTCAGTAAAGTCCTTACCAAGTATGTCTCCTCGAACTGTGCTCGCACGGTCGACATCGCGATAAATCTGGCCTCCTGGCGCGGGCTGTTCGTCAAGGACAAGAACCGAAAGTTTGGCGTCGGCGGCACGACGGGCGGCTGACATACCTGCCGGTCCTGCACCGATTATGATCAGATCAGCATTAAGCATCTTCAGGCCCTCTGGCAGACGGCATGGTGATTTCCATGCCCTCGGTGACTTGCAGCATGCAGGCCTGTCTGGTCACACCGTCAATTTCGACAAGGCAATCATAGCAGGCACCCATCATACAAAACGGGCCGCGCGCAGCACCCGACACCGGTGTATATCGGAACGGCATGATCCCCGCGACCAGCAGCGCACCCGCCAGATTTTCGCCGCGCGGCAGCATCAGCTCCACCTCTTCAAAGCGGACAGATACTTTGTCGCTGGTCGGGGTTATTTCACGAAACGGGGAAACGGTCTTCACTGAACACCTCCAGATTTGGCGCGGCATCGGTCCCTTCCAGCCAATCCGGCAAAAACCGGGCATGTGCGGCGGCAAGAGTGATCCCGCTATGACAGGTTACAAGATAGGCGCCGGACATGATCGGGCTTTCCTGATAGATCGGCAATCCATCTGGCGACAGGATGCGTAATGCCCCCCAACTACGCACAAGCTGCGCTTTGGCAAGCGCTGGAAACGCTGTAATCGCATCCGCCGCAAGTCCCGAAAGACCCGGTTGCGTGACGTGATCATCAAGGCCAACTTCCTCGTTTGTGGCCCCGATCTGAATACCACCTTCATCGGTTTGCCGCGCAATCAGTGACGGGCGATTGATAAGCTTGGGCAGTTTTTCAGTGATCATGACCTGTCCGCGTTGTGGCCTGATCGGCGCTTTGAAACCCAGCATCGGGCCTAGCGACATAGCGCCCAGTCCGGCAGACAGGACTGTTTTGCGCGCGCGTACTTCAGTTCCGTCAGCGCATTTGATGCAAAACAGATCGTTCTTGTCGACGCTGACGACCTGCTTGCCGTTGAGGATCACACCTCCAAGGCGGCGCACATCGCAGGCTAATGCCTGCAAGAGCTTAAGCGGATTGGCATGGCCGTCCTGATGATGCAGGATCGCACCCACAACCTTGGGGCCAATGGCAGGTTCCTCGCGGCGCAGGGCATTATGGCCAAGCACCTCGTAAGGGTAATTCCCACCAAGTTTTTCTTTCAAGATTTCATATTTTGCGACAGTCGCCTCAAGCGTTTCTTCAGAAAAGTGGAAGTCATAGCCACCCTTCTGCTCCAACCCCAAATCACGCCCCGTCGCATCGCGCAATTCTGCCGCAAAGCCTGCCCAAGCAGCCGCAGATTCCTGTGACCATTGTGCATAACGTGGTTGATCCATCCCTTTGGATTGCACCCAAACAAGGCCAAAGTTTCCACGGCTGGCGCGAAACGATCCATCGTCGCCGTCCAAAACGGTAACCCGCAGCCCACGTTTCAACAGACCCCAAGCGGTCGAGAGACCAACAATTCCGCCACCGATGATGGCATAATCAGACGTCATAAAATCCCCCTCTCTAAGGGTGTCGGGGTGATGCAATTACACCACCCCAGTTTCCATTTTAGTTCCCGGCGGCTGCAACTTGGTCAAGAATCCCCTGACCCCATTCGACGCCAACATCTTCAAGTACAATTGGCCAGACTTCAGCCCGAACCTTTGCCGCCATCGCCGCAAGGTCGGCGTCCGATAACACGGCCACTGTCGCACCCAGATCATCAACCAGCTGTTGTTCATTGCGGCCCTGATCGGCTTCTGCCACCGTCCAGCGCGTTGCCTCGAACGCTTCGGCCTGTGCGATCAACGCGGCCTGATCTTCATCTGACAGCCCCGCGAGGCTTTCATCGGAAATGATCATATACCAGACTTCAAAGTGTGTATTGGCAGGGATATAGGTCTTGGTCACGTCACGGAACGACGCGTAATACCCTTCGGCACCTGACCCGATCACGCCGTCAACAACGCCCGTTTGCACCGCTGTAAAAGCTTCGGAAAACGGAATTGGCGACGGGATATACCCCAATGCTTCACCGGTTAGCTGAAATGACTTGACGCCAGGGACACGCACTTTGATGCCGCTGGCCTCAGTGCTGGCCGGACTAGGGTTTTCAACATTCAGGGAAATACCGCCAAAATAAACCGGATAGGCCGCAAGCATGGTGATGTCCTGCGCGGCATAAAGCTCGGTCATCACGTCACGGACCACACCATTTGGTCCATAAATGGCACGGGCCTGCGCCCAATTTTCTGCAAGATAGGGAAACGATGAAATCTGCATACGGCGATCGACAGCTGCGGCGGCTGGCTGCGTGGCCATATCCAATGCGCCCACGCTGATCCGCTCTTGCACGGCTGTATAGTCACCAAGGGCTGACGCCGGGAACAACTGGATCTCGACTTCGCCGCCTGTCGCCTCCGATACGGCACTCGCAAAGACGCGCAGCTCCACGTCGATTGTTGCGTCCTGCGGGCGAACATGGCTCATCTTAAGCGTATCCGCGATGGCAGGCGCCCCTGCGATCAGGGCTGCAAGTGCTGTTACTAGGAATGGGGTCTTCATGGTTTTCCTCCTTGATGTGATAGTTATGTTTCGGGTGAGTGGATCAATAGCCAAAAAAGCGCGGCAGAAAGAGCGAGAGATCAGGCCAGAACGAGGTCAGAAACACCACCGGCAGATACCCCGTCACAATCAGGAACATCGCGGGCGGAATGACTTTGGTGACTTTGACTTTGCCGATCCGCGCGCCCAGATACAGGATCGAGGCATAGGGCGGCGTCACACCGCCCATCGCGGTATTGACCCCGATGATTGCCGCAAACTGGATCGGGCTGACGCCAAGCGCATTCATCAGCGGCAGCAACAAAGGTGCGATCAGAATAATCGCCGTAATATCGTTGACCACCATCCCCACCAGAAACAGCAGGATATTGATCAGAATCAACAGCAAAACCTTGTTTTCGGTGATTGCAAAAATGCTTGATACGATCTGCTGCGGAATGCTTTCATAAACGAACATCTGGCTCAGGATCATCGAGAACAGGATCATAAACATGATTGCGCCCACAGCGGTGGCCGCCTCTTTGCCCGCCTCCAGAAAGTTCGACAGACGCAGACCCTTGTAGATCAAAAACCCCACTGGCACCGCGTAAATCACAGCAACGGCTGCTGCTTCGGTGGGTGTCATCACGCCGCCATAAATGCCGCCCAGAATAATAACCGGCATCAGAAGGGCAGGAAACGCGTGAATGCCGCGCTTGACAACTTCACCTGACAACGCGCTGAACGTTGGCTTGTCATCAAGGATCAGGTTGAATTTGCGGCTCATCCAAAGGTTCATCATGGAAAAGCTGAACATAATCAGAAGACCAGGCCCCAGCGTTGCCAGAAAACACGCAAGGATCGAGGTGTCTGTCACCCAACCATAAACAATCATCGTCACCGATGGCGGGATCAGCAGCCCCAAGATGGAGGCATTGGCAATCAACGCGGTCGCGTATTCGCGTGGATACCCCCTTTTTTCCATTTCGGGGATCAGGATCGGGCCGATGGCGGCAATGCCTGTCAAACCCGAACCGGAAATAGCGCCGATAATCGCACAGCTGACAACCGCGACGACACCCAGCCCACCACGGATATGGCCCACAAAAACGTTCACAAACCGTAAGAGCGACGCCGCAATGCCACTTTCGGCCATGATCGTGCCTGCGAGAACAAACAGCGGAATAGCCAGCAATATAGGGTTGCCAAGCTGCTGAACACTCCACAGCACCATGCCCTTCATCGTGACGTCGCCGATGAAATACATCACCATCAAGGCGGCGCCAAAACAGTAGGGCAACGGCACGCCTAGCGTCAGGGTAATCACCAGAATAGCAATGGCAAGGAGTGCAATCTCGATCATGCGACTGTTCCATTTTTCAAAGTGCGGATATGCTGGATCAGGTGCCAAGCGGTGTAACCCATCATCATCGCCACACCTATGACCAGCGCGACATCAGAATAAAACGTCGGGATATAAAGCGTCGGACTTTCGCGCCAGACACGCCATGCATATTGGGTATAATCCCATGCCCAGCTTAGAATCCAAAGACCGACAACCAGACTGATAATCTCGCCCACAATCGCCAGAATGATATGCGCGCGCTCCGACGAGATGAAAATCTCCAGAACGTTTGCGCGAATATGGGTGTTCTCTCTGGACGCGTTGACCGCGCCGAGGATGTAAAGCCAGATGGTGGGATAGAGCATTGTTTCCTCAAGGCCCATCACAGGGATCTGAAGCACATATCGTGTGATTACCTGAAAAAATTGCCCCAAAGCGACAAAGCAGATCAACCCGGTCAGCAAGATGGTTACAAAACGGTCCATGATGGCTCCCCCCGTTTGAGTGACGTTAAGTCAACATCGTGTATTGCTGATTATAAATGCAATTCTAAAATAACACTGATTCCATAAAGAGGATTTATACCATGCTTCCCAACCTCACCATCCGGCAGCTTCAGACATTTCGGGAAGTCATGCGCAGCGGATCAATTTCCGAGGCAAGCCGCACGCTTTTGCGCACGCAACCCGCTGTCAGCACGATGATTTCCAATGTCGAGAAAGAGCTTGGTTTCAGCCTGTTTGTCCGCGAGCATGGCGGGCTTACCCCCTCACCAGAGGCGCACTATTTTTTGGAAGAAGCGGAAGAGGTTTTGGACAGAATGGGCCGTGCGGCACAAACGATGTCAGAGTTCAGCACACTTGAGCGCGGTAGTCTGCGCATTGCGTGTCATCCGGCGGCTGCCAATTTTTTCCTACCAAGGGTCCTCGCCGCGTTTCTCAAAGACCGGCCCGACGTAAAAGCAGATCTGATGATGCGTGCCTCGCATGTGGTGCAAGATCTGATCGCATCCCAGCAATTCGACATCGGTTTGGCCGAAACACCTCTTCCTCGCGGTTCGATCAAGATTGAAACATTCGACCCTGAATGTGTCATTGCGCTTCCTGAACTGGACCCGCTTGCGGACAAAGAGGTTCTGACACCGGCCGATTTGCACGGCTACCCGATGGCCATGCTCTTTGACGATCACCCTGTTACAGTTGCGACCCACAGTGTTTTTCACCAATACAGCGCAACGCTGAATATACGGTTTGTCCTGCGAACGTTCCTGCCGTCGCTTCAACTGGTCGGTGCTGGTCTGTGCGGCGCGGTTGTCGACCGTATCACAGCAGCCACCAGCCCGGCGTCTGGCGTCGTGTTCAGACGCTTCAAGCCCAAAATCACCAGCAGCGTCGCCCTGATCACCCCCGCTCATCGCCCCGCGTCTGTTTTGACAATCGCGTTCACGGATCAACTGCGTACAAAGCTCATTCAACTTGAGCAGGCCCCGCTTTCCAAAATAGGTACGTTTCAAACAAATACCTAAAACCACCCAGATTATGTGGAAAAGGCTTCTCTACAGGATCGGGAGGCTGTATCTGGCTAGCCTGATTGAGGCTGGTCACACCAGCGGCCTCACAGTCTTCGATCTTGGCGTATCCTCGGTCAGCAACGGCATCAATTCGATCAACACCGAGGCTTTCCCGCGCGGCATTGGCTGTTTCAGTCAGCAACCCCAAGTCACTGACTTTGTTGTGGACCTGTTGCTCTATAATCCTTCGAGCGGGCAGTCGCTGCTTGCAGCGATGAGAGGGCGGTTTGTGCTTGGTATCAACAACGATCTGTATACTGTTTCACAGCGCATAGCGTGCCGCCGTTAACCCCTCAAAAGAAATCTCCGGCTTTTTGCCGAGCACCACATCGGCCACAGCACGCCCCGAGCCGCAGGCCATTGTCCAGCCAAGCGTGCCGTGACCTGTGTTCACGAACAGATTCTCGATGTGGGTCTCGCCTAAAACCGGCGTGCCGTCAGGGGTCATCGGGCGCAGGCCGGTCCAACCTTCGGCCTTGGAAATATCGCCGCCTTTGGGGAATAGATCACCGATCACATGCTTGACGGTATCGGTCGCATGTGGCCCTAAACTGTCGGAATAGCCCGCAATTTCGGCTTGGCCTGCCACGCGGATGCGGTCGCCGAGCCGTGTAATCGCGACCTTATGGGTCTCGTCCATGATCGTGGATTGTGGCGCATAGCGGTCGTCGGTGACTGGCAGCGTGACCGAGTAGCCTTTTACCGGATAGACGGGCAGCTTGATCCCGATCGGGGTCAGCACATTCACGGCATAAGAGCCCATCGCGCAGACATACGCATCGGCGGTGATCCGACCTGCAATCTCGGTATCCACACCTGCGACCTTGCCGTTCTCGAGAGCAATGGCTTTGATCGACTGACCATATTGGAACTCAACGCCCATTTTTTCGCATATCTCGGTCAATGCGATGGTGAACATGCGGCAATCTCCGGTGCGGTCGGCAGTCATGCGCAAACCGCCGACGAATTTATTGCGCACCTCGGAGAGTGCAGGCTCTACGTCGATACAGGCATCACGGCCCAGCACCTCGTAGGGGGAATCGTATTCGGCCAGAATGTCTTGGTCAGCCTTCGAGCCCTTCATTTGTTTGGCGGTGCGGAATAGTTGCAAAGTGCCCTGTTCACGCCCGTCGTATTTAATGCCGGTCTCGGCGATCAATTCCGGCATCACATCACGCGAATAGCTCGACACGCGGACCATGCGGCCTTTGTTAATCGCATAGCTTTTCTCATTACAGTTTTGCACCATCTGCGCGCACCATTTCCACATGGTCGGACTGATAAGCGGCCAGATAAACAGAGGCCGGCGTTTCATGAACATCCACTTGAATGCTTTGAAAGGAATACCAGGGGCCGCCCAAGGCGACGTCATGCCATAGCTTAACTGGCCTGCGTTGGCATAGCTTGTCTCAAGCCCCGGTCCGGTCTGTCGGTCGATGACCACGACCTCTGCACCTTGTTTGGCCAGATAATATGCAGTTGTGACGCCTATGACGCCCGCTCCCATAACAACAACTTTCATATGAAACGCGCCCTTTAGTTGAGTTTCATCGAAGATGCGTCAACGCGGCCGCGCGTGCAAGTGGTGCGGTGAAAAGTCGATACCGCCCCATGTCTGCTTAAATACATTCCCCGCCGTCGATAACCAATGCGTGCCCGGCCATAAATGACGAACGGTCGGACGCAAGAAAGACTATCCCGTCAGCAATTTCGTCTACGGTGCCAAAACGCCGCATCGGGATTTTGGTGTCAACGTAGTCATCCAGCCTGTCGCAGCCATCTGACGCGTCATGGCCAGAACGGCATGCTTCGTCGTCGCATAGGCAATCATCTCGCGGTCATATTGCACGCCGGACCCTGACGATGTGATGATCACGCTGCCCCCGCCGTTTGCGCGCATCGGTGCGATGACGGCCTGTGCCGCGACAAAATGCGCGCGGACGTTTATAGCCCAAGATGCATCCATATCTGCAACTTTGACCTGGACCAGCATGATCAAAGATGCGCCTATCACCATCGTCCCAATTGCGTTGACTTCGGGGGTTATCCCGCAGCGGATTGAAGAAAAGATATAGATTGGCAGTGTGGTTTCTGATCCAGCCACGAAAAATGCGATGATAAAATCGTCAAAGCTGAACGTGAAGCTCAGCAAAAACCCGGCGAGGACTGCAGGTGCAATAAGGGGCAACGTTATTTGACAAAATGTGCCAAGGGGCGTCGCATAAAGGTCTGCCGATGCCTCGTTCAACACGCTTTCCAGTCCCGCCAGACGGGCGCGCACGATGATCACCACAAGCGCGAGGGTGAACATTGTATGTGCCGCGATCAGCGATCCCATACCCACCTGAATCCTCAGGATCTCGCACCAGTAGAACTTCCAGGAGAAATGAGTGCTGCAGAATTTGGACGTTCCGTCGGGCTGTGCGACAAAGGGAGCTTTATTGCCCTTGTAGAAGCTGGTCAAACACCCGCATTCCTATGCACGAACGCCAAGACGGGACACGCTCAATACCGCCTTATACCAAGCGGTGCGAAGGCTGACTCACGGGGGATTCCCAAAGCGCGAAAAGTCTGAATCTATGGCGGTAGGTCTGGGAGGGCATGGTCATGGGTGCAGCGATAGCATTGCGGGTGGACTTTGACGGGGCGACATTGAGGCGCTTGGCACGGAAGACGAAGAACGCGAACCAAAGCCGAAGGCTGCTGGCGCTTGCTGAGATCTACGATGGCGGCAGTCGGAGTGATGCTGCGCGGATCGGCGGTGTGGGTCTGCAGATAGTGCGCGACTGGGTCGTGCGGTTTAATGCCCGTGGTTCGGAGGCGCTGATTGATGGCAAGGCACCCGGTCAACAGCCCAAGCTCAATGATGCCCAACGCCAGGC
>RCMY010005131.1_pt1 | contig 11168 bp, 7 predicted proteins | sample 2041341 | NCBI WGS metagenome assembly RCMY01 (sample SAMN09708234, study PRJNA481090) | Marine sediment metagenome, whole genome shotgun sequencing project.
CAAGCCACCGGCGAGGGATGGTCCGACAACGACTACCGGTTCCTCGCGTTCTCGGCGGCGGTGGCCGAGCTCGTGGCGATCGATCCGCCAGACATCATCCACCTCAACGACTGGCACACCTCAGCGGTCACGGCGTTCGTCGATCCGACGCTGCCGACCGTGCTCACGCTCCATAACGTCGCCCACCAGGGCCATGCGAGCCGATCATGGCTCGACAAGCTCGGGCCGAGGGCCGAGAGCTTCGAGCACCACGGCGCGTTCAACGCACTGGCCGGCGGTATCAGGCTCGCTGATGCGATCGTTGCCGTCAGTGCCTCGTACGCCCAGGAGATCCTCGAGCCCGAGATGGGTGCCGGACTGTCCTCGTTGTTGGCAGCGAAGGGCGATGCGCTGCACGGCATCCGCAACGGCATCACACGACACGACTGGGACCCGAGCGTGGACCGGCACATCGTGGCGCCCTTCAACGAGACCGATCTCTCCGGGAAGCAGGCCTGTCGACGACAGCTGCTGCGGATGGCCGGCCTGGAACGCAGCAGCGGTCCGGTCATCGGCATGGTCACGAGGCTCGACACCCAAAAGGGCGTTGATATCGCGCTGTCGTTGTCGACGGTCCTCAACTCGCTGCCGGCTCGCCTCATTCTCCACGGAACCGGAAGTCCGGCCTTGGCCGATCACGCTCGCAAGGTGGCCGGTGATCATCGAGGCAGTTTGACCGTCCTCGACGGCTACAGCGACGACACCGCCCATCAGATCATGGCGGGAAGTGACATGGTCCTCATCCCCAGCCGCTTCGAACCGTGCGGACTGACCCAGATGCAGGCGATGAGCTACGGCACGATCCCTGTCGTCACCGACGTTGGCGGGCTCAGGGACACGGTCATCGACCTCGACCGAGACGCTCGGCACGGAACGGGCTTCGTTGCCTCCCGAAGCGACACGCTGTCGGTCACCGACGCGCTCTGCCGGGCCGTTCGTGGCTGGCGGAACCCTGGGCGTCGGGCACGGGCACAACACCGTGGCATGACCACCGACTGGTCGTGGAGCAGTCCAGCACATCGCTACATCGACATCTACCGGAAGCTCGTCGACGCGCCTCAGCGTTGACGCTCACCAAGGGAAACCAATGACACAAGCACCCACCACCGACCTTCGAGACGACCTCGTCGTGCTCTCACGCGCCGACGACTACGCCACCCCACCTGACGAGACCGATGCGATCAACGCACTCCGGTTCTTGGCGGCCGACGCCGTCGAGCACGCCGGATCCGGTCACCCCGGAACGGCGATGGCGCTCGCACCGCTGGCCTATCGGCTCTACACCCGTCACCTCTGCCACGACCCGGCGAAACCGGATTGGTTCGACCGCGATCGGTTGGTGCTGTCGATCGGTCACGCATCCATGCTGCTGTACGGGGCCTTGCATCTGTCCGGCTACGACGTGACGATCGACGACCTGCGCGAGTTCCGTCAGTGGGGATCACGCACACCTGGACATCCAGAGCGCGGCGTGACCGCCGGCATCGACATGTCGACGGGACCACTCGGCCAAGGCGTTGCCAACGGCGTCGGGTTCGCGATGGCAGAAAAGATGTTGGCCGGACGATTCAACCGTCCAGGACTCCCCGTGGTCAACCATCGCAGCTGGGTCATCGCCGGCGACGGCGACATGATGGAAGGCATCAGCAGCGAAGCGGCCTCGTTGGCCGGGCGGCTGGGCCTGGACAAGCTCACCGTCTTCTACGACGACAACCGGATATCGCTCGAAGGTGCTCGCGACGTCGAGTTCTGCGAGGACGTGCCCGAGCGGTTCGCTGCGTACGGGTGGCACGTCGCCCATGTCGGCTGTGTCAACGACCTCGACGCGATCGACACGGCGATCACGGCAGCTGTCGAGGAGACCGAACGACCGACGCTCATCGTGGTCGGCAGCAACATCGGCTATGGCTCTCCGAAACAGGACACCGCCGCCGCCCACGGATCGCCGCTGGGAGCCGATGCGGTCCGCAGCACGCGGGCGACGCTCGGATGGAGTCACGAGCCGTTCGTGATTCCCGATGCGGTGTACGACCACTGGCGGTCCCGAATAGAGGTTCGAACGCGCGGCCACAGCTACCGCCGAATGTTGGCCGAGTCGTATCGAAAGGTGGAGCCAGAACTCGCCGCCGAACTCGACCGTGTCAGCGCAGGGCAACTTCCCGTGCGCTGGGCCGAACAACTCCCGACGTTCCCGGCCGGTGAACGGCTGTCGGGCCGCGACGCCGGGGGTCAGGCTCTCAACGCACTGGCCGCGGTGATCCCCGAACTGGTCGGAGGCTCGGCTGACGTGGCCCCGTCGACCAAGACGCAGATCCTGGAGTCCGGCGACGTGAACGCCGGGGACTGGACGGGTCGCAACATTCACTTCGGTGTCCGCGAACACGCGATGGGTGCGATCTGCAACGGCATTGCGGCCCACGGTGGCCTCCGTCCGTATTGCGCAACGTTCTTCGTGTTCTCCGACTATCTCCGTCCGACCATTCGGATGGCGGCGCTGATGAAACTGCCGGTGATCTTCGTCATGACCCACGACTCGATCGGCGTCGGCGAGGACGGCCCGACCCATCAACCGATCGAACACCTCGCCAGCCTGCGTGCCATCCCTGGACTGCTCGTGATCCGTCCCGGTGATGCCAATGAGGTCGCCCAGGCGTGGCGCACCGCTCTCGAGCACGACGGGCCGACCGTCCTGGTGCTGTCACGCCAGGACATGGTGGTGCTCGACGCCGACGTGGTCGACGTCGCGGCAGGAGCCACCGCGGTCGCACCGGGCGACGAGGTCACACTCGTTGCGACCGGCACCGAAGTCGAGGTGGTGTTGAAAGCTCGAGCGTTGCTGGCTGCCGCCGACGTGTCCGCCCGGGTCGTGTCGATGCCGTCGTGGGAGCTGTTCCGACAACGTCCCATTGCTGAGCAACACGCCGTCATCCCGCCGCAGCTGCCGTCGCTGTCCGTCGAGGCTGGCGCAACGCAAGGGTGGCTCGAGTTCGTCGACCAACCGATCGGGCTCGACCACTTCGGGGCCTCGGCCCCAGCGACCACCCTCTACGAACAGTTCGGCCTGACGCCCGACGCCATCGCCGAGCACGCCCTGAACTCGCTACCGAAAGGCAACAACGCATGAACGCACCCAAGCAACTCCACGACACCGGCCAACGGCTCTGGCTCGACAACATCACCAAGGGGCTCCTCACCTCAGGAACTCTGGCCCACTACTTCGACGACTTGTTCGTCACTGGGGTGACCTCCAATCCGACCATCCTGGAAAAGGCAATCTCCGGCAGTGGCGATTACGACGAGGCCATCTCCGCAGCGCTGCTCGCCGGGACGACATCGGCCGAAGATCTCGTCTTCGAGGTCGCACTCCAGGACCTCGTCGTCGCATCAGTTCTCTTGCAACCGATCTTCGTCGCCAGCGGCGGAACCGATGGCTACGTGTCGGTCGAGGTTTCGCCCGATCTCGCCGATGACACCGCAGCCACGGTGACCGCCGGGCGGCGGCTCTTCGAGCAAGCCGACCGGCCCAACATCATGATCAAGGTCCCCGGGACACCGGCCGGCCTGGTCGCCGTCGAGGAGCTGATCGCAGCGGGCATACCCGTGAACGTCACGTTGCTGTTCTCCGCAGACCACTACCGCGCCACCGCCGATGCCTATCTCCGTGGCGTGGAGCGGCGCCTTTCCGACGATCAACCACTCGCAGTTGGATCGGTCGCATCGGTCTTCGTCTCCCGTTGGGACGCGGCTGCCGACCCGCACCTGCCTGAAGAACTGCAGGGCAAGACCGCCCTCGCCGTGATGCAGCAGATCTACTCGAGCTACCAGGATGTCCTGGCGAGCGATCGCTGGAAGGCGCTCGCCACCGCCGGGGCGCAGCCCCAGAAAGTTCTGTGGGCAAGCACCGGGACGAAGAACCCGGACCTCCCCGACACGTACTACCTCGGCCGCCTGGCGGCACCCGGAACCGTCGACACGATCCCCGAAGCCACCCTGCTGGCGTTCGCTGATCACGGCGCCGTGTGCGACCTGCTCGAACCGGACACTGCCGGCTCCGAGAACGTGCTGGCATCAGTTCGCGCCGCCGGGGTCGACGTGGAGACACTCGCTTCGACCCTGCAAGCCGACGGAGCAACAGCCTTTCGGGCCTCGTGGGCCGAGCTGCTCGCGTGCATGGACCGCAAGGTCGAACAGTTGGGCAGTGCCCAATGAGCATCGAACACGACCACCGCCTCGCCCACATCGGGATCAACGACATCAATCGCAACCAACAACAGGAGTGCACATCATGCAGTTAGCAATGGTCGGACTGGGACGCATGGGGGCCAACCTCGTGCGTCGCGCCATGAACGAGGGTCACGACTGCGTGGTCTACGACGTCAACGCCGAATCGGTCGCCGAGCTCGTCGCCGAAGGCGCAACCGGTGCTACGTCCCTCGAGGAACTCGCCACCCTGCTCGTCACGCCCCGCGCGGTCTGGGTGATGGTGCCCGCTGGGTTGACCGGCTCGGTCGTCAACGACGTGGTCGAGCACCTCGATCCGGGCGACATCGTCATCGACGGTGGCAACAGCTACTACCGCGACGACATCGACCGCGCCGCCGAACTTCGAGACCGACAGATCCACTACGTCGACGTCGGCACCAGCGGCGGCGTGTTCGGCCTCGAACGCGGCTTCTGCCTGATGATCGGAGGCGAAACAGAGATCGTCACTCACCTCGACCCGATCTTCAAGGCGCTCGCCCCCGGCGTCGACACCACCGACCGAACCCCGGGACGAACCGGCGAACCGTCGACCTCAGAGAACGGGTATCTCCACTGCGGACCCAACGGCGCCGGACACCTCGTCAAGATGGTGCACAACGGCATCGAGTACGGAATGATGGCCGCCTACGCGGAGGGCCTCAACGTCTTGGCCCACGCCGGTATCGGCTCGGACTCGCAAGAACACGACGCGGAAACCACCCCGCTCCGGGACCCGCAGTACTACCAGTTCGACATCGACCTCCCCGAGGTGGCAGAGGTCTGGCGACGAGGCAGCGTCATCGCCTCATGGCTGCTCGACCTGACTGCTGTTGCGCTGCGGGACGACCCGCAACTCGAAGGCTTCACAGGACGTGTGTCCGATTCCGGCGAGGGACGCTGGACGGTGCAGGCAGCCGTCGACGTCGGCGTTCCCGCTCATGTACTGACCGCAGCGTTGTACGAGCGGTTCAGCTCCCGGGGCGAAGCCGACTACGGCGATCGATTGTTGTCGGCAATGCGCAACCAGTTCGGCGGACACGCAGAGAAGCACAGCGCCTCATGAACGACGCCCGCGCCGACGCCCTCGTCCTGTTCGGCATCACCGGCGATCTCGCCGCCAAGAAGCTGCTCAGCTCCCTCTACAACCTGACGAGTCGCGGCCGCCTCCCGCCGGTTGTCGTCGGCGTGGCGTCCACCGACTGGGATGTCGACGAGCTGCGCGCTCACGTCCGCACGTCACTGGAAACGAACGGAATCGACATCGACGAAACGGTGTTCGACGAGCTTGCCCGATCGCTTCGCTACGTCGCAGGCGACTACCGAGATTCTGAGACATACCGCCAACTCGGCGCTGCACTCGGAGACGCCCAGCTGCCCGTCTGTTACCTGGCGATTCCACCATCATTGTTCGGCGATGTCGTCAAAGGCCTCGCGGCGGCCGGCCTCCACGAACACGGTCGGGTGGTCCTCGAGAAACCGTTCGGTCGCGACCTCGCCTCGGCACGACAACTCAACCAGACACTGCAGCAACATTTCAGCGAAGATGCCATCTTTCGCATCGACCATTTCCTTGGTAAAGAGGCGGTGCAGAACTTGATGGTGTTCCGCTTCGCGAACAGCATCCTCGAGCCGGTCTGGAACCGGAACTACATCGACAGCGTGCAGATCACGATGGCCGAGTCGTTCGGCATCGAAGGACGCGGCGGGTTCTACGACCAGATCGGCACGCTGAGAGACGTCGTCCAGAACCACCTCCTCCAAGTGATCGCGTTGCTCGCCATGGAACCGCCGGTCTCCGAAGCGCCCAACGCACTGCGCGACGAGCGCGTGAAGGTGCTCACGGCGATGAAGGCATTCGACCCCGCACAGATCGAACGGGGCCAATACGACGGGTATCGGTCAGAACCAGGTGTCGACTCCGAGTCGGACACCGAAACCTATGTCGCGCTCCGGACCGAGATCGACTCGTGGCGATGGGCAGGAGTGCCCTGGTACGTCAGAGCCGGGAAAGGACTCCCCGCAACGGTCACCGAAGCAGTGATCGAGTTCAAGCCACCGGCACGAATGCTGTTCGGTGATCCGACCTGCGTGCCGCACCCCAACCACCTGCGTTTCCGCATGAAGCCCGACGACTGCATCACCCTCGAGATGCAGGCCAAGAAACCAGGCGACGCGTTGGTCAGCCATTCGGTTCCGCTCCAGGTCGTCAACGCCGAGCAGGCATCAGGCGGCCACGAAGCCTACGAACGACTGCTCGACGATGCCCTGAGCGGCGACGCCCGACTGTTCGCCCGCCAAGACGGAGTCGAACAAGCCTGGCGGATCGTCGAGCCGGTCCTGGAGAACCATCGACCGGTCCTGCCGTACGCGACAGGAACTTGGGGCCCCGACCACGCCCTCACACCCGATGGTGGATGGCACGCCATCGACGGGGTCGACCGATGAGCGACAACGTCTTGTCCGTGGACCTCGGTGGAACCAACATGCGCGCCGCAATCGTCAACGCCGACGGCGAGATCCAGCACCGCACCTCAGAGCCCACCCCGCGCGACGCGAAGTGCCCCGACGCGCTCGAACAACTCATGGCATCCGTGCGCGATCAGGGCGGCGGACGCGGTGCGTTCGACACGATCGTCATCGGCGTGCCAGGACGAGTCGATTATTGCGCTGGTCGTCTCGAGTACGCACCGAATCTCCCATCGACCTGGGTGGCCGACCTGAACGAAGAGCACCTCGCCGAGCACTTCGACGCCCCGGTGTTTCTCGCCAACGACGCCGATCTGGCCGCGGTCGGCGAGGCCTACTTCGGCTCAGGCCAGCCCTACACCGACATGGTGTACGTCACGATCTCCACGGGAATCGGAGCGGGCGTCGTGCTCGACGGCAACCTGCTCAGAGGAACCCGATCGCTCGCCGAGATCGGCCACACCATCATCGCTGTCGATCAGCTCGGAACCGACCAGCCGTCGACTGCCGAGCAACTCGCCGCAGGGCCCGCGCTCCACCGCAACGCCGACGCGGTCGGCCTCGACGTCCGGGGCGCAGAACTCGTGTCGTTGGTCAACAGCGGCGATCCGCAGGCTCGCCACGCATGGGATCTCACGATGTGCGCTGCTGGAGCGACGGTCGTGAACCTGGCCCACCTGTTCAGCCCGGACGTGATCGTCATCGGCGGCGGTGTCGGCCGCAACGGCTCGCTCGTCCGGGAGCCGCTCGCAGTCATGCTCGAGCGGTACGGCCCTCGAGATCTCGCCGTTCCGATCGACATCGTGGAGGCATCGCTCGGCGACGACCCCGGTCTGGTCGGCGGCGCCGTCTGGCCGCTCGCGATCGGCAGACGATGATGGAAACCGACAGCAGCGAGATCGTGCTCGTCCGCCACGGCGAGACCGAGTGGAGTCGTAGCGGCCGCCACACCGGGCGCACCGACATTCCGTTGACGCAGATCGGGCGTCAGCAAGCCGATCAACTCGCCGGAATGCTCGAGAGCAAACCATTCGCGCTGGCCATGTCGAGCCCACTGGTCCGGGCCCACGAAACATACGAACGTGCCGGGCTCGCGATCACCGCCGAAATCAACGAGGACCTTCTCGAATGGGACTACGGGACCTACGAGGGTGTGTCCACACCAGAAACGCGAGAGGAGATCCCCGACTGGTCGGTGTGGACGCATCCGATCCTCGGCGGCGAAACCGTTCAGTCGGTCGGTGATCGCGCCGACCTCGTCATCGACCGCGCCGTGCGGGCACCAGGCGACACGGTCCTGTTCGCTCATGGCCACCTCCTGCGAATCCTCGCCGCCCGCTGGCTCGGGCTCCCCGCCGACGCCGGCCGACACCTCGCGCTCAACACCGCCACGATCTCCACCCTCGGCTACGAGCGAGACAGTCGCGTGATCCGACGATGGAACGAAGGCTGCCACCTCCGCGGCGTCGAGCCGACGCCCTGATCGAAGTTCTCGCCGTCGCGGATACCGATGTCTGACCACGACAACCCACCGCCCCACAGAAACCGAGCAACCATGACCCACGAAGATCCGTCTACATCCCCCGAATGGCTGGCGCTCGTCGACCACGCCGCCGCGATGAAATCGGTGCAACTCCGACAGCTCTTCGCCGACGACCCGGATCGAGCCCAGCGCCTCACCCTCGCCGCCGGCGACATGCGGTTCGACTTCTCCAAACACCGCGTCACCGACGAGACGATCCGGCTCCTCCTTGCGCTTGTAAAGCGAACCGGTCTGGAAGCAAACAGAGCAGCGATGTTCGCCGGCGAACCCATCAACACCACCGAAGGTCGAGCCGTACTCCACACCGCTCTGCGCTCCCACACCTCCGACCGGTTCTCCGTCGACGGTGACGACATCGTCGGCGACGTCCACGGTGTTCTCGATCGCGTGGCCGCATTCTCCGAGCTCGTCCGCAGCGGGCAGTGGAAGGGCCACACCGGCCGGCGCATCCGCAGCATCGTGAACATCGGAATCGGCGGGTCGGATCTCGGCCCGCTCATGGCGTACCGCGCACTCACCCCGTACGTTGACCCTGACCTCGACGTCAGATTCGTCTCGAACGTCGACCCGGCCAACCTGCTCGACGCCACCCGGGGCCTCGACCCGGCCGAGACGCTCTTCGTCGTGGCATCCAAGACGTTCACGACCACCGAGACGCTGACGAACGCCCGGCATGCACGGGACTGGCTGCTCGCCGGCCTCGACGGGGACCCGACCGCGGTCGCCAAACACTTCGTCGCAGTGTCGACCAACGCCTCAGAGGTCGCCGCATTCGGGATCGACACGAACAACATGTTCGAGTTCTGGGATTGGGTCGGTGGTCGCTATTCCTTCGACGCAGCGATCGGCCTCAGCCTCATGATCGCCATCGGTGAGACGCATTTCCGCAGCATGCTCGACGGGTTCAGAGACATCGACGAGCACTTCCGGCACACACCGCTCGCGGACAACGTGCCGGTGCTGGCCGCCTTGATCGGGATCTGGTACCGCAACTTCCTCCACCTCCCCACGCATGCGGTGCTTCCGTACAGCCAACACCTCGATCGCTTTCCCGCATACCTGCAGCAACTCGACATGGAAAGCAACGGCAAATCGGTTCGCCTCGATGGCACCGCCGTCGACTACCAAACCGGGCCCATCGTCTGGGGTGAACCAGGTACCAACGGACAGCACGCCTTCTATCAACTCATCCACCAGGGCACGACCGTGATTCCGTGTGACCTGATCGGCTTTGTCGAACCAGCCGAGGATCTCGATGGCCAACACGATCTCTTGATGGCCAATCTGATCGCTCAGGCGGAGGCTCTGGCGGTCGGAAAGACGCCAGGGGAAGTGGCGGCCGCCGGCACAGACCCGGATCTCGTTCCCCATCGAACCTTCGCCGGGAACCGTCCGTCCACCGTGATCCTTGCACCGTCGCTGACTCCGCGTGTCCTCGGACAACTCGTCGCCTTCTACGAACACAAGGTGTTCGTGCAGGGCACAGTGTGGGGAATCAACTCCTTCGATCAGTGGGGTGTCGAGCTCGGCAAGGCGCTCGCCCAGCAGGTCGGGAAAGAGTTGACGTCCCGGCTCCCCGACCCGGATCTTCACGATTCGTCGACCAACGCGCTGATCGCCGCACTCCTCGATCGGAAGCCGTCGTGATCAGTTCGTGGAAGGATCGTGGGCAACCGTGGGAGATGACATGAGACGGATCGAGGACTACGCCATGTTGAGCGACTCGCGGTCCGCTGCTCTGGTGTCGCTGGCCGGATCGATCGACTGGTTGTGCTTTCCGAGGTTCGACTCCGGTGCCTGCTTCACCTCGTTGCTCGGAGACCAGGACAATGGTCACTGGTCGCTGGCCCCGGTCGGGCCGACCCGATCCGAGCGGCACTATCGGCCTGGTTCACTCGTCCTCGAGACGGTGCACTCCACCGACACCGGTGTCGTGGCGGTCATCGACGCCCTGGTTCCCGTTGGCGACGTTCACCGCTTGGTGCGTCTGGTCGAGGGTCGCAGCGGTTCGGTGTCGATGCGCAGCGAGCTGCGGGTGCGTTTCGACTACGGCAGCATCATTCCGTGGGTCAGTCGACGGGACGGGGGTACCTGCGCGGTCGCCGGGCCGGAGGGTCTCATCCTGCGCACACCGATCGGCATGCACGGCGAGGGGTACGCCACCGTCGGCGAATTCACGGTCCGTGCGGGCGATCGGGTCGGTTTCGATTTGGCCTGGTACCCGTCCCATCTCGCGACGCCACCACCGATCGACGTCGAATCGGTGCTCGATGCAACGCTCGAGTGGTGGACGGACTGGTCGTCGCGTCTGAGCTACGACGGCGCGTATCGCTCCGACGTTCACGAGTCGCTCACCGTCCTCAAGGGCCTGTCCCACGCTGCGACCGGATCCTTCGTCGCGGCACCGACGACGTCGCTCCCCGAATGGATCGGTGGTGCGCGCAACTGGGACTACCGCTACTGCTGGTTGCGCGACGCCACCTTCACACTCCTGGCCTTGCTCAAGGCCGGCTGCGTCGACGATGCCCGCTCGTGGCGTGACTGGCTGGTCCGAGCGGTCGCCGGTGAACCGTCACGGCTCCAGATCATGTACGGCCTCGCCGGTGAGCGTCGACTCCCCGAGTACGAGCTTCCATGGCTCGGAGGCTTCGAAGGATCCACACCGGTCCGGATCGGCAACGGTGCCGCCGATCAGGTCCAACTCGACGTATTCGGTGAAGTCATGGATGCCATGCACCAGGCCCGACTCAACGGGGTTGCGTTCGACGAGAACGCATGGCACATCCAACAGACCATGATGGAGTGGCTCGAAGGCAACTGGCAGCACCCCGATGAGGGGATCTGGGAGGTGAGGGGTGGGCGATCTCAGTTCACGCAC
>RCMY010007695.1_pt1 | contig 11167 bp, 8 predicted proteins | sample 2041341 | NCBI WGS metagenome assembly RCMY01 (sample SAMN09708234, study PRJNA481090) | Marine sediment metagenome, whole genome shotgun sequencing project.
GCCAAAGCGTTAGAGGGTGAGCTTGAGAATCGTCGTTTCGGTGATAAAGTACGCCTTGAGGTAACCACCGACTGTCCAACGCCGATCAGCGACTATTTACTCAATGAGTTTGAGCTGCATAAAAACCAGCTTTATAGAGTGAATGGCCCAGTCAACTTAACTCGATTACTGTTCGATTTCAATATCCCTAATCTACGTTATCAGCCGTTCAGTCATATTTTGCCAAAGCCGTTTCGTCGTGAGTTTGATAAGCTTGATCGTAGTACTAGCATGTTTGGCGCCATGCGTAAGGGCGATGTCTTGGTACACCATCCTTTTCATTCCTTTTCACCGGTTATCAACTTGCTATGGCAAGCGGCCAACGATCCCAAAGTATTAGCGATCAAACAAACTTTATATCGCTCCGGTACTAACTCTGAGATTGTACAAGCACTAGCTGCTGCCGCTCGTAATGGTATAGAGGTGACGGCGGTTATTGAGCTGCGCGCCCGTTTTGATGAAGCCTCTAACATTGCGGTGGCCAATTATCTCCAAGAAGCTGGCGCTGTCGTGGTCTATGGCATTGTCGGTTATAAGACTCATGCCAAGCTGATGCTTATCGTGCGCCGCGAGGATGATCGCATTCATCGTTACGTGCATTTAGGTACGGGCAACTATCATGCGGCCAATGCCAAAGTCTATACTGATTATGGTCTATTCACCGCTGACCCTGATGTCTCAGAAGATGTGCACAAAATATTTCAAGAACTTACTGGTATGGGCAAACCTGCCAATCTAAAAAAACTGCTACATGCGCCTTTTACTTTGCATGAGCAGCTTATGAGGTTCATAGATGATGAGATTGCACATGTCAAAGCGGGCAAGCGCGCCCACATCATTATCAAGACCAACGCTTTAACGGAGCGCCACCTAATTGATAAACTCTATGATGCCTCGCAAGCAGGGGTCAAGATTGAGCTGATTTTGCGCTCGATATGCTGCTTGCGTCCACAAGTGCAAGGTCTGTCTGAGAACATTACTGTGCGCTCAGTTATTGGTCGTTTTTTAGAGCATACTCGGGTTTATTATTTTCATAATGATGGGGATGAGCGCTTGTACTGCGCTAGTGCCGATTGGATGGATCGTAATCTGTTCCACCGAGTAGAAGTAGCCTTTCCGATTCAGGATAAAAAAATATTTAAGCAAATATATCAAGATGGGCTGCTGAACTATCTTCAAGACAATGTGCAAGCATGGACGCTACAAGGCACAGGGGAGTGGCAACAGCTACATCCAAGTGCTGGTGAGACCGTTCATATTGCACAAGATTATTTGCTAAAGACTATCAGCGGTTTCGGCGATGCGCTGTAATCTATATTTCAATGATGGCGTTTAAATATTGTCAGTAAAAGCTGTTAGCGGTTGTTTTTGATAAATCATACCAACCAGTAGCAGTTTATATAAAAAACCAAGTATGGGAAGTTTCCTGTGCTTGGTTTTTTGGCTTCAAAATATGATGAGTTACAAACCATGTTTCATCCTCACATATATTCACATATTGACACCGCAGTACACTAGTAGGTCATTTGGATGATTATCTATAATCAAAGGCATGAACAGCTAATAACTATATATTCTTAGGAGGTGCTATGAATAGCTCAGATAAAAGTAGCCAACAATCAAAATCAGAAGTACAAGAAGCGATAGAAAAATCTGATGCCAGTCAGATTGAAAAAAACTTAGAGCAAAACAAGCAAGTTGATGCGCCGCAGCCTTTAACTAAAGACCAAGAGACGCCTTTTATTGATAAAAAAGTGCGTACCGATATTTAATTGATACTAGCAATGGCAGCATTACTTATTGGATATCAGCATTATTTGCCCATCAATAAATATTTATAAAAATACATGAGAGATATACTATGACTATCAATAACAAAGCAGTCGATGAAAAAAGGGTTACGGTTACTGATTCTACAACCACCCCTATAAAAGATAATGAAGAGAAAGTAGTAGTCAACGATCCTGCTGCTCTACGACCTGATAATCAAGAGGGCAGTTATGAAGGGCGCAAAAACGAGCCTAATATTGATGGACCTCAACAAGCCTCGCAAGAGACAGATGAGGTCTATGCTGACCCCCGTAAAGAAGCAAATTTACCAGCTGGTGGCAAAAACGTTGGTGATCTAAATGCGCATAACTTGAGTCAAGAAGGCAATGATATATAACAGTGGTGAGTAAGAACAATCTTTGCAGTGGTTACCAAAACCTGTGTATAGATTTTGACCATAGACGTTTAACTTTTTAAGCACTTTACTAAGGATAATATAATGGAAACTAAAGACCCTGCATTGACTAAGACCCCTATAAGTAGTTATGAAACCACAGCTGAAATTGAGGTCAACACCACGCCTAATGCTCATATCGATGATGCTAATGTAAGACATAATGATGAAGAGCAAAAAGGAACTCAGACTTTACAAGAGACAGTCATAGGTTCAAACCTCATTGACGACATAGAAAATCTAGATGATGGCTCTGTAGACGAGAGCATGGCTAATAGAAGCACTAACGAACATATAGCTGGTGAAAGCGTGACTCATCAGGATCCATTGCGTACAGTAGTGGTAGATGCAGAGTTAGCAGAACGCGATGTATTAGCGCAAAACAATGTACCCGCTCACAATACTGTGCCTGTTAATAATCATAATGAGCTAGAGGCAGATACTTCAGTTAGCAATGGTACAGATACTTTTAAAAACGATGTGGTAGATTCCAAGCACGTTAACGATGGAGACAATCCTGCCCGCCAACCTGATCGCCGTGATCAGCAAGGTAGTACCGCATTTGATGAAGGTATTAATGATGAGACGGTAGGCAGTGCGGCGCCTAAGAGTGAGGATATCAACGATATGAATCGCTATGCCAGCATCGATAATGCGCAAAGCCGTATTCTAAATCCTGATGAAAAAGATTGATATAAACTAATAGTTGCTAATAGTAGCAGGTGACAGCAAGGATTGTTGTTGAGTTAAAACCAATAAAAATAAGGGTGAACTATGAATAAATCACAGGATATCCATAATGCTGATGAAGACGACCGTCAAACCAGTGATGAGAATTATAAACTAAGAGATGCTAACGATAATAAAGGCATAGTCCCTGATGATGCGCTACAAAAGGTCAATCCAGCCGCTGCTGAGCGCATCACTGAAGACCATGATCCGCACAATATAGCAAAAGGCAATAAGCAATATGATACTAAGGTCACACAAAGCAAGTAAATAGTTAAGTAGCAGGACAGCACAATACAGACTTAATAAAAAGCAATTGCCGCCAGTCGATAATAATGACAATAGCGGCAATTGCTTTTTTTTGCTTATGCTTCTTTTACCTATTTCTAACGTGTTTAGTTTATTCACACTTGATTATAGGTAACTCTTAACTAGGTATACCACTATGAAAGCGTAGTTCAGTATCTGGGCTAGATATCAGCTCGGATTCTACTTCTCTGAAAAGCGCCACGCGCTCATCTATATTTTCTTCAGATAGTGACTGCGCTAAAGCTAAGTAGTCCTCAAAGTGACGGCTCTCAGATTTAAGCAAGTAGCGATAGTATTTAGCTAGACGTACGTCTTCTATTACCTCAGCCAGCGCGGCAAAACGTTCACAAGAGCGCGCTTCAATAAATGCCCCTATTATCAGAGTATCTATCATTGCAGCTGGCTCAAAGGTACGCTTATGTTTGAGCATACCCTTAGCATAGCGTCCTGCACTTAGATGCTGCCAATCCTGCCCACGCTCGTGCATGATGCCGAGTACTTGCTCATAGTGTAGCATCTCTTCACGTATTAGCTGCGCCAACTTGCGCTGCAACTCATAAGCGAACTCGTAGCGAAAGATAAGATTCATCGCTGTACCCGCCGCTTTTTTTTCGCAGTTGACATGGTCTTGAATGATTAGCGGTAGGTTAGCTAACGCCTGATCTACCCAAGCTTTGTCTGTGCGACTGCCCAAAAATTCATAGATAGGCGTTAGATCCACCTTGATAGGGGTACGCAGTTGTACTGCATCAATGCTGTCCTCGCTATCTTTAATACTGTTGCCATAAGTATCATCGTGGTTATCGCAGCTAGTGCTAGTTTGCTGTCGTTGATCGGTAGGTAATTTTGATTCTATTTCTACTATATCGTTTTGATAGGTATTCATAATTTTTTTAGGCTTTGTTAGTCAGTTGTCATTTATACAAGCGGTGTTATTTGCCTTATTATAACAGTCCTAACCGTTATTTTATTAACACAAACCGTCAACTATGAGCGATCTTTGTTTTTGTAATGATTACTTACAGTTTAACTAGACCCCTAAGTCATGCCGCTAGATAATGGCTGCTACCTTGCTAGGAGTATATGTGCTCTAGGGTATCATTTTTATAAAACCTCACTATTTATCTTATGAATGCGTATTTATTGTTTATTTTCTTATTTGATAGTAGGATGCATTTTGTTTTCTAGGCGATTTGTCTTACTATTGGTTATTCCCTTTTTTATTGCTTAGTTATTGTAAATTATGAAAGATTCCATAGGATAGCTAAAGTGAGTAGATTTTCAAGCTTTAATATAGGCTTGAGCTGCCATAAGCGAAATTATTTTTCATTATATTTATTGCCCCTAAAGCATAAAATAAGTCGCCGTCAAAATACAGTTAACGGCTTTTTATTTGGGAAAGATTCAGGTTTTACGTTATCAGAATCGCTTGATAATTGGTATTTTTGACGATGACTATTTAAGTTTAGATTGAATGTAAATCGTTAAACGATCATGAGTTTGCACATACAGCATAAGCTATCATCAATACTCTTCACCTATACACAAGGTTAACACTATGAGCCAGGCTTCTCACACTAATCGTATCCAAAAAGGCATTCTTGCCATTGACAAGCAGATGTATGACTTTATTGAAAATGAAGTGCTGCCTACCGTCGGTGTCGATTCAGATAGTTATTGGTCAGGTTTTGAAAAGGTTGTCAAAGAGTTTACGCCCCGTAATAAAGCATTGTTGGCTATTCGTGCCAAGCTGCAAGCACAGATTGACCAGTGGCACTTGGACAATCCAGCTGTAGGCGGCAGTATCGACTATCCAGCGTACAAGCAGTTCTTGATAGACATCGATTATCTATTGCCAGAAGGCGATGATTTTCAAGTGAGTACTGATAATGTCGATAAAGAAATTACCGATATTGCAGGGCCACAGCTGGTAGTACCTGTCAAAAATGCTCGTTACTCACTGAATGCTACCAACGCTCGTTGGGGCAGTTTGTACGACGCTTTATATGGTACTGACGTTATTAGCGAAGACAATGGCCAAGAATCTACTGGTGCATATAATCCAAAACGCGGTGCTGCGGTTGTGGCTTATGCCAAAAAGTTCTTAGATGAGAACTTTGCTTTAGATTCAGGCTCATATAATGACGTTACTGGTTTTAAAGTAGTCGATGGTAAGCTTGCGATTGCTCAAGGTGATAGTAGTACGCAGTTACAGGATTCAACCAAGTTTGTCGGCTATGTTGGTACAGCGGACAGCCCAACCGCTATCCTGCTCAAGAATAATAATCTACACGTTGAGATTCAAATCGACGCCAACAATCCTATCGGCAAAGATGATCCAGCTAATATCAAGGATGTAGTACTTGAGTCTGCTATCAGTGCTATTCAGGATTTTGAAGATTCGGTTGCTGCTGTTGACGCCGATGGAAAGGTCAATGTTTATCGCAACTGGTTAGGCCTCATGAATGGCAATCTTGAGGAGAGCATTGAGAAAAGCGGCAAGGTATTCACCCGTAAGCAAAATCCAGATCGTGAGTATACTACTCCAGATGGTGGTAAGTTAGTGCTACCGGGCCGTGCGCTATTGCTCGTCCGTAACGTCGGTCACTTGATGCAAAACCCTTCGATCTTAGTAGACTTAGGTGATGGTCAAGAGGAGATATTTGAAGGTATTATGGATACCTTGATCACACCACTGATGTCTTTAAATGACATTAGAGGCAATACTAACTTTCCAAACTCGCGTACAGGGTCTCTATATATCGTTAAACCTAAGATGCACGGTCCTGAAGAAGTGGCCTTTGCAAGTGACTTGTTTGCAGCGTCCGAGGATTTGTTAGATTTGCCCCGCAATACTATCAAAATGGGTATTATGGATGAAGAGCGCCGAATGACGGTAAACCTAAAAGAAGCTATACGTCAAGCTAAAGAGCGCGTCATCTTTATTAATACTGGATTCTTAGATCGTACTGGTGATGAGATGCATACTAGTATGAATGCAGGCCCCTTTGTACGTAAAATTAAGATGAAAGCACAAGCCTGGCAGCCAGCTTATGAGCAATGGAATGTCGATGTTGGTCTAGAGACGGGCCTGCAAGGTCATGCGCAGATCGGTAAAGGCATGTGGGCGCGACCTAGTGATATGAAAGAGATGATCGCTACTAAGATTACTCATCCACAACAAGGCGCTAATACGGCGTGGGTACCGTCACCAACGGGCGCAACACTGCATAGTATGCACTATCACATGGTAGATGTGGCTGAGGTTCAAAGTAAGTTAAAATCTCGCACGCGTGCCAATATAGATGATATCCTGACTATTCCGTTAGCTAAAGATACCGATTGGACTCTCGAGGAGGCGCAGCAAGAGCTTGAGAATAATGCACAAGGTATCTTAGGCTATGTCGTACGCTGGGTAAATCAAGGCGTTGGCTGCTCAACAGTGCCTGATATTAATAATGTCGGTCTGATGGAGGATCGTGCAACGTTGCGCATCTCAAGTCAGCACATTGCCAACTGGTTGCACCACAATATCGTCAGCGAAGAGCAGGTTATGGAAGTCATGAAGCGTATGGCAAAAGTCGTCGATGATCAAAACGCTGGTGACTCTAGCTATCAACCGATGGCCCCTAATCTTGATGACTCGATAGCCTTTAACGCTGCTTGTGATTTGGTGTTCAAAGGACGAGAGCAGCCAAGCGGTTACACTGAGCCTCTATTACATCATGCTCGTCGTGAACTAAAAGGTAGCTTGTAACCTATATGCGATAAGTATGTGACTCAATAGATTGACTATTAGTTAAATACTATTAATTACTAACTGCTTGAGACTATCTATAAGTTCATTTATAGATACTTGTACTCAACTTACAATTAATAACGTACTCTTATAGTCATCTAATTATTGATTGGAATAGGTTTCGTTATCCTTTTTCTATCTATAATTAAAGTTATATTCATTAGTCTTATAAGTAGCGCCTATATTTGATTCGTAGAATATAGGCGTTTTTTATGTAAGCTACTTATAGCGCTTTAGCTACTTGTCAGGGTTCTTTACCGCTGATATTTTTAACGCATTATTAGATAAAACTATAAAAACTTGTTGCAAATTATGTCAAAGTTGTTATGCTTATAACCGAAGTATGAGTTTGGTAACGGATGTTACGCGTTAGGATTTAAAAGGGCTAAATTTACATAAGAGTTACTTAGTTATGTTGGTTTAATTTGTTTCTTGCGCTGTTGTGTCTGTATCCGATCACTACCAGTAGTTAGTTGTCCATCATGTCTTTGAGCATTTGTGACGATACCATTATAAGCATCAGCTAATAATAGCGCGCTTATTACTAAAATTGTAAAGTGGAGATACCCCATGAAAAAGTTACTTCTAGCTACAGCCATTGCTGCCCTATCTGTATCTGCAGCCAATGCAGCGCCAACGGTCTACGGTAAAGTATTCATCACTACTGACTATGTCAATGCTGATGGTAACAACATCCCTTTTGATATTCTTGATGGAAACGGTGATATTATTGGCTCTAGTAGTTTAGACGCAGACGCAGATTCTTTACAGATTAACTCAAACATCTCACGTTTAGGCTTTAGAGGTGCTGAGGCTATAACTGCTAATACTGACGTTATCTATCAATTAGAGTATGGCATCGCCGTCGATGGTGAAGACAGAACGTTCCAAAGCCGTGATACTTATCTTGGTTTGAAGAACAATAACTTTGGTGAATTTCGCTTTGGTCGCAACTACTCAGTTATCGATGCTATCAACAACGTAACCGTCAACGAAGGTTACTGGGATAACCTAGGACCAGGTAGTGCTGATTTTGGTAACCCAAGCCTTAGCGAAGCATTAAACATGACTGATGGTAACCGTGTTAACAACTCCATCGTTTGGAAGGCGCCTAAGTACAATGATCTACCGTTATCACTAGCGCTTATGTACGGTGCTGATGAGACTTTCGTTGAAGACAATGATGATCGTGATGCAGGCTTTGGCGCTTCATTGATGTATGATCCAGGCTTAGGCTTCACCGCTGGTATCGCCTATAGTGATGATTTAAACATCGCAGGTAGCATCTTGCGTGGTAGCGCTAGTGTTGATTTAGGTAAATATGTCGCTTACCCAGTGACCGTTGGTGCTTTGTATCAGCAAGCAGACTTTGACTTCAGTGGCTCTGAAAAAGAGAAAGGTTTAGTACTTAGTGCTGAGATGGGTCTTACTAACTTTGCCCGTCCAGCAACTGTATATACTCAGTACAACCATACTAACAATTTAGATGGTATTGACGATGCTGATTCAGATCAGTTGGTAGTAGGTGGCACATATGAGTTTAAGAAAAATATGATTGCTCATGCTTATGCAGGTGCTAACTCAGCTGAATTAGGTAACTCTAATACTGATATCGATTTATTCGCTATTGGTGGTGGTCTAGAATACTTATTCTAGTATCGTGATTGTTATATCATAAGTATGTAAAAAGACTCATCCTTCGGGGTGAGTTTTGAGTAGCTTGATATCAAAATAGACATATAGATAAAATTTTTGCTTAATATATTGCAAATTATTTCAAAGTTGTTATGCTTGTAGCCGAAGTATGAGTTTGGTAATGAATGTTACATGCTAGAGCGTAAAAGAGCTGGTTTTACATAATGGTTACACTGATAGTTATCGTTATGTGAGCTAGGTTTTTATCTTACGTTAATAACATCTTCAATACTTGTTTCTGATTAATATAGGTAGCCAGTTACACATTATATCTTTGAGGATTTGTGACGATACCATTATGAGCACCAGCTAATAATAGCTAGCTTATTACTAAAATTGTAAAGTGGAGATATCCCCGTGAAAAAGTTACTTCTAGCTACAGCCATTGCGGCACTATCTGTATCAGCAGCCAACGCAGCACCTACTTTATATGGTAAAGCGTTCGTTACAATGGACTATGTCAATTTAGATGACGAGATTCGAGATGGTGATGTTAATTCAGTACAAATCAACTCAAACTCTTCACGCATCGGTTTTAGAGGTGCTGAAGCGATGACTGCTAATACTGATGTTATTTATCAGTTAGAGTATGGCATTGCTGTTGATGGTGAAGACAGAAATTTTCAAAGCCGTGATACTTATCTAGGCTTCAATAATAAAAGTTACGGTGAATTCCGCTTTGGTCGTAACACCTCAGTTCTTGACTACGTAAACAACGTTGTTACTTCTGGTAGTGGTTTTTGGGATAACCTAGGCTTGAATAAGCTTGAGGGAAATGAGAACGGTATTAACATGACCGATAGCGGTCGTCGCAATAACTCAATCATTTGGAAAGCGCCTAAGTATAACAATCTACCTTTAGATCTTGCTCTCATGTATGAAGCCGATGAAGCGTTTGTTGATGATAATGAAGATCGTAACAATGGTTTTGCTGCTGCATTGATGTTTGACGCAGGTGCAGGCATCACAGCTGGCTTGGCTTATGACAAAGATGTGAACCTTACTGGTGATCTTATCCGTGGTACGGCTACTGTTGATTTAGGCAAATATGTTGCTTATCCTGTAACGGTAGGCGCACTTTACCAAGTAGCTGATTTTGATAGTACTGGTGCATTGGTAGGCAACGACGCAAGAGGCGATGAAAAAGAAAAAGGTATGGTTCTTAGCGCTAAGATGGGTCTAAACAACTTCGCTAAACCAGCAGCTGTTTATCTTCAGTATAACAATACTAAAAACGTAAACGGTTTAGATGATGTTGATTCTGATCAGATCGTATTTGGTGGCGAATACCAGTATAGAAAAAACATGATTGCTCATGCTTACGTCGGTCAAAACTCAGCTGACCTTAACGGCGCTGACTATGATCTATTCGCAGTTGGTGGTGGCCTAGAATACATCTTCTAAGATTAACTCATGCATAGATAGTAATATATAAGACTCATCCTTCGGGATGAGTTTTTTCCGTTATAACTATTTTAGGTTATTGAATATTTATTAGCTTCTAACTTAAATTGCAGCCAACCCTTATTAGAATTAAAAATGGAAATATCAGTATGAAAAAATTGCATTTAGTCATAGCCGTTACTACTTTAACTATCTCTGCCGCACAAGCAGCACCGACTTTATATGGTAAGGCGTTCTTGACCACTGACTATGTCAATGGCGACGTCGATTATAATGATAGTATTGCAGATAACAGCGATAATAATATTCCAAACAACAGCGACGACAGCATTCCAAATAACCGCAATGACTCTAGCACCAACTCATTACAAGTCAACTCAACGACTTCACGCATCGGCCTTAAAGGATCTGAGGCGATAACTGCCAATACTGATGTGATCTATCAATTAGAGTACGGTATCGCTGTTGACGCCAGTGATGACGATGTCAGTCTTAAAAGTCGGGATACTTATTTGGGTCTCTTAAATAAAGACTATGGTGAGTTTCGTTTTGGTCGTAATTACTCAGTCACTGACTATATTAATAATGTCACAGTCAATGAAGGCTATTGGGACAATATCGGTGCCAGCGGTGTCAATGAAGATGATTCGATCACAAGTGCGTTAACTTTAACGGATGGTGATCGTATCAATAATTCAATCGTTTGGATTGCGCCTGAGTATAATGGTCTACCTTTGGCATTAGCCCTGCAGTACAGCGCTGATGAGCGCTTTAATAATGCTAATAATGATGACCGTGGTAGCGGCTTTGGCGCTTCAGTGCTATTTGATGCAAATTTAGGCTTCACGGCTGGTATTGCTTATGATAAAGACATGAGTATTAACGGCGATATTCTGCGTGGTAGCGCTACTGTCGATCTGAGTAAGTATGCGGCTTATCCGGTTACTCTAGGGGCTCTATATCAGCAG
>RCMY010005134.1_pt1 | contig 11160 bp, 10 predicted proteins | sample 2041341 | NCBI WGS metagenome assembly RCMY01 (sample SAMN09708234, study PRJNA481090) | Marine sediment metagenome, whole genome shotgun sequencing project.
CTTTGAGCACTTTGAAGGTTTTGAGTATTGGACATTAGGCATTCCTGTTAGTGAAGATTGTGATTGAGGTGACAGCAAAAACTATGCCCATCATTATAAGGGTTGTCAGCTAGATTGACCAACCATTGATAGCATAATCTTGCATATTGGCGTAGCGAGTGAGCAGAGCGCAGCGTGAGGAGATATTAAAGTAGCAACTCCCCTCTTTATCGACTTGAATATCCCAGCCCAAATAGTGAGCCGCCACAATAATATGTCCGCTAAACAAGCGGATCTGCCGATAATGCTGGCGGCTGGCTGGCGCATTACTCAACTGACTAAGCAAGTAGCTGCGTACATAGTGACAAATTTGCACCGCACTATAACTTTTATTAATAGTTTTGCGTGTACTACATTGCTTTAGAGCATGCACAGCCACGCTACAAGCCATAATGTCCGTAGCTAAACTGCCAATGCCAGTCTCAAAATCTTGCGGCTGTAATATCACTTGCCAGTCATCTGCATAGAGACTGTTAAGTAGCTCATCGGCATTATGACGTTTTATTAGTGACCGTAGCGTTGCCGACTTATGATCAGCGTCACGTTTATCGAGCACTTTAGGCTTAGTAGCTAAAAACCCGAAGCGGGTCAATTGAGGATAATCGTTAATAGTGCTTTGGATATCGGACATATCTAATAAGCGCATAGTTTCAATGGGACTAAGCAGTAGCTGGTCACTTGAATAGTTCTGACAATTTTGATAAAAGCTATCTGGTATCTCAATCAGCTGTGCGGCACTGAGTAGTGCTAAATGCTCGGCAAAAGGCTCCGACGCTACCAAGTCCCATTTTGATAACCACTTAGCACTAGAGGGATGAAAACGAGAAGACTTGCCATAAAGCCGACGCAACTGACTATTCTCTCGCCGTGCGGGTTCTGGAATATCACTTAACGACCGTGCTGGATCAAGGGGCGTTTGCTTAGGATCAAAATTAGGATGGACAATAGCTGGATGCTGGCTATTCGGCAGACTCGATAATTCAACACTGTCTTCTGCCCGCTTACCTTGTCCTATCATTGAATGAGTACTAGGCAAACAATTATCAGAAGTACGTGGCTGAGTCATGGCATCTCCATAGCGCTTTAAAATAACAGTAAATTAAGAAATAATAGTGACTAATTCGACGATAGTTAAAATTGTTACGAATATTAGCACAAAATATAGGAGTAACTAAAACAACGTTAGAATCGTTTAACTATCTGCTAATGCTCTTGATGCTCTTGATGCTCTTGATGCTCTTGATGCTCTTGATGCTCTTGATGCTGCAAGATATCATGATAGCCTGCTTGCCAGTCAGCAAACTCAAGCCAAGCTAAAGGAATATTGCTATGTAAACGCTTGCCCATAATTACCATTTTTTTATCATCGATAACGGGTAAGGTTTCATTTATTTGTTTGCTTAGCCATGTGGTCAGCTCAAAAGTAGTCACCGGTAGGTAATCAGTCGCCATATAGAGTGGCTTCGGTGCGTCAATAGTCAGCACTTTAGTAACGATAGTGACCAAATCACTATCCATAATACGGTTGCTCCAGTCATCATGAGCGATCGGATCTTTGTTCTGCTCCTTGGCTTTACGCAGGCGCATCAGACGCTTGCGACCATAGATACCACTGGGACGAATAATAATGGCTTTATCACCAAAACCTTTTTGCAGCGCTTGCTCGGCTTGCAATATTACTTTTGAGGCATCACGCTCAGGGGTAACTGGTAAGGTATCCACATCAATCCATTCGCCTTTATTTTGACCGTAGACACCCGTTGAAGAAATAAATACCGTCCGCTCAAGCTTAGGCAATTGCTCGGCAAGTTTAGCTAAGTGCTGACAGATACTCAAATAAGTATCATTATAACCACTAGTTGAGTACTCATCAGGAGTGACAATAATAGCTATAGCCGTAAAGTCTTGCAGCTGAGCGGCGCTAAGTTTAAGTGCATCAGATTGCATGAATTTCGCTTGATCAACCAGCGCATAATGACTACGCTCGCTACGAGCAAGTCCGGTGACGTTTATACCGTCTTTGGCAAGTCGATTGGTCACGGGTAAGCCAATATCGCCTTGACCGATAATAAGTAACTGTTGAGCGCTCATAAACTATCCTTATTTATAATTATTTTTGATAAAAGCATCCAAAATATAATACTTAAAAAACTTTACATCAAAGTTTAAAAGTAACGCAAGTAAGCTAACTTGATATCATCATTCGCATCAACACGATCCTGCCAGTCATAGCTGGCATCAATACGTAGCGCTTGTTTACGATCAATATCGTATTGCAGCCCAAGAGTAGTAATAGGTTGCCAGTAGCTGCCTTGCACATCTGACTCATCACTGCTGCCATGATACCAATATGGCAATTGCAATTGGGCCTGCGCACGTAACTGATTGTTAATCTGATAAACACAACCAGCATTCACTCCTGCGCCGACACGGTAGCCTTTATTGATTCCACGCCCTGCTTGTAGCGCTCCAGTAGCAAAGGTATAGCACAGCTGCGGTGGCATCTCACCAGTGACTAAGCCTGATGAATCCGTACGTAGCGTACCAAACGCCCATGACTTGCCGTATTCTAGTGTAGTGCTACCTACTAAATGCCCAGTACCATCCTGCTGCGAGCCATCATTAATACGGGTCGCCTCGACAGCTAGGCCCCACGTTTTACCTTTTTGCGCTGAATTTACCGGATTGAATGAGCGTCCACGTAACAAAGTGAAATTCTGTAGTTCAACACTCTTTGGCTGCTTGGCATTCTCATTATTATTATCGTAAAAACGTAAGGTTGCCGCCACTCCTTCTAAGTCAAAGAACTGATCAAACCCGGCAGTGCGATCAAGAGTGTCATGGAAGCCTGCGCGTAACCCAACGTCGATATAAGCGTTGTCACCACGGTTACCTATGCCAACATGAGCACGTTGTAGCGGATGACGATCAAGAGGATCGTTATTAGAGGGCGCTATAGGTAATGATAAAAACCTCTGATTATCAGCTGACATGCTGGATGCCAAATTAATATCCGCTGATTTAATATTTTTTGTCTCAGCTTTGCTTATGTTTTGATAGCCAAGCTTTGCTTTATTCAACTGCGCTTGGCGAACGCTACTATCAGCGGGCGTATAACGACTACTGGCTAGCAAATCCTCGTCTTTGAGCAAGTTGACCACATCAGAGGGAATAACCACATAAGGCAGTTCACTCAATAGATGCTTTTTAGGACGTACGACATCGATAAGCCGTAAAATCTCAGAGGCGCAGTTGTCCGTTGCAAAGTAATAAGGCAGCGCCAGATCTTTGGTTTCCCAGACGTGTAGCATGATTTTCTGCACCTCGCTTGGGGTCAAATCCAACTGATAAGTCCAAGTATCACGCTCATCGTCTTTTAAATATTCGGCAATCTTTTTAGGATAAGGATCAATCTCAATCAAATTATCATAGCCGCCGCTCGTCGATTTGATCGTATAAATGACGAAGCTGTCTGAATTGTCGCCATCAACGGTATCGTTAAGTGCATAAGCATGATGAATTTGATTAAAATCTGCAACGCTGGTTGGCGAGTCGATACGTAGTAAAGTATGGCCGAAAGCAGAGGTTGGATTGTCCAAATACTCTTGGGCGAACATTACCGACAGCTGCTCAGGAGCTAATTCTGTTATCCAAGCATCAAGTTTTGGACAGTCGATCTGTAATTGGGTATCATTAAAATTTAAAGTATCCGTTAACCATTTTACTCGTGCAGGGAAGCGACAGAGTACTGAATCATCTGTAGCTATGCGCACCTTGCCATTAGAGTCGTTGCTACTACTGGCCATGGCCAATTCTTGAGCCAGTGCAACCAGCGTTGCATCAAGTTCAGCAGCAGAATCTTGCTGACCCTTAGCGCTTAAAAAGAATGTTGTATCATCAACTAAGCTTTTATTAGTCTTTTTGGCAAACACGCCCTTTTTATCGTCTACAAAATATAGTAATCGACGCCATGTTATATGCTGAGCTAAATTGTCAGCTTGGACTTGTTTACGCCATGTGGCTAATAGCTGCTCGGCATTAGTACTCAATACCCTAGTGTTTAAATCATTATTTTTTAAATCATCAGTGTTCAAGCTGGTGGCGACAGTTCTATCAGAGTCTAAATTCGTTGGCACCGACTTTGACGCATCCGCTAATGCCCCGCTCATTACTACTGGCGATGGCGTTGGTAAAAACGCTTGCGCTTGTGCAGTCAGTAATAAACTTGCGATAGCCATTGGTAGACGTGATCGTTTACTTATTTTTGCCAAAGTACAATCGACGGACATACTATTTATTGAAATATGACTCAAAAATAAAAAATTAGATTTTTTAGACATGAAATAAATTCTCGTGCTTTATGAAAGCGTATTTGCTAAGGTTTACTTAGTATTTATAAATAAATTAGTTAAATAACTTTTGTTTATTTTACTAGGTTTTATGACGTCTATTTATAATTATTTATTAGCACTTATCGAGTGCAAGGATTTTGCATAATATTTACCTTTGAACCAATCTGCACCATAGAGAATACTATGCCAATATCAGTATCCAAATCACAGTCATCCACACCAATTACCATTAGCGATGGACACTTATCCGCAGCCAATTGGCTGTGCTCGCCCAATAGTAATTTGCGCCCTATTAGTATCGATATCGATACTATTGTGATTCATAATATTAGCTTACCGCCCAGTGAGTTCAGTAGCTGTGACGCTAACGGTCTGCACTATGTCAAAGCTCTATTTACCAATCAGTTAGAGTGGCAAACTCATCCCTACTTTCAAACGATCAAAGGTGCAGAGGTCTCAGCGCATCTTTTTATCGAGCGTGAGGGCACTATCACTCAATTTGTTAATTTTAATGAGCGTGCTTGGCATGCGGGTAGATCGAGCTACCTTGGCCGTAGCGATTGTAATGATTATAGCATTGGTATCGAGCTTGAAGGCTCAGACTTTACGTCTTTTACCGACCAGCAATATGAGGTTTTGGCAGAGGTAATTGCCGCCATATATAAAGCTTACCCTAAAACTCGCCAGCATTTAACAGGACACAGTGATATCGCTCCAGGCCGCAAAACCGATCCGGGTAATTATTTTGAATGGGCAAGGTTGCGTACGATGATCTCTACAAACTCAACTCACTAGATTGTTTTGATAACACTATACCTTTCATAAGCAATTCATTTATCTATGCTATAGATAGGCCATGAAAATGCTATAATCCGTCAGTTTTTTTTTATTACCAAATTGACAGACAAATTAGCGAATAGGTTCCCATGGCAAAAAGTCGATTATTTCGTTCAACGATGGTGGTCAGTAGTATGACCATGCTATCACGTGTTTTGGGGTTAGTACGCGATATAGTACTACTAAGTGTCTTTGGCGCAGGCGGGCTGATGGATGCCTTTTTGGTTGCCTTTAAGATACCTAACTTTTTGCGACGTCTTTTCGCTGAAGGTGCCTTTAGCCAAGCTTTTGTACCGGTATTATCCGAATATAAAGAAAAATACAGCCTACAGCAAGTACAGATTCTAGTTAGTCGTACATCCGGTGCGCTGCTGCTTATTCTATCGATGCTGACTATCGTAGTGATCCTAATAGCGCCTTGGGTCGTGACCTTATTTGCGCCTGGTTTCGCTGATCAGCCCGATAAATTTGCTATCACCGCTGAGCTGTTGCGCCTAACCTTTCCTTATTTGTTATTTATCTCTATGACTGCCTTTGCCAGCGGTATTCTGCAAAGTTATGGCCGCTTTGCTGCGCCCGCTTTTGCCCCAGTACTATTGAACTTATGTATGATAGGGGCGGCGCTGGTGGTCTCGCCGATGTTAGAGACGCCTATCATGGCACTAGGCTACGCAGTCGCTATCGCAGGTTTACTGCAGTTATTAATCCAATTACCGCAGCTATCACAACAAAAGCTATTAGTACTACCCAAAGTCGACTTTCAGCATGAAGGTGTCAGACGTATTTTAAAGCTGATGCTACCCGCTATCTTTGGTGTCTCTGTTACCCAAATTAATCTACTGCTCAATACCATATTTGCCTCACTAATGATCGGCGGTTCGGTCTCTTGGTTGTATGCCGCTGAACGTATGAGCGAGCTACCATTGGGATTGATTGGCGTTGCTATTGGTACGGTTATTTTGCCAAGCTTGTCCAAGAGTGAAGCGCAAAAAGACGACGCTACTTTTAAGAAAACTATTGATTGGGCTGCACGTTTAATCGTCGTCGTTGGCCTACCAGCAGCAGCGGCGTTATTCATACTCGCTGATGTGTTGATGCAAGCGCTATTTATGCGTGGTGAATTTACCTTAGTTGATGCGCAAATGAGCGGTCTGGCCCTACGTAGTATGGCGGGCGGTATCCTAGGATTTATGCTGATTAAAGTCTTTGCCCCAGCTTTTTTTGCTCGTCAAGATATCAGGACGCCAGTAAAGATTGGTATCATTTCAGTATTTGCCAATATGATTTTTAGCGTGATCTTTATTGGTATTTTTCATCTGTTTGACATACCGCTACATGGTGGCCTTGCTCTTGCTACTACGGGTGCCTCTTTTGTTAATGCCGGCTTGCTATATTATTTCTTACACAAGCGCGATATTTTCCGCTTTGGTAGTCACTGGAAAAAGCTTTTTGCTCAGTTTCTAGCGGCTACATTGTCAATGGTTGCCGTCCTCTATTTGATGCTGCCCTACTTTCCCAAAGATGAAACACAGTGGCAGCGCCTAATTGCGCTACTTATTATGTGTAGTGTTGGCGCATTGATCTACGCTGTGGTGCTACTGGCCAGTGGCTTTCGTCCACATCAGCTTAAGCATGGCTAAAGGTTATAAAGCTCATCAAAATAAACTTACCCTGTTGATTGGTTATTAATATATAGCTGTTAATATAAAGAGATAGATAAATTCTGAGGTCTGCTATGAGAACTAAAAAATTGAAATTAGCCTGTTCGCCATCACTATTGACTGCTGTGTTATTAAGCACAAGCTTACTACTGAATGGCTGTAGTAGTAATGATGATGTTAATGAGGTCAGTGCTAACGATAGTGCTAGAAGTGTTGATAATAGTGCTGCGGTTGCTGAAAACCAAACAACTGCTAATACTACTGAAAGTAGTAGTAATGACCTCATAGAGCAAGAAATAGATAGTGCTGACGATACGGCTAATACTAGTACTGAAGCAATCAGCGATGTTACCAATCCAGCACTAGCTACTGGTGAGCAGCCCAGTTTAGTCAATAATCCTACTCAAGCGGGCACGCCTGAAGATACGGTCAAACAAGCGTTTGACACTTTATATTATGGCGATGTCAAAAAAGCAGCTACTTATTATAAAGTTGATATAGCCAACTTTGAGCAAGAGCTTGCCAAGGCTCAATATACTTTTCAGCAAACAGTAGAGGGCATTACCATTACTGATACTACCTATAATGACGATAAGACCCGCGCTACTATCGAGGGTGAGCTGATGCTAAAAGGTCAAAAACAGCCAGCGCCGCTATCTTATGAGCTGCAAAAGATAAACGGTAAATGGAAAATTTTAGGCTAAAGGATCAGCTAAAATTTTCTTGATCTTTAGTAGCGTTAATAGCGATACCAAGCATCACTACATCGGCTACAAAACCCTGCATATCACAGACTTGTGGCATATAACCCCACTGCTCAAAACCCAGCTTATAAAATAACCCTAAGCTAGGTTTATTATGGGCAAAGATAAGCGCAACGATATTGCAAATACCCAAATTTGGTGCTTGCATAAGCATCCAGCGAGTAAGTAAGCTTCCTAACCCTTGTCCCTGATAATCACTATGCAAATAAACGCTGATTTCACTACTAATATGATAAGCAGTACGAGCATATAAATCACTGAAACTGCCCCAAGCTACAATAATTGAAGGCTCGCTATTTTTGCAATTTTTCTCATAAGTTATAGTCTTGACCACATAAAGCGGACGAGTAGAACTATCAACATGCTCACTAAACCAAGCTGCTCGCTCCTCACCACTGACTGGCGCTAAATTAGCGGTAGCTTGCTTGCCGGCGATACTTTGGTTATAAATGTCCAAAATAGCTGCTAAGTCATCAACGTCTGCGCGTTGAACTACAAACTTATCATCGAGTCTGATAGTGCTAGCATAAGTATCAGTCATAGCTATTCTCTTAATTAGTGCAAAGTAAGTGATAGTGGTTAGTGGTTAGTGGTTAGTAACTGGTAAGAAAACATCGTTGATGATAAACAACTAATTGATGTCATTATTAATGTCACCAGCTAATGTCACCAGCGCTATTTTACTTTATAATGACTGGCTTTAAACCCTACAAATTCACTTTGTAGGCGTTTTTATTTATTCGCTCTTATCGTAGCTATCAACTTATGAATACCTATTTTCTTGAGCAACTGATTAGCGCATCGAACGCCATGCAAACGGATGACCATTCGCTAGCAGCGGATAATTCTGTGTCTAAGTTACCACCTTGTGTGCTAACGATTGGCAACTTTGATGGCGTGCACTTAGGTCATCAGGCCATGCTTGCGCAAGTGCGTGCTTTAGCTGATGAGCTCAATCTAAGCTCAGCGGTAATGATATTTGAGCCGCAGCCACGGGAGTTTTTTGCGCCAGACACTGCGCCTGCACGCTTGACTAATTTGGCAGAAAAACAAGCTTTATTAGCAGAGTATGGCGTTGGGAGTTTGATAGTGGCTAGCTTTGATAGTGATTTTCGTGCGCTGACGGCCAAGGCATTTGCTGATTTATTAGCACTGCAACTTAACGTGCAAGCTTTGGTATTAGGTGATGATTTTCGTTTTGGGCATGATCGTACAGGTGATAGTGAATTTTTGCGTGATTATGGTCTACAGGTAACGAACCTGCATACCGTTACTGATGATAGCACTAATAATGATACCGATACCAAAAGTTGGAATACTGCTGAGCGTATTAGCTCTACCCGCGTTCGTGATCTGCTATTGGCTGGTGATATTGCCGCAGCTAATCAGCTGCTGGGTCGTGATTATACCATTACAGGAACCGTGGTAAGTGGAGATAAAATTGGTCGTACTATGAATTTTCCGACCGCCAATATTGATTTGGCGCGTATTAAACCTGCTTTGCATGGTATATTTGCTGTTGATGTGGTGGCTCTTGATGATGAGGGTCAAGTTATAGCCAATGGCCTTAGCCAGCTGGCGACAAATGAACAGATAGGCGTTACAGGCTTACGTCCACATAGCTTATTTGGTACTGCTAGTATTGGTACTCGACCTTCTGTTGATAAGCCTCACGAATGGCGCTTGGAAGTACATTTTCCGCAATTACAAGCCGACTTATATGATAAAACCCTGCAAGTACGTTTTTTGCATTTCCTGCACGGTGAGCGCAACTATAATGGTTTGGAAGCCTTGAAAAAAGGCATTCACAATGATGTGGCAGATTTGCTAGAGTGGCGTCGTAATCAGCTTAACTAAATAGGGCTTGGTTACCGCTATGACTAATAAGCACTTCTCCACTAAGCATGTTTCAACTAAGCAACGCTTAACAATAGTGCCCAATAAAGAACGGCTCAATAAAAAACCCACAACCTTCTTGGTCGTGGGTTTTTGTTTGCTCTACTAAAAACATAACAGATACTTATAGCGGCTACTTAGTGTTGGCTAGGCCGTTGGATGCATACGTACATTTAACTCGTCAATAATCTCTACCCACACGGCATCTTTTTTCCATTCTTCTTGCAAAAACATACGCTGCTTTTCGTCCCAAATTTTGGACTCTATCAGCTCTTCATCTTTTGCCAGTTTGTTATTTTCAATAAACTTATCTATTGCTTCATCTGAGCTCTCTAGCCCTAGCTGCGCAAACAGATCGTTAATAGTATAATTTGGTTCACCTAACATAGTTTTTCTCCTTGAGATTGTAGTCAATTATATTGATTTGTTTGTTATTAATTTCTATAGCTCAAAACTAAAATGCCAACTAAGTGTAACAAGCTGATTTTGAAAAGCTGTTATCCATCGTTGATAGTTATGTTAACGATTTTATAATAGGGCGTCTGAAACCAAAAAAGCCCTCGATTAGGAGGGCTTTTTCTTATTATCTAAGCATTCAATAGCTTATGGCAATAAATGCGATACCGCATCACGCTCTTCGCTAAGCTCTTGCTCAGTAGCGGCCATCTTGTCTTTTGAGAAGTCCGATGACACATCAACACCCTCAACGATAGACCAATCACCATCTTTACAAGTACATGGGAACGAATAGATTAGGCCTTTAGCTATACCATATTCGCCATTAGAGTAGACACCCATAGATACCCAATCGTCGCCTTCAGTACCCATTACCCAGGTACGTATGTGTGCGATAGCAGCGTTAGCAGCAGAAGCTGCAGATGAGGCACCGCGAGCTTTAATGATTGCCGCACCACGTTTTTGTACTTCTGGGATATAAGTATTCTCGTACCAATCACGATCCACTAGATCTAAAGCTGGTTTACCATTAACCGTACAAGCAGTCAGATCAGGATACTGGGTCGATGAATGGTTGCCCCAGATAATCATCTTTTTCACGTCATTAACAGTGCTATCAGTCTTTTCAGCTAACTGCGCTATACCGCGGTTATGATCCAAACGAGTCATAGCAGTAAAATTACGTGGGTCAAGATCTGGTGCGTTACGCTGAGCGATGACAGCGTTGGTGTTTGCAGGATTACCTACTACCAATATTTTGACATCACGGCTAGCAACATCATTTAAAGCTTTACCTTGGGCTGAGAAAATCGCCGCATTGGCTTCTAATAAATCTTTACGCTCCATGCCTGGACCACGTGGACGCGAGCCTACTAGTAAAGCATATTCGACATCTTTAAACGCAACTTTAGCATCGTCAGTTTGAACGATATCTGTCAATAGAGGAAATGCACAGTCTTGTAGTTCCATGACCACACCCTTTAGGGCATCAAGTGCTGGGGTGATTTCAAGTAAATTCAAAATAATTGGCTGATCTTTACCAAGCATCTCACCTGAGGCAATACGAAATAACATTGCATAACTGATATTACCAGCGGCACCGGTCACGGCAACACGTATAGGCTGTTTCATAAAATACTCCCTAATTGATTATTA
>RCMY010005137.1_pt1 | contig 11156 bp, 11 predicted proteins | sample 2041341 | NCBI WGS metagenome assembly RCMY01 (sample SAMN09708234, study PRJNA481090) | Marine sediment metagenome, whole genome shotgun sequencing project.
CAGTGCCGAAGAATGGCAGGACAAGGCGCTGGCGCTCGACCCGTCGCATCCGCCGGCGTTGGTCTACCGGGCGCTGATTCGGCTCCAGGATGATCGCATCGACGAGGCCGAAGCCGATCTCACCGCGTACAACGAGGGCGGCGTCTATCCGGCCTTTCTCCAGGCGGTCCTGGCCGACTTCGGTCTGGCCGCCGAGGGTGAAACGGACTCAGTCGAGAACTGATCCGCTGTCGAGCACCGATTCCGGTGAGCGATGCAACCACCGTGCAAAATCGGTCGCCGGCATCGGTCGACCGAAGAAGTAGCCCTGGGCCATGTCGCACCCGAGTTCATAGAGGCGCTGGGCGGTCGTGATGTCCTCGACACCCTCGGCGCACACGGAAAGACCGAGGTTGTGGCCGAGTTCGACCATCGATGCCACGATCACGTCGTCCGACCGGTTCTTGACCATGCCTCCGACGAAGCGTTGATCGATTTTGAGTTCGGTCAGCGGAAGCGACCGAAGATGCGAGAACGAGGAGTAGCCGGTGCCGAAGTCGTCGACCGAAATACCAACCCCGAGTTCTGCGATCTCGGCGAGTGTTCGGTGGAGAACCCCGGTTTCGTCGATCACCTCCGACTCGGTGAGCTCGACGATCAAGCGATGCGGTGCAACGCCGTGCGAGGCAAGCGCGTTGCCGATCTGCTCGGCCAAGTCCACCCGTCGGAGGTTCACCGCAGACATGTTCACGGCAATGGTGAGGTCTTCATGGATCTCCGCAGCGGTCTGCACCGCTCGCCACAACGCTTGCCGTGCGAGTTCGTCGAGTAGCCCCGCGACGGACACGATGTCGAGAAATGATCCGGGCGCCAGAACACCGCGGGTTGGGTGATCCCAACGCATGAGCACTTCCGCGCCGGTGACCCGACCGGTGGCAACGGAAACCTTCGGCTGAACGTACGCCGTCATCTCGCCCCGTTCGAATGCGGGAGCGATCTCGGCCAGCAGGTCGAGGCGCTCCGGGGCCGTGGAGAGGGCTGCCTCGTAGAACCGGTAGTCGGACTGGCTGCGCTTCGCCTCGTACATCGCGATGTCGGCGCACTGCAGAAGCGCTTCGGCGTCGGTGGCATCGAGCGGAGCCTGCGCCACGCCGATGCTGGCACTGGTACCGACGCTGGCGTTACCGATGATTGTCGACTCGCGGGTTCGGCGGCTGATCTCCTCGACCATCGCCGTGAGGCGTGCGGTTTCGATGGTGGGCAGCAATATGGCGAACTCGTCGCCCCCGAGGCGCGCGACGACATCGCCACGGCGAACCGATCGCTGGAGCCGCTGGCTCACGATTTTCAGCAGCTCGTCGCCGGCGTAGTGGCCCAAGGTGTCGTTGATGTCCTTGAAGCCGTTCAGGTCGATCAACAGGAGCGACAACTCGGTCTTGGCCAACAGCTCGGAAGCCGCTCGCTCCATCAACTCGTCCCGGTTTGCGAGCCCGGTGAGCTGATCGTGCGACGCTTGGTAGCGGACCATTGCCGTCGACGCCTCGCGCTCGGTGACGTCCTCGATCAGGAAGACGGCACCGCCGCTCGTGAGCGTGAACAATTCCACCTCGACGTGACGAGTTTGGTCCTGATCGGTTACCGCGATCGGGTCGAGGACCAGCGGTTCCGAGCGCAGGTTCGCGCAGGCCTTGCGAACGTCGGGGTGGTTGGCGATGATCGGCATCAGCTCGCCGAACCGTTGGCCGATGGCGGTTTCGGCGCCGTCGCCAACCCAGCCGAAGCGGTCGACGAGATCGACGATCCTCGCCTCCGGACCGAGGGCGGGATCATCGATTGCGATCAACATGGCGGACATGCGGGTCACGATCTCGTGCTGGCGCTCGAGGAGCACCCGGACGGACTCGGCCGAGGCCTTGTCCTTCTCGCTCTTGTGATTCGAGGAGAGGATCAGCGCGGGCAGAACGAGACCGGCGACGACGAGCATGGCGACCTGCGATGGGCCGGGATGCAGGATCGCGATCGCGGTCATCGGAATCATGCTTGCTGCGCCGAGCGAGAAGGTCCACCGAGGCGCCAGGAACGCGACCGACCCGCCTGCGTTCAGCATCTGAAAGAGCATTGCGGCGGGCCACACCGACGGCTCGACGAACGCGGCAGCCGACGCGCTGAGCGTCGCGATGATGTCGAGCCAACCGGCGGGGTTCACTTGACGGGTGATGCGGCGCACAACCAGTTGCATGGGGAGGGCGAACAACAGCAGGACGAGCCCGACCGCGACGTGGTTCTCGCCGACAGCGGGTATCGCAATCGCCGCCAGACCCACTGCGGTGACCACGATCATCCGCATACGGAACGGCCAGACGCCAGAGGGCGTTCGTGTCGCGAGAGTGGTGGCGGCGGGGCCGCCAGGTGCGCCCATAGTCATACACATCGGCACGAAAATGCCGCCGCTACACAAAATGTGCTCGTCTGGTCCCTACATCGGGTCGGGCACGCCGAGGTACTGGCCACGGACGTAGTCGCGGCCCGTGGTTTCGAGACGCCAGATCGAGCCTTTCTCGCAGCCGCGCCGGCCGGTGACCCGCATCGAGTCGAGCATCAGCCGGCGAACGAGCTCGGGCAGGACGTCGCCGTGCGAACACACCACGGCGGTGTGGTCGGCGAGTTCGGCCATGGCGACCATGGTGTCGCCGCCCAGCGCTCCTTCGGTGAACGCCGGCGATGATTCGATCTGGAGGCCGAGTTCGCCGGCGAGCGGCTCGAGGGTCTGTTGGCAGCGGGTGGCAAGGCTCGACACCAGGCGGACGTTGCCACCGTTGCGCATCGTGGCAGTGAGCTCGTCGAGCAGCGTGGCGCAAATGGCCGCGGCCTGGTCGTGCCCGCGCCCGTCGAGGGGCCGTTCGAGGTCGTCGAAGGCATACAAACTACGGTCGCCTGCCGATGCATGGCGCACCAGATACACGGTCACGGGGCGTCACGCTACCGCCGCGCCGATAGGGTTTCGCGCGGCCATGGACTCCCTACGTGTCTTCCTTCATCTTTTCAGCGCGTCGGTATGGATCGGTGGCCAAGTGATCATGATGGCGTTGTTGCCGTTGCTGCGGTCCTTGGGTGACGACGTGCCGAAACGTGCGGCCAGGCAGTTCGGCCGGGTGGCGTGGCCGTTCTTCGGTCTGGTCGTCGCAACCGGCATCTGGAGTTTGCTCGTGATCGACGCCTCGGCCCAGACCACGGGTTACAACGCGACGCTCGGGATAAAGATGCTGTTGGTGGCAATCAGCGGATCGGCGTCGTTCGCCCACAGCTCGACGTCGAGCCGCGTCGTACGGGGCGCAACCGGCGCGGGTTCGTTCCTGGCCGGCCTGGCGGCGTTCTACTGCGGTGTCCTTCTCGTCACTTGAGCCCGCGGCACCCGCTGGTTCCGGAGCTGCACCTATAGCCTCACTGCAATGAAGGTTGAGCGACAATGACGGTTACCGAAGCAGCAATCATCGAGGCACTACGCCCGGTGGAAGATCCCGAACTGCACCGCAGCATCGTCGATCTGAAGATGGTGCGCGACATCACGTTTGATGGAACCGCAGTCACCATCGGCATTGCCCTCACGGTGCCGGGTTGTCCGTTGAAAGACGAGATCACCTCACGCGTGACGAATGCCGCCACGGCACTCGACGGGGTCGATTCGGTCACGATTGACTTCTCGTCGATGACCGATGCCGAACGCGAAGAGCTGCGTATCTCCCTGCACGGAAATCCCTCCGCCACCGCTGGTCAGCAGCAGGCGCACGGGCACGCCGAGGGGCGGGCGATTCCGTTCGCCGACCCGGCGAGCAAGACCCGCGTGCTCCTCATCGCGTCGGGCAAGGGCGGCGTCGGCAAGTCGTCGATCACCGCCAACCTCGCCATCGCCCTGGCGCAGCGTGACAAGAGCGTGGCCATCATCGACGCCGATGTCTGGGGTTTCTCGATCCCGCGCATGTTGGGTGTCGATCGGGCCCCGACCGTGATCGACGAGATGCTCATTCCGCCGGAGGTGCACGGCGTGCGGGCGATATCGATGGGATTCTTCGTCGAAGAGGACCAGCCCGTCATGTGGCGTGGGCCCATGCTGCACAAGGCGCTCGAGCAGTTTCTCACCGATGTTTTCTGGGACGAGCCCGACTACTTGCTGGTCGACCTCCCTCCCGGCACCGGCGATATCTCGCTCTCGCTCGCAAGCTTCTTGCCGCGCGCGGAGTTGTACGTCGTCACCACGCCGCAACCCGCAGCCCAACGAGTCGCACAGCGGGCCGCCTTCATGGCCGAGCACGTCAAACTCGATGTCAAAGGTGTCATCGAAAACATGTCGTGGTTCACCGGCGACGATGGCAAACGCTACGAGTTGTTCGGGGCCGGCGGTGGCCAGGACCTTGCCGATCGACTCGATGTTCCGCTGCTCGGGCAGGTACCGATGGATGTGTCCCTGCGGGAAGGTTCCGATTCGGGGTCGCCGATCATGGCTCGCGCGCCGGAGTCGGAAACCGGCCTGGTTTTTGCGGCGATCGCCGAACAAATCATCGAAGAACTCGGTCCCACCCGGCGCTACAACGCCGAACTCAAACTGATCTGATCCCCGAGAGGAACTCATGGAACTACGAATTGGTATCACCCGGTCGCCACGCGAGGTGTTGGTCGAGCTACCCGAAGACGCCGATCGCGATGCCGTGAAGGCGCAGGTCGAATCCGCGCTCGTCGGCAAGACCGAGGTCTTGTGGATGACCGACGCCAAGGGCGGCGAGGTGGCAATTCCGGCCACGCAGATCGCGTACATCGAACTCACCCCTCCTTCGGCGACTCCTTCCGTCGGCTTCGGCTGACCGCGTCGGCCCTTCTCGCACATGACCGCGCTCCTCGATCGGCGGTTGCTGTTTGTCACCGGCAAAGGCGGCGTCGGCAAAACGGTGCTCAGCGCGACGATCGCGACGATCGCGGCGGCGCGCGGCAAGCGCGTCCTGGTCGCCGACCTCGATGGGCGAGGAGACCAGCGTTCCACCTTCGGATCCGCCCCACTCACGTTCGTCGCTCGTGACGTCGCTCCGGGGATCTCGGCGCTGTCGATGCAGAGCGAAGCGTCGCTCGAGGAGTACCTCAGACTGTTCCTGCATCTGCCGAAAGTCGCCCGCATCGGCATGTTGTCCCGCACGCTTGCCTTCGTCGCCAACGCGGCACCAGGGGTAAACGAGATCCTGGGTGTCGGGAAGTTCTTCTACGAACTCGAAGAGGACAACTACGACCTCGTCGTCGTCGACGCTCCGGCGTCGGGACACATACTGGGACACCTCAACTCGCCCCAGATTCTTCGTGAGCTGACCCACGTTGGCCTCGTGCAGTCGCAGACGCAGAAGATGGTCGACCTCTTGAGCGACCCCGTGCAGACCGGTGCGATCATCGTCGCGACACCAGAAGAGATGCCCGCGACCGAGACCCTCGAGCTCCTCGAACGGTTCGAAGCCGAGAGCCTGGTCGAGCCGGCCGCCATCATCGTCAACCGGGTGTTGCCGCAGCTGTTCAACCCGGCCGAGCGTGACATCTTCGATGCATTGTCCGGCGATCGTCGTCCCGAGATCGCCACGTTGGTCGGCCCCGGTACGGCATCGGTGCTCGATGCCGCACGGTTTGCTGTTGCGGCCCGCGAGGATCAGCAGGTGCACCTCGACCGGCTGTTGGAAGTCGCATCGCCCGATCTTCCGGTGTTGGTTTCGAGCGAGGTGTTCGGCCACGACACGAGCCCCGCGTTGGTTGCCAAGGTGGCCGAAGGGTTGACCGTCGAGGTTGCTCCGTGAGCCAGTCGGCGAGCGGAATCGATCGGCTCCTCGACGCGGAACTCCTCGTCGTGTGCGGGCCCGGCGGCGTGGGTAAGACCACTACCGCAGCCGCATTGGGAGCGTACGCGGCCCAACATCACGACAAACGAGTCCTGGTCATCACGGTCGACCCCGCTCGACGGTTGGCGACTGCGCTCGGTCTCGAGGCCTTTGGGAACCGGGCCACCGTTGTCAGCGCCGACGCGTGGGCCGACGCCGCCGCTCGCCCCAAAGGCGAACTCGCCATTGCGATGCTCGACATGAAGGCGTCCTGGGACGATCTGGTGCGCGCTCACGCACCCGATCCGAAAACACGCGACGCGATTTTGTCGAACGCCTTGTATCAAAACCTCACCGGCCGCTTCATCCAGAGTCACGACTACGTGGCGATGGAGCGACTGCACGAACTGCATCAATCCGGCGACTACGACCTGATCGTCGTCGATACGCCGCCCTCACGGCATGCGATCGACTTTCTCGATGCCCCCGAGCGCATGGCCGACTTCTTCTCCAGCCGGCTCTTGAAGTGGTTGATTGCGCCGAGCAGAGTGCCGCTCGCCGGCATCATGTCGCGATCGTTCACCGCGATCGCCGACCGAATCCTCGGCGCCGGATTCCTGGGAGATATCGCCGAGTTCTTCACCCTGCTCAACTCGATGCATCCCGGCTTTGTGGCGCGGGCAAACGCGGTCTCCGAGACGCTGCACCAACCCATCACCGGGTTCGTCGTGGTGTCGACGTTGGCGGCGGAGCCGGGGCGCGAGGCGCAGTTCCTCTGCGAGACGCTTCGCGAGCGCGGCCTTTCCCTGCAAGCGGTGGTGGCGAATCGATCGTTGCCGGCCAGCATGTACACCGCGGCCGGAGCTCGTGCCGCAGCCAAGATGGTCGACGCGGCCGACGAGCTGGGTACTGCGTTGGCCGCCCCGGCCGGACAGGCGTCGGCCACGACGAAGGTCATCACCGAGGCGGCCGAGAGCTATCAGCGTTACCGCCGGCTCGTCGCGGCGCAAGCGGAGCGTCGAGCCGAACTGGCCAAACAATCCGACGCGTTCGTCGAGGTTCCCGATCGGGGCTCCTCGATCGCCGACCTTCGCGGGGTGTTGGCCATGGGCGCTGATCTCTCGCGCCTCTGAAATTCGACCTGCTCACTAGGCTGGCGCGGTGGCAAGCCTCTCAGAGCTGGCGCGCGACCGAACGGGTCTCGAGCCTCATGAAATTACGCACCTGCAGCGGTTGGCGCGGGTCTGGGGGCTGTTGGCCGACCTCAGCGCAGCCGACCTATTGCTGTTTGCCCCCACCCGAACCGCTGGACAATACGTGGTGTTGGCCCACGTTCGCCCGGTAACGGCCACAACGACGTATCCGACCGATCCGATCGGTCGAACCTATGACCGATCACAACGAAACCTGGTCGCTGCGGCGTTTGATCACGGCGAGCTCGTCGAGGGAGAACTCGAACTCCCGATCACCGGCGAACGTCCTGCTGTGGTCGTCTCGGTGCCGGTGCGGTGTCGAGGCAAGGTCGTCGCGGTGATGTCACGCGAGTCGCAGCCGACGTACGGGCGTCCGTTGAGCGACCTCGAACGTGCATATCGGCGCCTGTTCGACCGGTTCGTGCACATGGTCACCGAAGGGGCATACCCGTTCCCGCGGGATGAAGACGATCAATACAAGGCACCCCGGGTGGGGGATGGATTGTTGCTGCTCGACGCGGACCTGCGTATCTCGTACGCGTCGCCGAACGCCGTTTCGGCCATTCACCGGCTCGGTATCCATCGGCCACTCGTTCGCCGACAGCTCAGCGACCTCGGGCTAGAGGATGGGCCATTGCATGCCGCTGTTCAAGGGCGCGAACCGGTCACGATCGAAGTCGAACGAGGGGCCGACACCACGGTGGTGATGCGGTGTCTCCCGCTGCTCGAAGATGATCAGGTAACCGGCGTGATGGTCGGTTTGCGTGATATCTCGGAACTGCGCCGGCGCGATCGACTCCTGCTGTCGAAGGACGCGACGATCCGAGAGATCCATCATCGGGTCAAGAACAATCTGCAAACCGTGTCCTCGCTACTTCGATTGCAGCGTCGACGGCTCGAGTCCGAGGAGGCCCGCGCCGCGTTGGCAGAGTCGGAACGGCGAATCGCGTCCATCGCGCTCGTCCACGAGATCCTTTCGGAGGATCCCGGCGATGATGCCGACGGCGACGAAGTGTCGTTCCTCGACGTTGTGCGGCCACTGGTTCGACTCGTCGAGGATGGCCTGTCCAGTCCCGAGCGGCCGATGAACTTCGCCGTCGTCGGCGACCTGGGCGTCGTGCCGGCCGAAGTCGCGATGCCGCTCGCCGTGACCCTCACCGAACTACTCCAGAACGCGGTGCTCCATGGCTACGGCCCGTCGCTGTCGGACCACGGGAACATCACGATTACGTTGGCGATGGAGCCCGGCCACGTGCGCATGCGAGTGGTCGATGACGGCGTGGGGGTGCCCGCGTCGTTTCGGCTCGAAGACGAGCACGGTTTGGGTTTGGAGATCGTGCGGACCTTTGTCGTGTCCGACCTGGGCGGTCAGATCGACATTCGTCGCGGCGATGGTCCCGACGGCGCGGCCGGCACGGTGGTTACTGTCGACGTGCCTCTCGCCTCCGAGTGATCGGCGGCGGTTAGCGAGATCGAGAGGCTAGTTCGCGGAAGCGACGGCGATCTTGCGGGCTCGAGCATTCGCCCGGCGAATGTCGCGGCGCTCTTCTTCGCTGGTACCGCCCCAAACGCCGCTGTCCTGGTTGGTGGCGAGCGCGAACTCGAGACATACCTGTTGGGCGTGGCAGGAGTTGCACACGATCTTTGCACTTGCGATCTGCTCGACCGCGGGTCCGGTTGTGCCGACCGGGAAGAAAAGATCCGGGTCGGTGTCGCGACACGCTGCGTCTGCTCGCCAGATTGGCGATTCAAGTGCCTCGGTCGTGGTCATGGTTAGCGCCACAGATTTCCCTCCACTGCGTCGAATTTTGATGTTCAGTGACGTTTTGCGCCTCTTCGCCACACGTTGCAGAGGCTCCTTGACGGAGCCAACCCCCTACAAATCCCCCAGATGAGAACGCGTTTCACTGAACACGCAGAAGGTAGTGCGAATCACTCTGAGTGGCAAGGGGTGATTTTGGGCGCGGAGTGGTTGCTGGGGCAAAAGGTGGCGCAGGGGGAGGTGTGGAACAGCGTTCGCGGGAGCGTTGGGAGGAGCGTTCGCAGGAAATGTGTGCGAGGATTTCGCCATGACTTTGGTTGTAGCCCATCGCGGGGCATCGGCAACGCACAAGGAAAACACGGTCGCGGCTTTTCTTGCGGCGGCCGAGCAGGGCGCCGACTGGGTCGAGCTCGATGTGCGGCGAGCGGGCTGTGGCGCGCTGGTGGTGCACCACGACGCCCACCTGGCCGACGGCCGGCTCATCGCTGCGTACCCAGCCGCAGAGCTCCCCGACGACATCGCGACGCTGGCGCAGGCCCTCGAGGCGTGTGGTGACCTGGGTGTCAATATCGAGGTGAAGAACCTTCGGGACGAGCCTGACTACGACGCCGACAACACCGTCGTGGACGCGGTGGTCGGCATTGCCCGGGGGTTCCTGGACGACGACAAAGTGCTGTTGTCGTCATTCAACATGGAGTCGATGGATCGTGTGCGGGCGATCGATGCGGATATCCCGGCGGCCTGGATAACCGCGGCGATTCCCGATGCCGATCAAGCCGTGCAACGGTGTGTGGCCCATGGGCTGCAGGCGATCAACCCGTACTTCCAACTGGTGACCCCGCGCCTTGTCGCGGTGGCGCACGACGCAGGCCTCAAGGTGTTCCCGTGGACCGTCGACCCCGTCGAGGACATCGAAGCGATGATCGAGGCCGGCGTCGACGGCATCGTCTCGAATGTCCCGGCCACCGTGCGCAAGGTGGTCGATGGGCGAAAGTCCGACTAGCCCAGCAGGCTCAGGCCGTTATCGCTGCGGGCGTCGCGTCGCATATCGGCAGGCAGCAGGCTTACGTAGCAATCGATGCGGTAGAGACAGCCGGCATGACCAGCCGAAGCACCTCGGGGTGATGTTTGATGGTGAGTTCGCTGACCTCGCCGAGATAGTCGCCATCCACCTGGTAGGGGAATGGGCGGTACCCGACGATGCGACAGGACGACACATCGGTGCGGTAGTCGCGATGGCGACCGGCGCCCACGCCGTCGCTGCCGCGCAGCGCCCGGCTGGCGACGCGCAGGAGCGGCACCAGCTTCAGCGACGTCATCGCCAGGACCGCGAGCGGTCGATCCAGGGTGGCCTCCGGCGCCACGTTGAACGGGCGGGTGCCCAGGTAGGTGTACGGGTTCGTGTTGAAGATGATGGCGAACGGTGAGTCGACGGCGGAATCCGAGCGGCGATCGTCGTCGTAGTGCAATCGCATCGAGGCGCTGGAGTGGTCGTAGTGACGCAGGTAGGTGGTGACGGCGGCCCAAGCGAACAACGGGTGGCCGGCGTAGCGTTTGAGGCCGGACCGCTTTTCGACCTGCGCCACGATCGCGGCATCGAATCCGACGCCGGTATGGAACAGGAAATACCGGCCGTTGGCCGAGCCGAGTCCGATGCGCTTGATCGAATCGGTGGCCAGTGCGTCGAGTATCGACGCGGTGGCTTCGACAGGGTCGTCGGAGAGTCCCAACGTCCGAGCAAAGACGTTGGTGGAGCCACCCGGTATCGGTGCCAGGGCGGTATCGGTGCCGGCGAGGCCGTTTGCGGCCTCGTTCAGGGTGCCGTCGCCGCCGAGCACCACGACCACGTCGGTGCCGTCGTTCGCAGCGGATTGGGCAAGGCGGGTCGCGTGGCCCCGTCGGCTGGTTTCGGCCAGGGTGACGTCGTGATCGGCCGAAAGCGCCTTCCGGATCACCACCCGGGCGCGGGCGGTGACTGACGACGCGGACGAGTTGACGATCAGCAGCACCTTCATCGGGGTCGACCGTAACCGCCGCAACTGGCCTGTGGGGCGGAGTTGGTGCCGAGAATGAAAGGAGGGCAACGTTTTTTGTCGTCCGGCTTTGGTATTTGCCCGGCGAACCGTGACAATGCTCAGCATGAATGTGGTTGTTTGTGTGAAGCAGATCCCCGACCCGGCAGACCCGGGCGCGTTGGATCCAGAAACCAAAACCCTCAAGCGCGACGTCAAATTGATTCTGGACGAGTCCGACTCGTACGGCGTCGAAATGGCGCTCCAGCTGGTGGGCGAAGCCGGCGACGGCGAGGTCACCCTCGTGTCGATGGCTCCCAACAGCGAGGTCGGTGGCTTGCGGACCGCGCTCGCCATGGGCGCGGCC
>RCMY010005138.1_pt1 | contig 11156 bp, 10 predicted proteins | sample 2041341 | NCBI WGS metagenome assembly RCMY01 (sample SAMN09708234, study PRJNA481090) | Marine sediment metagenome, whole genome shotgun sequencing project.
GGGGGCGTTCTCGTCGCCACGATCTCTTGTCTGGTCGTGTTCTCGGCCGGCCAGATCTCGCGTGTCGAACCCACCGATCCCACGGTCGTCGATCGCACGATCGACGAGACAGCGACGCTCTTCATCGATCCGACGGTCATTCCGTCACCCTTCGTTCCGAGCGAGCCATCCTCGGCATTTGGCCTCTCGCTACTCGACGTCGATGTCGGCGTCGTGGCCATTGGCCAGCAGGGCATCAGGGGTGCAACGGCGAGCGTGCTCGTCGTGCCCGCGACCGGGGCGATCACCATCGGTGATGTCGTCCTCGCGGAACGAAGTATCACCGCGGCGAACAACACCTTGGTCGTTGTCGACGCTCGACGAATTCGGGTGCTCGAGATCGGCACCGAAGGAACGCTCATCGAGATCGGCTCCTACCAGCGGACCGATGATGCAACGTTCGGCGATATCGCAGCAATGGGCGCCAACACCGTCGCCATCACCCGGGAACCCCCCGAGGGCGAGCCGGCGTTCGTCGACGTGTTCGACCTCAGCCACGGTGTCACACCCGTTGTCGCCCTGGCTCCCGGACTCGAGCGGATCTCCGTTGCGGTCGACAGTGCCGGTGATCTCGTTGCGGTGAGTGGCGTGCGAGACCGGGGCGAGACCGGCGAGGTGCAGTTCTTCCGGCGATCGACCCAAGCGTGGCTCGTCGATGCGCGCTTCGATGCGATTGGCGGAGGAGCCGTCCGGGCGTCGTCGTCGGACCCTGCCACCTTTCATGTCCAGCGCAATGGCTTCTTCACCCGCCCCACCGGAACCTGGAGCCTCATTGCCTCGGACGAGGACGGTGCGCTGGCGATCGACCGCGAACTCCTCGTCCAGTCATCGAGCCTCGCCATGGCCGACGGGATGGCAGCCTTTGGGATGCCGAACAGCGAACTGGTCATGACCTTCGATGTTGCCGAGGACGGCATTCGCCATGTCCAACGGGTGGTTGCGCCGATCCCGGTGCCAACCGATGGCACACCGACGCCGCAACGACCGCCGGTCTCCCGGTTCGGCTCGAGCGTTGCGTTCGTCAATGGCAGACTGCTCGTCGCCGGACCCGGTGCCGCGATCGATGGTGTGGCCGACGAGGGCTTGGTGTTCGCCTTCGATGCGACGGTCGGACCGGCAGGCTGCACCATCACCGGAACCAACGGCGACGACACGCTCAATGGGACGACCGCCGACGATGTGATCTGCGGGCTCGGCGGCAACGATCTGATTCGAGGCAACCTCGGCTTCGACCGGATCTACGGCGGTCCCGGCGACGATGACATCAGTGGCGACGCCGACGATGACCTGCTGGTCGGCGGTGACGGTCACGATCGGCTCGCCGGTGGCGCCGGAGACGATTGGATCCTCGGCGGTCCCGGTGACGATGCGCTCTACGGCGGCGCAGGCAACGATCACCTTGATGGAGGTGAAGGGCGTGATGCTTGCTACGGAGGGGCCGGCATCGACACCTTCGAAAACTGTTGAGCGACGAAAGCTGTTGAACGACTTGGTGACGCTAGGCGTGGCGGACGCCAAGGGCGTGAGCGACGTGCGGGTTGCCACCGAGTCTGAGTGCCAGTTGGCTCGTGAGCTCGTGGGTCATGATGTCCCACATTCGATCGATGAGTTCGGCCGTCATGATCACATCGTTGTTGATCCCCAGCGTCGCCTCTCGTCGCAGTCGATCAGCGAGTGATCGCAAGCCGATCAGCGAGGCTGCCGAAGCGAGATCAAGCGGTGCGGCTCCTGCCGCGCGGGCGGCACGAACCCGAGGTTCGGCATCATCGATCACGCTCGAGACGATCAGTTCCACGAGTGTCTCATAGTGGGAACGCTCGGCCCGAGGTCCACGAACCAGGAGCGTCTGGGCGGCGCTGCGCCCGGACTGGCGGGTGAGGCGAGCCATTTGCGCCTGGATACCGATGACCCAGGCTTGTCGGCGGCTCCATTGGGCCCGTGGTGATGGCTGCTGAACGTACGGGATGGCGAGATCGGCTCGCCGACCGATCGTCGAGTCGTATCGTAAGCGGGCATCGGGGTCGGACAAGACCCGCCACGCATCATTCAGTTTCGCCATTGCCATCCCACCGTCATCGCTGGGTGCGACATCAGGATGGAGTCGGCGTGCCATTTGCCGGTAGGCCTGGCGGAGAACATCGCCCGAACATCCGACCTCGACGCCGAACAGGTCATAGAGGGTGAGCGCGCCACGATCGTGCGGGGCGCCCACTCGATCCGATGATGTACCAGTGCGACCCATACAACCCAGTCTGTCTCGTTCCGCCCCGCTTGCGACGCCCCGAGTGCACCGCATCGCCGCCGGCTACGGCCAAACTGAGGGCATGACCAGCCTCCCGATCCTTCTCCACATCAGTTCGCCCGCCGAGTGGGCCGCGGCCCAGGCGGCAGGCTCGTACCGCGCCGACTCTCTCGACTCGGAAGGATTCATCCACCTCTCGACACCGGAGCAAGTACTGATTCCGGCCAACGAGCGATACGCCGGACAGTCGGGACTCATCCTGCTCCAGATCGACGGATCGAAGCTGACCTCGGAATTGGTCTTCGAGGATTCCTACGGCAGCGGCATCGAGTTTCCCCACGTCTATGGCCCCATCGATCTCGATGCTGTCATCGACACGATCGACTTCCCGGTGAGTGACGACCGCACGTTCGAACTTCCCCCTCGACTCAGAGGAACCGCAACAGGCTGAGCCGTCCACCTGGCCAAACGGCGTTTCAGGCGGTTCCTCGCCGAAAGGTGATTTGCACTTCCCCTCAGCTTGTCCAAGCAGATGCCGAAGGAGCGGGAGTCATCCGCCACCTTCGAGGTTTCGCCAATGCTGGTCTGCCCCAGAACGACGTCGCCCCTTCGACGTCTCGCCGCTGTCTTCGCCATGACAGCCTTCGCCCTTATCACCGTTGCCGGTTTCGGCACATCCGCAGGAGCAACAACATCCGCAGGAGCAACAACATCGGTGCCGTGTATCGGCCAGACACCGCCGCCTCAACTCGAGGTCACGAGCGCGAGCCGCTCCTCGGTGTACCGCTTGTATTGCGCCAGCCTGCTCCGCCTCCCCGAGGGAGATGGGCTGGACTACTGGACCAGCGAGCTCCTCGCTCGTCGTCTCGATGTGGCTTCGATGGCGCAGGCATTCATCAGCTCCGATGAGTTCGTCGTCCGCTACGGGAGCATTGACGATCGAGGATTCCTCGACCTGGTGTACCGCAATGTTCTCGGTCGTCCCTCGGATGATGACGGCTATCGCTACTGGTCGGCAGAGCTTGCCCGCAGGTCCTTCGGTCGCGAAGACCTCCTGATCGCCTTCTCCGAGTCGGCGGAGTTCGTGACGGCGACCAATACCAGCGATGCCGCCTCGGCAGGCAACCTGAACTTCACCGTCGGTGGTATCGATGCCCGCGCCGCGGCCGACGCCGAACTCGGGCTCGGTACCTACGTTGCCTCTCAGTGCTGGACCGACCGATACGGCGGAAACGTTCGCTGGGTCCGTGGATCCTGGAATCTGACGTGGTGCATCCGGCCGGACCCGAACTGGTCGCCGTGGATCACCGACGCCGTGTATGTCCACGAAGCGTTCCATGCTCGAATCTCGTTGCTCTACACCCACCGCGATCACCTGACGCACGAGCAGCGGATCGAAGTCGAACGAGTGGTGAATGACCAATCAGCGAATGAGGGGCTGGCGGATCTCTGGGCGATGCGCCTCGTTCCTCAGTACGAGGGCGCCCCCCAATACGCGGCCAACCGATTCACCAACGCGATCTGGGAAGAACTCTTCGCCCGCTATCCCCTGGGCGGCCCGCTACCTTCGTAGCGCATCGCGGGCCCGACTCAGCCCAGGAACAGGCGATAGGCCGGGTTGTCTGACTCCTCGGAGAAGCCGTAGCCCAATTGATCGAGGAACGCGACGAAGTGCTCGTCGTCGGACGCCGGTACCTGCATTCCGACCAGGACGCGAGCCACGTCCGAGCCGTGATTGCGATAGTGAAACAGCGAGATGTTCCAGTCGGGCGCCATGCTCGTCAGGAAGGTGGTCAACGCTCCCGGACGTTCGGGGAACTCGAATCGATACAGACGCTCGTCATCGGCGAGGGTCGAATGTCCGCCGACGAGATGGCGCAGGTGAAGCTTTGCCAGTTCGTCGTCGGTCAGGTCGAGTGTCTCGAGCCCGGCAGCAACGAATGTTGCCGCCAGTTCCCGTGCCTCCGCTCGGCTCGACACCGCAAGGCCGACGAACACACACGCACGGTCGGCATCGGCGATGCGATAGTTGAACTCGGTGACGGATCGGTCCTCGCCGATGAGTTCGACGAACCGCCGAAAGCTGCCCCGACTCTCGGGAATCGTGACGGCGAAGACCGCCTCGCGCTCCTCGCCGATTTCGGCCCGCTCGGACACGAAGCGAAGCCGGTCGAAGTTCATGTTTGCCCCACAGGCGATGGCAACAAGGGTCTCACCGGTGATCCCGGTGCGCTCTATGTACGACTTTGCCCCGGCAACCGCAAGCGCGCCGGCGGGCTCGAGGATCGCCCGCGTGTCGGTGAAGACGTCCTTGATGGCGGCACAGACTTGGTCGGTGTCAACACGAATGATCTCATCGACATAGGCCGACGCCAGCCGGAACGTCTCTCGCCCGACCTGTTTCACCGCAATGCCGTCGGCGAAGAGACCGACCGTGCTCAACTCGACTCGCTCGCCGGCCTCGAGTGACTGGGCCATGGCGTCGGAATCGGTTGTCTGAACACCGACGATCCTCACCTCCGGGCGCAACGCCTTGACATAGGCCGCGACCCCCGAGATCAGGCCACCGCCGCCAATGGCAACGAACACCGCGTGCAACGGCTCGGTGTGCTGTCGCAAGATCTCCATCCCGATCGTTCCCTGCCCGGCGATGACGTCGGGATCATCGAAAGGATGGACGAAGGTGAGCGACCGCTCCGTCGAGAGTTCGACCGCCCGCTCGTTGCACTCGAAGTACGACTCGCCGTGCAAGACGACCTCGGCTCCACGAGCACGCACCGCGTCGATCTTCAACGCCGGTGTTGTCACCGGCATGACGATCACGGCGTGACAGCCCAGCCGCTCCGCTGCCATGGCGACGCCCTGCGCATGATTACCGGCCGAGGAGGCGATGACGCCACAGGCGCGTTGTTCGGCACTGAGGTTCGCCATCTTGTTGTACGCGCCGCGGATCTTGAACGAGAAGACCGGCTGCAAATCCTCTCGCTTGAGCAGAATTCGATTGTCCAGACGCTCCGAGAGGATCGCGGCGACGTCGAGCGGTGTCTCGTCGATGATCTCGTACACCCGAGCGTTGAGAATCCGTTTCAGATACTGCGTTGCCTCGGCGTCGGTCAGAGGTTCATGTTCGGTCACCACATCGTCACGCTACGGGCAAATGGCGACGCGGCGCTGTACCGCTCAAACCAGTACGATCAGCCGATCGCTGGCAAGCAGAAGGAACGGTGATCGTCGCATGAACCTGAACCCACCGAATGATCACCAACTCCTGGTCTTCTGGGTGTCACTCCTGCTCATTTTGATCACTGCTCGGGCCCTTGGCGAACTGATGCGGCGCATCGGTCAACCGGCCGTCGTCGGGCAACTGGCTGCCGGCCTCCTGATCGGTCCGTCGCTGCTGGGCCGGGTTGCGCCTGGCGCCTTCGACTGGCTCTTTCCCGCCGACGATGTGCAGACCGGCATGCTTTTCACCGTCGGGTGGATCGGCGTCTTGCTCCTACTGGTTGCCACGGGATTCGAGACTGACCTCGGACTGATCAGCCGCCTCGGGCGAGCGGCGACCGTCGTCTCCACCGGGTCGCTCGTGGTCCCGGCGATTGCCGGATTTGCCACCGGCTGGTTCATCCCCGAGGCGTTCGTCGGCGATGGCACGCAACGCTACATTTTCGCTCTGTTCATCGCGGCGGCGCTGTCGATCTCTTCATTGCCGGTCATCGCCAGAATCCTCTCCGAAATGGGCCTCATGCGGCGCAACTTCGGACAGCTCACCCTCGCAGCCGGGATGGCCAACGACGTCGTCGGCTGGATTGCCCTCGGTTTCATCGCGGGCCTGGCCCAAGCCGGGGGAGTGCAGCTGGGCGATCTGGTCTTCACCATCGGGGGAGTGACCATCTTCTTCGTCGGTGCCTTCACCATCGGCCAGCGAGCCGTCGATCACTCGCTGAAGCGGGTGCGCGCCGCCGGCGACGACCCACTCGCCGGGCTCACGGTCATCCTCATCACCGCCCTTGCGTTCGGCGTGATCACCCAATGGCTGCACGTCGAGGCCGTACTCGGAGCGTTCGTTGCCGGGGTGATCATCGCTCGGTCTCGGTTCGCCGATCACCAGCTGATCAAGCCGTTGGAAACCATGACCAACGCAGTGTTTGCTCCGGTCTTTTTCGCGACGGCGGGCTTGCGTGTCGATCTCGGACTGCTTGCCGACGGCGAAACCTTCGTCTGGGCCCTCATCGTGCTCCTCGCCGCTTCGCTGTCGAAGTTCATCGGCTCGATCGCCGGTGCTCGGATCTCTCGGCTCTCGCTGCGGGAGGGAGCAGCGCTTGGTGTCGGTTTGAATGCTCGAGGAGCGCTCGAGATCGTCATCGCCACGGTCGGTCTCTCCCTTGGCGTGCTCAACGACCGCTCATACACCGTCATCGTGCTGATGGCCATGGCAACATCGATGCTGGCACCACCGCTTCTGCGGCGAGTTCTGTCGGGCTGGGAAGGCGATCCCGCCGAACGTCGACGCATCGATCTCGAGCAGCAGCTGGAAAGCAATGTTGTCGTGACCGGAGGCCGAGTCCTCTTGCCAACCCGAGGTGGACTCTCATCACTGGTCGCAGCGCAGGTCGTCGAGCTGGCCTGGCCGGCACAGTCTGAGGTCACGCTTCTCACGGTCGAGAACAATGTCGCCGGTGACACCACTGCCATGCGCAACGTCCTGTTCGCTCGCAAGGTGCGAGATCTGCGTTTGCCGGCGCAACCTGCACTCGAAGCGATGTTGGCCGAAGCTCGGCTGGGCTACAGCGCCATCGTGATCGGCGCCGACTCCGCAGACAGCTCGGCAGCCGGTAACGACGATCACGTGTTGTCGCCCCTCGTCGATGCATTGATCGAGCGAAGTCCGATCCCGGTCGTCGTCGTTCGCCGGCCACCGGCGGCCGCCGGCCTGCCGTGGGCGTTCAGTCGGGCGCTCGTGCCGCTGTCGGGAAGCCGGGCATCGCTGGGAGCACAGGAAATCTCGTGCTACCTGAGTGCAAACATCGGCACCCATCTCCACCAACTCCACGTCTCGACCAACACCTCGCAGCGTCGCGATCAGATCTTCGGTGAATGGACGGGGGGGCCGCTTCGCTCGATCCTCGATGCTGCCGCCCAACGAGCAATCGCGGCGGGCGCCAATCAGACGAGCGTCATCGCCTACGCCGACAACGCCGGCGCACAGATCATTGCCAGCAGCAAGGAACTCGGGGTCGACCTCATCGTGCTGTCGGGAACGAGTCGTTCGGTCGGTGGCGCACCGTTCCTCGGTCACACGATTCGCCATGTCCTCGACAACACCGATGTCACCGTGGTGATCGCCGTCACCCCGTCGGGGGTGCCAGCCCAGCAGCCGCCCGACAACGAACCGCGAGCAACTCACGAAGATCTTGTCGCAGGTCCCGGCTGAACTCGTTGCGGTAGGTCTCGTCGGTGACCAATGAGACTGCGAACTGCAGTCCGCTGAAAGCGGCAATGAAGCCCGAGACCACAAGCAGTGAGCGGGTCACAACGAGTGGATGACCGACAAGCGAGAGTTCGAGTAGAGGATCGAAGTCGGCCTCGGTCAGCGTGGTCCACTGCAGAATCGTTTCCCGGCCGACGGTGAACAGTCCGAAGACCACGTAGAACGCTGCCACCATCAGCGCAACGAGAAGAATCTGAAGGCCTTGGGTCACGAGAATGAGCAGGCCGAGATTGAATCGTTCACGACGACGGAGAGGGTCGGGCCGGGGGACTGGTTGGTGCCGAGGTTCCGGGCTGTCGGCAAGGGGCGATCGGCGGCAGAGTTCGCCGACCTCGGTCCACGATGCGAACGAGTTCAGATCGTCGAGTTCGTGACGCATGCCGAGCACGATGAACAGGAGCCCGATCGAGACGATGAAGCCAATCACGATGATGAAGAAGAGCATCGGGATCCGGGACGCCACCTGCCAGATCTCTGCGTTCACGAACAGGAAAGCCGAGAAGAGCAGCAGCAGGGGGAGTGATTTGGCGAAGAGGTTGACCATGTCGGCGAGTTGTCGCCGCAACTGGCGCAGCGCCCACGGAATCATCGGGAAGAGCCCATAGCTCGTCACGAGGTAGCCGACACCAAGGACGGTGAGGTTGATGGCCAGCCATTGGAAAAAGTCGCTGACGTTCTCGGTGGTGAAGGCTCGCAGCAGCGGCGGGACGATGACGAACACCGCGAGTTCGAGGGGCCCGACCTGGTCGGGTACCTGGTTCCAGCGGCGCCCCCGAAGCCGATTCACCACCGAGAGCGTTCCCAGGATCGCCGCGACACCGATGCCGAAGAGCCCCGCCTGATCCCAGCCTTCGACATCGTCACTGAACGTGAGGAACAGCTCGGCGAACGTGACGAGCACCAGGAACCGGAACATCCTGGTGAAGATGTCGTCGGAAGCCGAGTAGTCGCCCATGAGGTGGGGAACGCCTCGGTCGACGAACCAGTCGTCAACGGCGGCCTGGTCCGAGAGCTGCTGCGTCATCGCCGCCGAGGCTACATCCTCCCCACCATTCTGCCGATTGAGAGACCATGACGCGCCGACGATCCGCGCCACGGTGCCCACCGGATCGGGTGCCAGTCGCTGCCGCTACCCGCGTTGGCTCGTGCCCGATACCGCGGCAGCGGTCACGGAAACGGAAACGGAGGGCGTAGCGGGCGACTTGCACCTCAGGTCGCCAGCATCAGCCCGCCGATTGATCAGTTTATTATGCATGAGAGAGAGGGCGCTTCGTCTTCGGCCGGTCGAGTAGCAGTGGTGACCCGAACTTCGACGCTCGATTCGTCATCCGGGCGACGGATCCCTACGCCGTTGCCCACCTCTGGAGTCTCGACGTGCGCGCGGCAATCTGGGACTACGCCGCCATCACCCCGTCGTGTGCCGTGACGAATCACGGAGCGGAACTCCTCATCGAAGGCGCCGTGCCGTCTACCGAGTACATCCGCCAGATCATCTACGCCCAGGTCCGTATTGTCGCTGCGCTCGAAGCAGCCGCCATCGATCGCCGAACGTGGCACACCCGGCTGTAGCCGAGCCCACGAGGAGGCCGTCTCGAAACCGTGTCCCTCGAAACCGTGCCGAACCAGACATAATCGTCATTATGCATTACTTATGCCCGAAGGGCAGTCCTCGGCCAGAGTCTTCAACAATCGGTCGTGGACCCGCATAACCGGTGCAGAGTGACGTGTGACTACGTGACGGTGCAGCGCAGATCATCGGCAAGGTCCAACACCAAGTCCAGGCCAGCGCCTGCCGACAGGTCCGGGTAGACGAATTCGACGTCGAATCGGTCGGCTGGATCAGAACCCGGGCCGTCGTAGACGACGGCGACTTCGGCGGCCTGCACCGACCCGGACAGCAACGATGCCACGACCCTTCCCGCCGCGGAGGCTGCGCCTTCCACCATCCGGGAATGCCACACCATCCCGGCGCAGGGTTGACCGCCGACCGTCACCGACCACAACCGGTCCGCCCACTGCCTCGTACACCGGTAATGCTCGTTCGACGTCGACACCAACCCCGAACGCGTGATGCCGTGGCGTAGCAGCTGGTCGTCGCGCAGATCAGCGACCCGAAGATCGTCACGCAATACCAACGTGCGAAGCGACCAGCCTTCGAGTTCGGCACGCCGCAACTTCGGTGCGCTCCCCCACGCCTGCCGCATCACGGTCTCCAGCAACGCCCCCACCTCACTCCGGGCGACATAGGCCGAACCGATCGGGTCCCCCCGGTCGGTGAAGATCGGTGAGAACCGTGCATCACCGAGCCCAGACCGGTTGAACACATCACGCGATTGGCCTTGACGTGAGTGGCGGTGGCGTGTCGCGTTGACCCAGGCGCTACCTGCCGGGAGCACATCGCTGCGCAGCGTCGGCAGGTGATACGGGTCCGGGACTGGGCAACCAGCCGGGTCAGGGCATTCGGCTGCGGTCAAGAAGCGAGCCCCGCCGCAGCGGCGTCACGGTTCGCGGCGTCGAACACCCGAGCCGGTGCGGTGCGAACCAGTTCGGCGGCCACAGCGTCGGACAGCGATGCGTTCGGCTCGGCAATCCACGCCCACATGTCCCACCCCGAATACCCGGCGCTCGTCAACACGGCCAGGACCGGGAGCCACACCGGGTCGGGTTCACAGCCGTCATCCAGCAACACCGCCGGTACACCAGTTTCGCCGTTGACGTCAACGGTGAACAACTCACCCCGATCCGCGGCACGCCGGACCCGTTTGTGGGCCGTGTTCGGCTTGACCCCCCATATCTCGGCCAGGTCCTTCACCCGAAGCAGGCCACCATCGACCAGGCCCTGGCGTCGTTCGTGCACCAAACGGGCGTTGCGGACCAGACGCCGCGAATCGCCGACCACGAACCGCAACTGCTCGAGCCCAAGCCCACCCGGCACCGCCGACAACTCAGCATCGCCATGATCGAGATGGCCGCCGCCGGTGGCGGCCAACTCGATTGCGCTCGTTCCTGGTGTCACAATACACCTCCTGTCCACAGTGTACTTCACAACGATGGTCGTGACTAGAAGGACACTCGGGTATCGGGCACTACGCGGGCGTCGACTGAGGGCGCACGTATCCGAAAGCGGCCCATTCGTCACCGGCACTGGCATCCAGGGGCCTACCCAGCGAGGGCGTTGTGGAGCGAAATCAGGTCGTCGGTGGCGCTGTCGGGGTTGTCGAGGATCAGGAGGGCTTCGTCGACGGAACCACCGACGCCGAACACGTCGCAATCCCCGCAGGCGAGTGCTTCCTCGACCGCTACGACGCCCGAACAGGACCACACCCAGCAGGGGACTGACCCAGGGCACGCCGCCAAGTCGGCGGGCTCCGGCCCCTACCTGGTCAC
>RCMY010005140.1_pt1 | contig 11152 bp, 11 predicted proteins | sample 2041341 | NCBI WGS metagenome assembly RCMY01 (sample SAMN09708234, study PRJNA481090) | Marine sediment metagenome, whole genome shotgun sequencing project.
GGATTGCTTCAGATATCAACGATGATCTTGCCGAAATGTTTGCCAGATTCCTGATGACGGAAAGCATCACCGAGATCGGCGAGCGGGAAAGATTTGTCGAGCACCGGCTTGAGACCATTGGCCTCGATCGCCGCGATCATGTCGATCTGCTGCTTGCGCGAACCAACGGTCAGGCCCTGCACCCGCAAATTCTTGCCCATCAGCAAGCCGGTTTGCACAGGACCTGCAAAACCGGTCAACACGCCGATCAGCGCGATATGACCACCGATCCGCGTCGCCATCATCGACTGGTTGAGTGTTCCGGGGCCGCCGATTTCGACCACACAATCGACGCCCTTGCCGCCGGTCAGTTCGAGCACTTTCGGCCCCCAGGCTTCGACTTCCTTGTAATTGATCAGATGATCGGCACCGAGTTTCTTCAACCGCTCCAGCTTTTCATTGGATGACGAAGTAGCGATCACCGTCGCACCAGCCGCCTTGGCAAATTGCAGCGCGAAGATCGAGACGCCGCCGGTGCCTTGAACCAGCACAGTGTCACCCGGCTTCACGCAGTTATCGACAAACAATGCCCGCCAGGCGGTAAGCCCTGCACAAGTCAAAGTGGCGGCTTCGGCGGCGCTATAGCCCTTTGGTGCGAGGGTCCACGAGGTTGTCGGGCCGACCGCCTTCTCGACCGCATAGCCGTCGATCCCATCACCCGGCACGCGCTTGAACCCGCCCTCTGGAATCGAACCATCGAGCCATTCGGGGAAGAAGGTCGAGACCACCATATCGCCGGCCTTGAAGCCTTTGACGCCCTCTCCCACCGCAGTGACCTCGCCCGCGCCGTCGGACATCGGGATGCGGTTTTCCGCTGTCGGGATCATCCCCTTGACCACTGCATAGTCATGATAGTTGAGGCTGGACGCGCGCAGCCGCACCGCGATTTCGCCGGGTCCGGGAGCAGCCGGATCGGGGAGGTCGACAAGCTTGAGATTGTCGAGCGATGCGGGGGCGTGGAGTTGGACGGCTTTCATGGGCGGATCTCCTGAATTTAATTGTTCAATTAAATTTGAGCTTAATCTGGAGGCCGTGGATGGTCAACAATTCCCGCATCGAGTCAAATATCTTGACAAATAGTCACTTAGGTGTCATTTTGACACCATGGCAAAGACGATCAAGATTGATGACGAACTGATGGAAGTTGTCGGCCGCGAGGCCGAGATGATGAGTCGCTCGCTGGCCGGGCAAGTCCGTCACTGGGTACGGATCGGGATGAGCATAGAGAAATCGCGCTTCTTCGACCAGTCGCGGGTGGTCGAAGCGCTGAGCGGGAAATTGGCTCCCGATGCACTGACCGCCGGTGAACAGGAAGCCTATGTCGACGGCCTGTTTGACGCCGCGCGCTCCGGCACGGTCGAGCAGGACAAATTCTTCGCAGCACGCAAAGCCAAGGGTCTGGGCGTAGGGTTGCGCGATGGCGAGATTAGCCGGGAAAGCGATTCCGCCAACTGATGGCGATTGTCGCCGGCCGCCCGACCCTGTTCCTGATCGCCGGGCCAAACGGTGCCGGCAAGTCGACCTTCTACGAAACCGTACTGGCCCCGCGCATCGCCGCACCCTTCATCAACGCCGACATCATCCAGCGCGACGAGCTTGGCGATCCCTCGCCCGAAGCCTCCTATCGCGCTGCGGAAATTGCCGAAGAGCGACGGCGGGACCATATGGCGGCCGGCCAGTCGTTCGTCATGGAAACCGTATTCTCGCATCCCTCGAAACTCGAACTGCTGCAGGACGCCCGCGACGCCGGATTTCGCATCATCGTGTTTCATCTGGCCCTTGCTTCAGCGGATCTGGCTGTGGCACGTGTCGAGGCCCGCGCAACCGAGGGCGGTCACCCCGTGCCGGAAAACAAAATTCGCCAGCGGTTTGCGCGCAACACCCCGCTGATCCGCCAAGCCGCATTGCTCGCCGACCGCGCGATGATCTTTGATGCGTCGGCGCTGAACGAACGGCCGGTGGTGTTGCTGGAACTGGCGCAAGGGCAAGTGGCACGGCTGGCTGGTGCGGTGCCGGAGTGGTTTGAAGCGCTTTATGCGGATGTGGTCTGAGGCTGTCGAAGGACCGAGGTGATCACCATCTTAGCCAAGAACTTAACCCAATATCGATTTGTCCTACTTGAAAAAAGGTGATCGGGTGCAACATAGCGCGCACCCATCCTTCGACAAGCTCAGGACGAACGGAAGAGTGTTGCTGGCCTTGAACGTGGCAGATTGACACCGTAAAAACTGCCGTTCGTGCTGAGCCTGTCGAAGTACGAATTCGCACAATCTATCCCCGCGACCGACACCGAGCCAGTTCGGAGATCAAATCCCAATCCTCAGCAATCAACGCCCGCTTTTTCGCCCGCGACCAGCCTTTGATCTGGCGTTCGGCGGCAAGGGCTTCTTCACGTTTTGCGAAATATTCGCTCCAGACCAATTCGACCGGTCGCCGGCTGGACGTATATCCCTCGATCATTCCGGACTGGTGGGCGGCAACGCGCGCTTCAAGATTGTCGCTATGGCCGGTATAATAACTCCCGTCCGCGCATTTCAGCATATAAGTCCAGAATGCCATGAATGCACAATAGCGTGCACCCGCCCTTCGCCAAGCTCAGGACGAACGGAAGGGGGTGATTGGCCTAAAGTGTTAAGCGAAAGACGCTCCAAAACCCCGTTCGTCCTGAGCTTGTCGAAGGACCGTGGCGTTCACCAATACGGCTCCTTACGTCGCCGATTTATTCCCACTCAATAGTCCCCGGCGGCTTGCTGGTATAATCGTAAACCACCCGGTTGATCCCTTTCACCTCATTGACGATCCGCGTCGATACGCGGGTCAGGAAGCTGGCGTCGAAAGGGTAGACGTCGGCGGTCATGCCGTCGGTGCTGGTGACGGCGCGCAGGCCGCAGACATTGTCATAGGTGCGCTGGTCGCCCATCACGCCAACGGTCTTGACCGGAAGCAATACGGCGAAGGCCTGCCAGATCGCGTCGTACAATCCGGCGTTGCGGATTTCCTCGAGATAGATCGCGTCGGCCTTGCGCAAGATATCGCAGCGTTCCTTGGTCACTTCGCCGGGGATACGGATTGCGAGACCTGGTCCGGGGAACGGATGGCGACCGACGAAAATCTCCGGCAGTCCCAGTTCGCGACCCAGTTCACGGACTTCGTCCTTGAACAATTCGCGCAACGGCTCGACCAGCTTCATGTTCATCCGCTCGGGCAGACCGCCGACATTATGGTGCGACTTGATCGTCACGCTGGGTCCGCCAGTGAACGATACGCTCTCGATCACGTCGGGATAGAGCGTCCCTTGCGCGAGGAAATCAGCGCCGCCGACCGCTTTGGCCTCTTGGTCAAATACGTCAATGAAGGTCGCGCCGATGAACTTGCGCTTCTTTTCCGGGTCGGTGACGCCAGCGAGACCGCCGAGAAACAAATCTTCGACATCACGGTGGACCAGAGGCATTTTATAATGTTCGCGGAACAGGCTGACCACCTGGTCGGCCTCGCCCATCCGCATCAGACCGTGGTCGACAAAGACGCAGGTCAGCTGCTCGCCGATCGCTTCGTGTATCAGCACGGCGGCAACCGCGCTGTCGACGCCGCCGGACAGGCCGCAGATGACTTTCTTGTCGCCGACCTGCTCGCGGATTTCGGCAATTTTGGCTGCCTTGAATTCGGCCATCGTCCAGTCGCCGGCACAGCCGCATACATGGCGGACGAAATTGGCGATCATCCGGCCGCCGTCGGGCGTGTGGACAACTTCGGGGTGAAACTGGGTGCCATAATAGCGCCGCTCGTCATCGGCGATCAGCGCGAAGGGCGCGCCTTCGGTGGTTGCGACAATCCGGAAGCCGGGCGCGAATTCGGTGACCTTGTCGCCGTGGCTCATCCACACCTGATGCTTGTCACCAACCTCCCACAGGCCGTCGAACAAGACGCATTCTTCGCTAATCTCGATAAAGGCGCGGCCAAATTCACCGCCAAATTCACCGCCTGCACCCGATTCCACTTTGCCGCCCAGCTGATGCGTCATCACCTGCTGGCCATAGCAGATGCCGAGGATCGGCACGCCGCTTTCGAAAATCACATCCGGCGCGCGCGGGCTGCCTTCTTCCGGCACCCCGGCGGGTGATCCGGACAGGATCACGCCCTTGGGTTTCAGCCGGTGAAAGGCCTCCTCGGCGCTGTTGAACGGAGCAATCTCCGAATAGACCCCCGCTTCGCGCACCCGGCGGGCGATAAGTTGCGTGACCTGAGAGCCGAAATCGACGATCAGGATGGTTTCTTCATGAGCTATGGACATGGCTTAGGCGCTTAGTGGGCCGCCTCTTTTGAGTCCAGTGGATTTGTCTGATATCGCCTCAAAATCCGTCCCTTCTCAGGCCGTCGCAAGTTCGCCGAGAAATACCGCCAGAATCACCCCGATGGCGGTCGCGACACCAGCCATATGATGATCTTCCTTATAGGCCTTGGGAAAAACCTCGGTCGCGAGCGAGGCGACCACCGCGCCAGCGGCGAAACATCGGGTCGCGGCCAGCACATGCGGAGAGACGCCCTCCAGTGCGAAATATCCTATGATCGCTGCGGCGGATAAGATCAGCGCGGTCATCGCCCAGAGCCCCAGCGTCTTGCCTCTCGACAGCCCGTTGCCGACCATCTGCTTGGCCCCGCCCGCTGCTTCGGGAAGGTTGGAGAGCAGAATCGATCCGGCCAGCGCGGCGACTTCAATCGGCGCAGCCCCGATCAGGGCGACCCCGAGCGCCAGATTTTCCGGCACACCGTCGAGCGTGATCGCGGCGAGCAAACCACCGCCGCCTTCCGCTCCCCATTTTTCGTCAATCCAGTAATCGACGCCGGAGAACACCACCGCCCCGGCAGCGACCGCGCCCAGCCCGACCCAGAGATTGCTTTGCTCGACGGCGGGCTGGATCATCTCGCTGACCAGCGAGACGATCAGCGCACCGCCGGCCAGCGCGATGACAAAGCCTTCGGTCTTGCTGGATATCTTCCCGTAAACACCCCAGAGAGCGCCCGCGATCAGCGCGGCTGACACCACCGCCACGACAAGAAAGGTCATCAACATGTCGCGATAACCCCCGGGTGCAAACTAGGTTGCCTCAACCATATCCCGGAGTTCTGTTTTCAATATCTTGCCAATATGGCTGCGCGGCAGCTCGTCGATCAGGCGCAGTTCGGAGACCCGCTGGGTCTTGCCGAGATTCACATTGGTCGCTGCCTTCAACCCCTCGAGGTCAAGCGTCACGCCCGCATCGGCGACCACAAAACCGACTGGCGTTTCGCCCCATTGCCGCGACGCCACCCCGATGACTGCGGCATCGGCGACACCCGGCTGCGCCATCAAAGCTTCTTCCAGATCGCGCGGATAGATATTGAAGCCGCCCGAGATAATCATGTCCTTGGACCGGCCCATCAAGGTGATGAAACCGTCTTCGTCGACCTTGCCGATATCGCCCATCCGCTGCCAGCGGTCGCCTTTTTCATCATACCAGCTGGCTTCCTCGGTCTTCTCCGGCTGGTTCTGATAGCCGGACATCATCGTCTGCGACCGGCCGACCAGTTCGCCCATCTCGCCGGGAGGCAGTTGCTTGAGATCTTCATCAACCGTGATCACTTCGCTGCCGCCCCAGGCGATACCAACCGTGTGCAATTTGTCGGGATGTTCGTGAGCAAGCAACAGGCAGACCACTCCGCCCTCGGTCATCGAATAAATCTCGATCAGGCCACCGGGCATCCGCTTGAGGACCTCTGCCTTCAGCTCCGCCGAGAATGGCGCGCTGGTGCAATATTTATGGGTCATGCTACTCAGATCAAAATCGTCAAAACCTTCGAAATCCATCAGCCGCTGATATTGCACCGGAACCAGCATTGTGTGGCTCGCCCGGTGCTGCTGCGCCAGCTCGAGCCAGCGCTGGCAATCAAATTTACCCATCAGCAAAATCGTGCCGCCATAGGCAATAGTCGGCGTGAACAGCGCGAGAGTGGTGTTCGAATAAAGCGGTGTCGACAACAGGGTCACCTGCCCCGGCTTGCCATATCCCGTGGCCTCGCCAACCGCCGATTGATACCAGCGCATCTGGCGGCTGTGAACGATACCCTTGGGCGTGCCGGTAGTGCCGCTGGAATAGATTATATTATAGGGGTCGCTTGGTCCGACACCAGTGTCAGCAGGAACCGCGCCTTGCGCTGCCATCCAGTCAAAGATCATCGGCGCATCATCAACCGCGCTATCCATCATGACATGCTTGAGCGGCGGCAAGGCTTCCCCGCTTTCAAGAAGTTCCGCGCGTTTCGCTCGGTCTATAAACAAATGCATCGCGCCGCTGTCGCGAATCATATTGGCAAGCTGTTTCGGCGTCGCCGATGTCGTCAGTGGTGCTGCACAGCCGCCCGCGACAACCGCGCCGAGATAGGCCAACGCATAGCGGATCGTAGTGGTCCCGAGGATAGCAACCGCCTGTCCCTTTTGCAGCCCGTCCGCCTGCAGCTGCGCCGCGATCCGGTTTACCCGGGACGCGGTCTCCGCCCAGTCGAGCTTCTCCCGCCCGTCATCCAGCGCGATCCGGTCAGGCTGGTTTATGGCATGCGCGTTGATGAGATCAGCGATCTGGCCGAAGGGTTGTTCGAGATAGCGATTGGGATCTATATATTTCATCAAGTGATTAATTCCGCATATCAGCGCGAGATGCAATCGCTTTCCGCGCTGTTCGTTCTTTTGAGCAGGTGGAGAAGATTTATCACGCGAAGCCGCGAAGGCGCTAAGGGCGATAGTTATTGACGATACGTCTGAGACCCAATTTGAAAGTCGGTGCGCCGAAACTCATCAGCAGGCCGAGAGGCAAATATTCGAGCTGCTGCCCAAATCACCCTCCTCTCTGCGGCTTCGTGGCTTCGCGCGAAAATTCTTCCAGCTCAGCTAAAACTGAACTCTGGCTACTTATCCCATCCCGCCGATCCACTGTTGCGGTCAGTCAGGCGATCAATCACGCAACCGGTCGAGCTTCGCGCGGACGTCTTGCAACAAGGGTAACAAGGCCTCCAAAGTCTCGGATGACAAAACAGCATCTGCGTCCGCCAGCGGCCCCGCCAGCCGCTGCAAGCACAGCTCGCGCATCTGCCTGCCCGCTGCCGTCACCGATACCAGCTTGCCGCGCCCATCCCGCGGATCCGGCTTGATGGCTACCAGTCCTGCTTTGTCCATCCGCGCCAGAGTGCTGGTCATGGTCGGGCGGGTGATCTGAAAAGCGCTGGCCAGCTGTGCCGGTGATCGCTGCTCGTGGCCCAGCCGGAAGAAATGGTTGAGCACGGTGAACTGCGCGATGGTCATCCCTTTGGGCAGCACAGCAGCGAAGGCCGCGCTGGTCAGTTGATTGATAATGCCGATCTCGTTGAAAACCTGAAAGGCCAGCGGTTCTTTGTCACTCACTTTGGCTGCGTCTGATCTATATGTGTTGCGAGAGGCCAGCGCGGGCTGGGGCCAATTATCGGCCCATAGCCGACCCGGGCGAGCATCTGGACCCGCTCTTCGCCAGTTGCGCCGAGCAGCTTGTGCACTTCGCGATAAGCGCCGGATACTTCTTCATATTCCTGCAGGCTCTGACTCATCGGATGCATCGCTAGACCCAATATCGTTGCCTGCAGGTTGGCGCGGACATATTGACGGCCCGCCTCAATCTGGTCTGCGCGGTCATTGCCCGGTGTGGTAATCCAGATCAGCGATGGCACCGACCCATAGGTTTCGCGCATTTGCTCGAGACCGATAGCAAAGGCCCGACTGTTCATATCGGCCAACTGCGCGCGGTCGATTTGTCCGGCGACAATGCCCGCCTCGACCATCGGCCCGCTGATATCAATTCCGTCGGGACTGGCATCGACCTGCTTATGGCCAATCCGCATCAGATCAACGCTTTCCCTATAGGGTTCCCGTGTGGTCATCTCGATATCAATGGCCTGGAGAATTTGGGTCCGCAACCGCGCTACAAATTCCGGGTCCGCGGAAAAGGCGCCGCCATCCAGAATGATGGTTTCGAGTTGAATGTCCCTCACATTTTTAGCGAGATCATAAACCTCCTTGTTCGACCGGCGCTGGGTGATCGCGGAATATAGATGGTCCCTTTCCAAACCCTCCACCTTGGCGAATTTCACTCGTGCGACCACAGCTTCATTAAGCCGGGGCTGTGCCTCTCCATCGGGAAATAATTCTGCCTCCATGACGTAATCGCGTTCAGACGCGGCGATACGGGCAACCTCCAGAAAGGTACCAAAGCCGATGGTGATTTGCCGGTCAAACGGATCTGTCACCGGCAAGCGCTTGGCAGGATCGCAGCTGATCTCAGCTGCGTCTTCGCCGATCAGACGGATGACCCATGGCTGGCGATTGTGCGGATTGGGGGCAAGAATGGCGTGGCGAAAAGCATCGAGCCGGATATCCTCGGGCGGCTGACCACCCAGATCCCACGGCGCATAAGCGGTTTGCGGCATTCTGGTAACCCGCCAGACCCCGCCGGCGCTAACCAGTGCGAGCCCGCCGAGGCCCGCGCCTAAAACCATCCTGCGACTGACCATGTCCGAACCTCCCGCTCAATTGGATGACATCTTATATAGTTCGATATCTAATTAAATGCAAGGTGCCTCGACGGTGATGGGATCAGCGTTCGATCTAACGAGTTTCGTCATCCCAGCGCAGGCTGGGATCCAGGCGATATAGCAGGGATCGGCAGAGATTGGATCAGGCCCCGGCCTTCGCTGGGGTGACGATATGAGTGAAAGAAAACTATCGGAGGAAATTCAGGCCCATAACCAACCCTACCCGGCCACCAACACCACAAACAGGCTTTCGACCCAACCGCTCTTGCACGGACCATCATAATCGCGCTTGGCGCGCACCGGAGAGGAAACGCCGCAATCGACGGCGCTAGGGGCATCCGACCCTGCTGACTTGTCATAGACAATCCCAAACCATTGCTGGTCGTGGCTGCGGGTGCAGATATAAACGGTCTGGCCGGGCGAGAGGCTGTCGATTTTTTCTGCCGAATCAAACGGCGCGCTGAGCACCGGCAGCGAGCCGCTGACATGGCCGCCAACTTCGCCGACCGACTGGCAGGCATCGAACCGGGGCCCGCCTTCACCAATCCGCACGGCCTTGGCCGATGGTCCGGTCACCACCCGCTCGGTCCGACCGGTCGGATTGTCGAGATAGGAGCCGCTTTCAGCCAAATCATCGCTGACCTTGGTGGACTCGGAGCAGGCGGTAGCGGCCATACATAAAAGAGAGGCGGCGAAGAGGGTTCTGATCATCGCAGCGGTTTAGCGCAAAAGCGGGGCCTTTGGGAAGCTGCGAATAAATTGAGGCGGAACACCGTTCGTGCTGAGCCTGTCGAAGCAACTGCGGCGTCTCCAGCGTCCTTCGACAAGCTCATGGCGAACGGCGCGCAGCCAGGATTTCCGCGAGATCAGCACAAACGGATGGCTTAGCGCTCCATCACAGCACGATCTGGGTCTGGGTCACCACCGCCACCAGCGTGCCGTCTTCCAGGGTGATTTTGGTCTGCCAGACCGACTGGCGCCGACCGACCTTGAACGGAGTTGCTTCGCCATAGACGATGCTGCCTTCCGGCGCAGCGTTGAGGAAATTGGTCTTGCTCTCGGACGTGGTGGTGCCGTTCGATCCTTCGGGCAGGTTGGCAAAGCCGCCAAACGCGCCGAGCACATCGGCAAAGGTCATCACCGCGCCGCCATGGATGCTGGGACTGCCACGCCCGTTGCCGGCGGTGCAAATCTCCGGCCGTACGAGCATTTCACCGCGCACCTTATCCTTGTCCATCGAAGTAATGGTAATGCCCATGGTCTTGGCAAAGGGAACCATATCGGCTGGATTGGTCATGTATTGGGTCCTGCTCCAAGTTGATCCACGCGAAGCCGCGAATAATCAGTGGATGTCGCACAAAGACACGAAGCCACAAAGCAGTTTTTACCGGCAACAGAATCATCGGTAACAGCCTCAATCTTTGGCCGCGATTCTTGGTGACCTTTGTGGCTTTGTGCGCGAATTTTCTTCTCAATCCGAAATCGATATAAGTAATTGATTTTAATCGTTTTTAATATCGACAAATCCTACATTTTCCTTGGGTTTGCCGGCTCCAGCGGCTATGGTCTCGCGATGAGTGATATTACCCAAAACGAAACACCGGAAGATGCTTCCAAGTCTTCCAATCAAAACGAATATGGCGCCGATTCCATCAAGGTTCTCAAAGGCCTGGATGCGGTTCGCAAACGCCCTGGCATGTATATCGGCGATACCGATGACGGCAGCGGCCTCCATCATATGGTGTTCGAGGTTTCGGATAACGCGATCGACGAAGCCCTCGCTGGTCATTGCGACCTGATCCTGATCACGCTCAATGGCGATGGCAGCGTCTCGGTCGAGGACAATGGCCGCGGCATTCCTACCGGGATGCACACCGAAGAAGGCGTGTCGGCGGCCGAGGTCATCATGACCCAGCTCCACGCTGGCGGCAAGTTCGAGAACACCTCCGACGACAATGCCTACAAGGTCTCCGGCGGCCTCCACGGCGTCGGCGTATCGGTGGTCAACGCGCTATCGGAATGGCTGGAACTGGATATCTGGCGCGACGGCAAAGAGCATAATATGCGCTTTGAATTCGGCGATGCCGTGCGGCCCCTTGCGGTCGTCGGCGATGCGGCAACTGCTGACAATGCAACCGGGTTCAAGAAGGGCACGAAAGTCACCTTCTTCCCTTCGCCGGCAACATTCAAGATCACCGAATTTGATTTCGAAAAGCTCGAGCATCGCTACCGTGAGCTCGCCTTCCTCAACAGCGGCGTGCACATCATACTGCGCGACGCGCGGCACGAAGAGGCGAAAGAAATCGACCTGTTCTATGAGGGCGGTATCGCTGCTTTCGTCCAGTATCTCGATCGCAACAAGACCCCGCTGGTACCCGAACCGATCGCCATCCACGGCGACCGCGACGATGTCATCATCGACGTCGCGCTCGAGTGGAATGACAGCTATTATGAAAATGTCCTCTGCTTCACCAACAACATTCCGCAGCGCGACGGCGGCACCCATCTGGCGGCCTTCCGT
>RCMY010005141.1_pt1 | contig 11151 bp, 4 predicted proteins | sample 2041341 | NCBI WGS metagenome assembly RCMY01 (sample SAMN09708234, study PRJNA481090) | Marine sediment metagenome, whole genome shotgun sequencing project.
TTTATGACGCCTTATTTGTCGATAAAATACTGATATTCATTAAGTTGACACTCCGACACTTATATTTTTAAAACTCCTAAGTGCGCGCGCGCATGCACGTTCATTATATATGCTGAAATGGATGACGTAGCTAAAACGTAGCTCATCGTAGCTAAATCCTGCAAGCTACGTATCGTCAATTCCCTCTGTTTATAGGCTTTACGAAAGAATCCGTAGCTCACGTAGCTAAAAAAATGAAAAAACGCAGGGAAGGCGCCCTAAATATACAAAATTTAAATCGTCACAGAGAAATTTGGACTTAAACATCAATTTTTATGATACGTTACACTAAAAGCCAATCATTTTAAGTGGACACTCGTGATCTAAAGTTGCTTTTTCCCGAATGATTTTAGAATATACTTATAGAACTGTTCTGTTACGCAGTTATTAGATTTTATTATGGACATATTCTGTTGTAATGAGTTCTGGCGATAGTCAACATGATAAAGCTGGCTGATATTGCTACAGAAAACTAATGAAGAGCATTTTTTGGCGATATCATTTTTTTTCTATACCTTCGCATTAAATTAAATAATACAGGATATGGTAAAAGCTTTATTTTTTGATATAGACGGAACTTTGGTATCTTTCACGACGCATAAAATTCCACAAACTACTGTTGACGCAATTGCTCAAGCAAAGAAAAATGGAGTGAAAATATACATATCTACTGGAAGACCAATATCGCTCATCACAAACCTTGGACAGATAGAGCATCTTATTGATGGATATATCACAACAAATGGTGCTTACTGTTTTGTGGATGATGAATCTGGTAGGCATACTATCTGCTGCAATGATATTCCCACAGAGGATATTCAGATGATGTTAAATGCTGCCTCACAATGGGACAGACCAGTTATATTTGTAGGGCAACAGGATATTGCAATCTATAATTATAAGGAAATTGTTGACGATGTTTTTCATAAGGGATTAGGAGTGACCAATCTTGACTATGATAAACCTATTGAGGATGTATTGGTTCAGCCGATATTGCAAATGACTCCTTTCATATCAGAGGAACAAGAGGCTTTGATTATGGCGAATCTAAAAGATTGTACGTCAGGTCGTTGGTGTCTTGACTTTACGGACATTACATGCAAAGCTGCTGATAAGGGCAAGGGATTGCTAGCAATGGCTGAACACGAAGGTTTTAACATAGCCGACACTATGGCTTTTGGTGATGGGGGCAACGACATATCTATAATCAGACAAGCAGGAATAGGTATAGCTATGGGAAATGCTGGTGATGAAGTAAAGAAAAATGCCGACTTCACAACAACGAGTGTTGATGAAGACGGCATTATGAATGCATTAATAAAATACGGAGTTATCAGTTGACAATATCCAATTAGTTTATAATTAACTTTTTCAATATATCAGTTATTGATTTTATTACTAGAGAGAAAGTTTGTTATGCCACATCTTACCCACTACTAATTAGAAAATAATAGAGCCAATTGTATGAAGGCTTGATGTGCCTATCTTCCTGTTATAGGCTCTTTTAACTAATAGATTTGAGAATTTTGCAGCATAGATTTGAGAATTTTGCAGAATAGATTTGAGAATTTTGAAAGAGAGATTTGAAAATTTTGTCACATAGATTTGAGAATTTTGCAAAGCAGATTTGAGAATTTTGTTAGTCTACTTTGAGCATTTCACATAGTCTTTGTGACAAAATACGGAGTTATTTAACGCTCCATTCAAAGAGTCCGCAAGAGAATTTAGCAGGCTGCTTTACTGAGATCTTTACTTCTGATGTCTTAACTGGTTTGAAGTTTGCAGTACATGCAGTTCCTTTCTTTATAGGATAAGAATCTACATTCTCTACGTTCTGCCAATTACCATTTGCATCCTTATATTGTATAGTCCATGAGTCCGGAATCTTGCATCCTCCCCAAGGCTGATCATCAAACCAATAAACGGTAGTGCTTTGAATTTGTTTTGCCTCTGGGAACGTGTATGTTATCCATTCTGTGGTATTCTGTTTTGGCCACCAATGGAAATAAGGAACAGAACGATCGTTTTCATCTGCTGGAACAAGTCCGTCAGCAATACTGCGCATTGAACTGCTTGGAGTAGAAGAAGCTATTTTTGCTTGTGAAGCCAGTGTTGCAGGAACAGATGGACGTGTTGCTTTTACATCCTGTGGCAACCAAACTTTCATGTTACCACTTCCACGATGACACCATGCAAAATAAGGAATCAGTTCGAGCTTCACATTTTGTGTTGTTAGTTTTCCGTTGTTGTCATATGCTAAAGTCTGTGCATCAGTAGCAAGAGTAGTGATATTCTGGTCACGATATAGTTGCAGTTTTGTTTTCAAACTATCTGCAATGAATGACGAATATGAAAGTTTTCCTTCGCTGAACTTTGGTTCACGATTTAATAATACGCTCATGATATCAAAAGCATTGTCACGCCATTCTGCACAATAGACCAATGGACCACGCTCTACGCTCACCATTCCACGATCAGCCTCTACCTTGTTGTCTGCACGAACAGTACGTACGTCCATATCGAAGTGCACGTTTACAACATCATTTTTTTTCCAATTGCGATAAATTGTATAATATCCATCTTCTGTAAGCGATGCAGGAACAGAACGACCGTTTACTGTAATCTTATAAGTAGGACGTGATGCGTCTGAGTATGAATAAAGATCAGAAGGAACAGGCTGTCCCTTAACCCAACTTGGAATACGAATCTTCATACCAAACTTACCTGCTTTGCTGTTGTCTACTTTAATCTTAACGTCTCCATTCCAAGGATAGTTAGTTTCTTGACTTAGTGAAACAGCCTTTCCGCCTATACTTACCTTAGAACTATTACTGAGGAACAAATTCACGTAAACGTTTCTATCCTTCACAGCATAGATATAACCTGGCAATGAAGGAAGGAATCTGCAAATGTTACTTGGGCAGCAAGCACAGCCAAACCACGCCTGACGTTGATGCTGTCCCATACTTTCAAGTGGGTTAGGGTAGAAGAAGCCACCGCCATCCATGCTTACACCACTTATAAGTCCGTTGTAAAGAGTACGCTCTAGAACATCATAGTATTTACTATCTCCGTGCAGAAGAAAGAGGCGATAGTTTACATATACATTTCCTATTGCTGCACATGTCTCACAGTAGGCACTCATATTAGGTAGATAGTAATTAGGACCGAAAGCCTCACCATTGTTTGTGGCTCCAATACCACCTGTGATATAAAGCTTTTTATCAACAATGTTGTCCCAGATTCTGTCAATAGCCTTGATATAGGCACTGTCTCCTGTAAGAGCAGCCACATCAGCCATACCAGAATACATATATGCTGCACGCACAGCATGTCCAACAGCCTCGTCTTGTTCGATAACAGGTTTGTGACTTTGTGAGTATTCCTGTCTTATCTCCGTCTTTCCACGATAGTCAAGAAAGAATTTAGCCTCGTCAAGATACTTCTTGTTTCCTGTAGCAAGATACAGTTTGCAAAGAGCCATCTCGGCAATCTGATGTCCTGGAACAACACAAGCCTGACCTGGGTTAGGTCCAACTTCTTTGACAACACAGTCAGCATATCTTATTGCAATATCAAGAAACTTTCTGCTTCCTGTAGCTTGCCAATGAGCAACAGCACCTTCAATCATGTGCCCAAGATTATATAGCTCGTGACTCAAGTCTTCTTCTTTACTCCATCTCTTGCTGCCAGCCCATGGATGTGGATTCTGTGGATTCTGCGTACGCGCTGTATAAAGATATCCGTCAGGTTCCTGAGCAGCCCCAATAATATTGAGAACACTATCAATATAGGCTTTCAACTTATTATCTGGATAAGTCTGCAAAATATAGCTTGCACCCTCAATCGTCTTGTATGGATCGGTATCATCAAAGCTATAAGGCATCAGTTCGCCTACGTTATAGCTAGGTGATGGATGCGCAGCCCTTTCAAAATTTTTGTAGCGGCCCTCAGTTTCACATTTGCTGAATGCCAATGGAATCGTTACTTTACGTGAGGTCTCAAGTCGCTGTCCCCAGAAAGTATTATTCCACACTTTAACCGACGTAAACGGTACTGGAGTTATAGGATATCCTCCTACCTGTTTTTCTCTCTGTGCAACAGCCGGCATTAACACCGTTATAGCCATTGCGATAATGAAGAATCGTTTTTTCATCGTTATTATTTTATATGTTTTATTTTATTCAGAAACAGCTTTCGGCGTGATTGCTATCACAAAGCCTCCACCTGAAGCAAGATGCACTTTGATAGAAGAATTTGCATTAACAGTGAAGTTATCTATGCGATAGTCTAAATATTCAATTTACAAACTAAACAAAGCCACCAACTGTTTTATTCCTTTGAATACCCATGGTGGTAATTATGGATCTTTGGCAATAACCAAAGCTTATGATGGTAGTATTCTGTTGGGAACATGGGAAAATGGATTGTGCAGAATAAATGATGACGGAAGTATTGAAACATTATTAAATCCTTCTTTATCAGGAACTGCACATCACATACACACGCTTTTTGCCCAATCGTCCCAAACTGTACTTATTGGTTGTGACGATGGCTTGATTTCTTTTAATCCGCAGACGGGTCAGTGGCATGTTGTGAATGAACAAGCCGAAGGAAGAGTCTCGTTGAGTGAGAAGTTTATCTATTCTATCATGCGCGACCACGAAGGTGGATTATGGTTTGGCACATTTTATGGTGGAGCAAATTATCTTTCACCTGTTGGCGAACGTTTCTCAAACTATACATGTCACGACAAGGGAAAAGGCTTTTGTGGAAACGTAATATCTCGTTTTTGTGAAGATAGCAATGGCAGCCTTTGGATAGCCAGCGATGATGGTGGACTTAATCGCATGTCTGTTTCCAGTCATAAATTTATATCCTATCCAGGAAGTGCCACTCTTTCAAAATACAATGTTCATGCGTTGTGCAATGACGGTAATTATTTGTGGATAGGAACATATACCAATGGAGTCATTCGTTTGGATAAGTCTACTGGTGCAATGAAGAAATACACACAGCAACAGGGACTTTATGGCAGCAGTAGCTATGCCATCTATAAAGACCATAGTGGAAATATATGGGCTGCCACGATGGAAGGCATCAATTGCTATGACTCATCTACTGATTCGTTTCGTAAGATATGCCTCACCGGAGGACTGGCAATAGATATAAAAGAAGACAATAATGGATTTATGTGGTTTGCCACTCAAGGTGGAGGGCTCATCAAATACAATATTGCCACAAAAAAATTTAAGACCTATCGTCATAGCAAGAAACAAGGTTCACTACCCTCTGATCAGATTAACTGCATTTATATAGGCGAAAACGCTCAGATTCTTATTGCTACATCTAATGGTATCTGCAAATATGAACAACATTCCGACACGTTCAAACCTATACTTCTTGATGCTGATATAACCGATGTTGGAAGTATCATTGAAGATCAGGGAATTCTTTGGATATCAACCATCCATGGTATCATCAGATATGCCAAAGGAGAGAGTCTGCAGATGTTTAACCGATATGATGGCCTGTTCTCTGAAATCTTTCAGCCTAATGCTGGGATAAAGACATCAGATGGATGCATCTATTTTGGAACAACAAGTGGATTTGTTGGCTTCTATCCATATCAGATAAAGGCAAATAATATTCCGCCTGCTGTATATATCACGGGATTGGAACTCTTTAATAAGGCTGTTGCTGTTGGCGATGACAGATTGCCTGAATCGCTTAACAGCATCAAGAAATTAAACTTGTCTTACAAAGACCACATGTTTAGCATATCCTTTGCGAGTCTAAGCTATTGCAGTCCTGAAAAAAATCAATACGCCTATATGCTTGATGGCTTTGATAAGGAATGGAACTATGTAGGTAATCAGCATAAAGCCACCTATACAAATATACCTGCCGGAACATATACGTTCAGAGTTAAGGCTACTAATAATGATGGATTGTGGAGCTCTAAAGAGGCGAAACTCATTATTGTCATTCATCCGCCATTCTGGTGGAGTCTTACTGCAAAGCTTTTTTACATTATATTGATACTTGCTGCTATCTATTTCAGCATGCAATACAAATTAAAAAGTGCTGAAAACAAACACAAAGAAGAAATACGCCAACTAAATATCAGGCAAGAGGAGGATACCCGTAAGGCAAGACTAAACTTCTTTACGATGATTGCCCACGAAATCCGTACTCCTGTAACTCTTATTATAGGCCCCTTAGAGAGCATCAAAACCGAGTTATGTGAAAAATATCCTGTGTTTAATTCTCAGCTTTCTATTATTGATCGTAATGCACATCGCTTACTTGAATTGGTAAATCAATTATTAGACTTCAGTAAAGTTCAGCAACAGGGATTGCTTGTAAACTATGATACTTGCAACATAGCAGAATTATTACGCTCTGTAGCTGAGAGATTTGCTGCGTCGTTTCATCAAAAGGGTATTTCTTTTTCTGCTACATATCCACCTGAGGATTTTGTTGCAGTGATAGATCGTGAGGGTATAACAAAGGTTGTGAGCAACTTGCTGTCTAACGCTTTAAAATATTCCAGATCGTTAGTAAAACTTGATTGCAGTGTAAACTCTCTTGATAATACGTTTACAATAACTGTTGAGGACAATGGTGAAGGAATCAGCAGCACAGACATCAAGCGCATCTTTAATCCATTCTTTCAGGCTAGTGACAACAAACCCGGAACAGGTATTGGATTGAGCATTGTAAAGCAAATTGTAGAGCAGCATCACGGAACAGTGAATGTTGTTTCAGAAAAAGGCAAAGGTGCAACGTTTATCATTACTTTGACAGATGCTATTAATGAAACGACTGATAAGAAGGCTGTTACTTGTGATTTCCATGCCCATGAAGCAATCAATCAAGTTGACACGCCGTTTGATGAATCAGATGATGCTGTGCAGTCAGATGCAAGCGAATCTGTTCCTGTGATGCTTATCGTGGATGATGATCCGGATATGTTGACATTCATTTCGTCTAATTTTAACAAGTCATATAATCTGTTTACTGCTCAGAATGGAGTTGAGGCTTTAGAAATATTACATAAGAAAACGGTTTCGCTCATTGTCAGTGACTGGATGATGCCAGAAATGGATGGTGCCGAATTGTGCCGAAAGATACGCAGTGACTACACGTTGAGTCACATTCCGTTTATCATGCTTACCGCCAAGACGGATAACGATTCTAAAGCCGAAAGTATGGATTGTGGTGCCGATGCCTATATTGAAAAACCATTTTCAATGAAGTATCTCGAAGCGTGCATACGCAACATGATCGAGATGCGCCATTTGCTCATGCATAAGTTCTCAAGCATGCCTTCTGAACCTATTTCAAGAATATCATCCACAAAGGTAGACGATGAGTTTCTTACGCAGATGAATGCCATTATCGAAGAAAACATTGCTAATCCAGAACTCAATGTAGCCTTTCTTGCTTCAGAATTGGGAATAAGCCGTAGTGGCCTGTTCTCAAAGATAAAGGCTTTGGCTGATGTTACGCCAAATGAGATGATACAGGTGATCAGACTTCGTCGTGCAGCCCTGCTCTTACAGCAAAACAAATATCGTATAAACGAAGTTTGTTATATGGTAGGTTTCAACAGTCCAAGCTATTTCACCAAGTGTTTTCAAAAACAATTTGGAACTAAGCCGGGAGAGCATCAGGCATAGACGGGATAAGAAATATAAAAGGCTTATTTTCTTATTTCAAAATAAAACATTATCTTTGCATAGGTCTATAAAATTATACTAATGAAACGCTTGTTTATATTTCTTATTTCTATGTGTGTTTATTTATCAGCGTTTGCACAGCCTGCTTTCGTTGATAAATGCAATATGTCTTATCTAAATATGCTAAGTGGACTTCCTAGTAATTTTGTAGACGATATATACAGTGACAGTTTTGGCTTTATCTGGATTTCCACTCATGGTGGTGGACTTGTGAGATATGACGGGTTCTCATATCGTTATTTTGGAGTTGGCAGTGATGGAATGTCATTGAAGAGCAACACTTGTCATAACGTTGTTGAAGACAGGTTCCATCGTCTTTGGATAAGTTTCGAAGAATGCACAGAAGTGCTAGACCTTAAAACAATGCATTCTGTTATGCCTAAGAGTAAAAATGATGAACTCAAACGCATCATGAGTCAGATGTCAGTTAAAGTGTATTGTGACAGTAAGGGATACATTTGGGTTGTCGACAGATATGATATATGCAGAGTGGAATTTGATGAAAAAGGCGATGTAAAAGAAATATTGAAGTTTGCATATACCAACAACACTCCTGATATTACGATTGCCGATATAAATAATGACGGTTCTGTATGGGCAGCCATTGACGGAGGATTATATAAACTTCTGGTATCTAATCATGAGATTGTACGCATGGATATATCGCCGACATTCAAAGATCTTCCGGGAGTATATGTCACGTCTATTTTGAATTATCAGGGTAGTATATGGATAGGTACTAATGTTGGACTGATGAGATATAACACGCTCAACAAGCAGGTAAAGATTTATCAAAACACTGGTAACAGTAAATCTCTTTCCCATTCCTACATATCCGCCTTAGCTTTGTCTCCAGATAATCGTTTGGTTATCGGAACGCTCTGTGGTGTTGATATGTATAATCCCGAAACTGATGATTTCTCTCATTGGAACATGTCTAGTAAAGTTAATCCTTTGAGCAGTAATTTCATTAATTGCATTTATTCTCTTAATGGCTTTCTTTGGGTTGGAACAGAGACTGGTGGAATCGTGCAACTTGCTCCAAGGCAGTTACGACTCGAAAACTATATGCACACTGATGATGCAACGAGTATTTCTCCCAATGCCTTAAATGCAATGTATGTTGAGCCAAATGGCACTCTTTGGGCAGGAACAGTAGAAGGTGGATTAAACAGAATGGAAAAGGCCCATAGCTCTTTCACTCATTTCACTACTTCTAATTCTGCCTTGTCACATAATAGTGTTTCTACTCTTGCCGTTGACGGACAGTCACGCCTATGGGTTGGCACATGGGCTGGTGGACTCAATCTTATTGACCTCAAAACTCATCGCAGTATTTCGCGTCTTAGCGTACCCCAGAAATATAAATCATTGCTCAATTTCATCGGTGCTCTAGCCTATGACAAGTATAACAACATCATGTGGATAGGCAGCAATGATGGTATTTTTGCTTATGACCTAACCACCAATACGCTTTTTGAACCGTTTACTGGTAATCGTGATATACGAGGCTCTATAGGTTCTATTGTTGACAAGTATGGCTATCTGTGGATAGGATGCGTTACTGGTGTCGTTAAAATCAATCTAAGGTCTCCTGGACGACGTTTACATCGATTTAATTATGCCCACATCACCAATAAACTTGATAATCCCAAAAGTGGAATCATTGATAAGCTTTGTGCTTTCTGCCAGACGCATAATGGAACATTATGGTTGGGCAGTAACGGATATGGACTCTATAAGCGTATCATAGATAAAAATGGTCATGAGTCTTTCAAGGCATACACACTAAGGGATGGTTTGGCAAACAATTCCGTTAAGGGTATTGTTGAGGATAATAATGGCATGTTGTGGATAACCACAGAGAATGGCCTTTCTCAGTTTAATCCTAAAACAGAAACCTTCACTAATTATTCAGCCAATGATGGTCTATTGTCTTCACAGTTCTATTGGAATTCAGCTGTTAGATCGTCAGATGGAACCATTTATTTAGGAAGTGACAAGGGACTAACCATTCTGAAGGGTGATAATTCTAATGCGCTTTATAAGGGGCATCTACGTTTTACCAGACTCATGGTAGACAATGAGGAGATATATGCTGGAAGTCGTTTCTTGGATGAAGATATATCCATTGCACATGAAATCAACATCAGGGAGGGAGACAAGTCCCTGTCAATTGATTTCTCTTCGCTCAACTATGGTAATGAGAATCGTGGAGGCTACTGTTATCGCATGAAGGGATTTGAGGATGATTGGATTCCTTTGAAACCGGGAGAGCATAGCGTGAGATACACAAGTCTTCCTTCAGGAAGCTATCAGTTTGAGGTGAAATATTCTTCAGCTGTAACCAATGGGGCAGGAGACATTATTTCAATAGATGTGAATGTAGCTCCATATTTTTGGAAGAGTTGGTGGTTCATTTCCATCCTTCTGTTAACGTTGACTATCATTGCCAAGTATGTTTACGAATGGCGCATCACCGAATTGCGTAGACGTGAAGCCGAAAAACTCATTCGCCCTATTGAAGAAGCTATCAGGGATAGTGATGAACCCAATAAGTTGCAGTCACGCATTGAGGATATACTTAACAATCAGCGCAAATATCATGAAAGTAAGATAAAGAGTTTTGAAGCTGATAAGGAAGAGTTGAAGCAAAACAACAAACCGTTTATTGATGATGTGATAGCTGTTCTTGAGAAAAACTATATGAATTCAGAGTTTGGAGTAGGCGAACTTGCTGATGAAATTGGCATGAGTAGGGCTGTGCTTAGTCGCAAGCTATGTGCCAACACTGGTCTTCCTACAAGTCAGTTCATCCGCAATTACCGTTTGGGCATAGCCAAAGACATACTCATAAAGAATCCTGGCAACAGAAACATAACCGAAATAGCCTACAAAGTAGGTTTCAATGACCCTAAGTATTTCACTCGCTGTTTCACTCGTCAGTATGGTTCGTCGCCAACAACTTATAAGAATGAATAACATCTTGCCCTGATTCATGCAGACAACCCCCAAAACAGCAAAACAGCCTTAATCACCCTAATCTGTCTTTCTCTGCGAAATAATTCAGCCCTGCTGCATTCCTCAGCATAATCTGTGGGAGAATAATCGGGTTGAGCGTCTTTTACTATTTGTTTCAGTTATCAAGTAATCCTTGATAACTGAATTTTATCTTTCAGCAGATTAATATTGCGTCGCTAATGTACTAACAATCACAGTGTCCAATATTTAGCATTGTTCAGCAACATTGTTGAATTGAAGTCTTGTATTATTTTTTTATATTGCTGTCCGATAAAACTACAAACACGATATAGATAGTTCCCGGAGCCCTTTAAATAGGACTTCGGGATTATTATTTTGTAGGACA
>RCMY010005142.1_pt1 | contig 11150 bp, 4 predicted proteins | sample 2041341 | NCBI WGS metagenome assembly RCMY01 (sample SAMN09708234, study PRJNA481090) | Marine sediment metagenome, whole genome shotgun sequencing project.
ATTCATGAAAAATTTATCGTTCAAGGCATCGATAATGGCATGTTTGAGTTGCAAGGCAATGAACTTATTCTTTTAGAGAATAGCGAAGAAATTGGCAATTACAGAGTTCAAGCGATTACTGCAATATCTGATAAACAAATTGTAATAGGCACTTCTCTTAACGGCTGTTTTACCTATTCTGAAAATAAATTAGAACCTTGGAACAATTCTTTTAATGATGCTCTAAAAAAAGACCAACTCAACACGCTAAACTTTTTTAATGGAGCATTCTATGCCGGAACCATAAAAAATGGTCTCTATAAATACAATCCGGTTTCCGATACTTTTACCTGTTTAAATGTAAAAAACGGACTCCAAAATAACACGGTTCTTTCGTCAGTTATTGATGATGTCTCCAATACACTTTGGCTCGCCTTAGACAATGGTATATCGGCCATTCCAATCGATTTTTACGCCTATTATTTAAACCCTTTTAAAGAAGATATTGGTGCGGTTTACGACATGGTAAAACTGCAGAATGAAGTTTACCTAGCTACCAATACCGGTATTTTTATAATAGATAATAAAGAAATTTCCTTCATTGAAGGTTCTCAGGGTCATACCTGGTCTTTAACCAAAATAAATAATCAAGTAATTTGTGGCCATAATACTGGAACTTATGTTATTGCAGATGGAAAATTTACCTTAATTAGTAAAAAAAACGGAGGTTATTTTTTAAAACCTATTCCGAATTCGGTTAACCTATATATTCAGGGTAATTATTCCGGTTTGACCGTTTACAAACAAAGTTCAGAATCATGGATTTCTAAAGACATTAAGGGGCTGAACTTTCCGATAAAAAATATTGTTTTTGAAAAGCCGCATATTGCCTGGGTTTCGCATTCATATAAAGGCGTTTATCGAATTACTTTTTCAGAAAATTACGAAAACATTCTCAACATTGAAGAAAAATACAATAGAGAATTTCCCAATATTTATGATATTAAACTATTTGAAATTGAAAGAAATATAGCATTTTTCAGCAATGAAAACTGGTATGTTTACAATCCTTTGGAAGATAAGATTGTTGCCTTCGAATCGCTAAATAAAATTCTTGGCAAAGATAAAAACGCGATTATTTTAAACAAGTTTTCCGATACTCCTTTGGTATTTAAAAATGAGGATAATATCATTTTTATGCGAACCAATTTACAAGATGAGCGTTCGCAGGTTTATCTACCAAAAAAATACTATAACAATAAATTAGTTCATGGCGAAAGCAAACAAAATACCGTTGTAGTTTCAGATAGCGCTGTATATATTGCGCTTTACAATGATATTTTGGTTGTCAATCCGAATGAGTTAAAAACAGACAGTATCGTAATTCCGGCTTCTGCAAGTAGAATATTGGTTAATAAAATTCCTCAATCGCTACATTCAGAGGTGCATCTTAAAAAGAGTGATACTATTCAAATTGCACTAAAAACACCTTATTTATCAAATAACACCATTGAATATTCTTTAGATAATACACATTGGATTCCAACCAAGGGAAATATTACCTTAACCAATTTACCCTACGGAACTAACCAGTTAGGCATTCGTTCATTATCGAATTTTGATCAATATAGTACTGTAAATACTATTGTTTTAAAAACAAAAACACCTTGGTATTTAGGGCTATGGGGCGTGTTATTATTACTTCTCATTGCTCTTTTAATTCTGTACCTTATTACAACTATAAATAAGTATGTACTCATAAAACATCGAAAATATTTAGATGAACAGTTTGAACATCAGCAAGAAATCAGTAGAAATGAAATTGCTCTTGAAAATGAAAAGAAGTTTAATGAACTCTTGAAACGACAACATTTAACCGAGTTAAATAGTAAAACCAAAGAACTAGCAAATACGGCAATGGAAATGACCAAGAAAGATGAATTATTAGACCATATAAAAAAGGAACTTGTTTATTTTAAATCTGAAATTATTGACAAAAACAAATTTCAAAAATTACTTAAAACCATTGATAAAAATATTCATACTTCAAAAGACTGGGAAGTGTTTCAGTCAAATTTCAATGAGATTCACGATTCTTTTTTTAAGACTCTTGTAAAAAGACACTCTGATTTGACTTCTAAAGATCTTAAACTTTGTGCTTATCTTAAAATGAACTTATCAACCAAAGAAATTGCACCAATTATGCGCATTTCAATTCGGGGAGTAGAAATTCACAGATACCGACTTCGAAAAAAATTAGAGCTAAATAATGAGCAAAATTTAAATGAGTATTTAATCAATATTCCTTAAAATAAAGTTAAATAATGAATAATTTGGTAATTTAAAGGCTTTAAATTTAGTAAATTCATTAATTTTTACTACATCAATACTACATCAAAAAATATTTTCTAAAACTTTAACACATCAAACATTGTAGAACAAAGCCCTAAAGAAGCTTATTTTACAAGGGTAATAGTGTTGATGTAGTCATGACTAGGTATTTTTTTTTACTTCATGTTTAATTAAATTTAACTTTAGGTAAACTAATTTAAAATTAATTTCTAATGAAGAACATTGCATTATTATTACTCCTGCTTTTTTGTGGTTCTGCAATATATGCACAACAAACAATAGCAGTTCGGGGTACGGTAAACGATGAGAATGGCAGTCCATTACCTGGCGCTTCAATTCTTGTTAAGAATACTACAAATGGTACCCAAACAGATTTTGATGGAAATTTTGTACTCGAAAATATTCCACAAGATGGAATTTTAGTGGTAAGCTATATTGGCTTTAGTACTGTCGAGCAACCTATTAACGGTAAAACTGAAATCAATTTTACCCTCCAAGAAGATGCACAAGCCCTTGATGAAGTAGTTGTTGTAGGTTACGGCCAGTTAAAAGTAAAAGATCTTACCTCTTCCATTACTACGGTAAAATCAGCCGAAATTGCCAAAACACCAGCCGGACAGGCAATGCAATCTTTACAAGGAAAAGTTGCCGGTTTACAAGTGGTTAGCAGCGGTGCTCCTGGAGACTCACCAACAGTTCGTATACGTGGTGTTGGCTCATATCCCGGCCAAGGGAATGAGAATCCTCTTTACGTTGTTGACGGAATGTTTTATGATAATATTGACTTTTTAAACACCTCAGATATCGAGTCTATTTCAGTGTTAAAAGATGCTTCTTCCTCTGCCATTTATGGAGTAAAAGCAGCAAATGGTGTGATTTTGATTGAAACTAAATCGGGTCAATTCAATAAAAAATCAGAAATATCTTATGATGGTTATTTCGGTGTTCAAGTTGCTCAAAATGTTCTGAAAATGGCAAATGCAGAACAGTTCACCAATATGGCCCTAGAATCAGGTTCTCAAGCCGATGCTAACTATATTCTTGAAGCAATGCAACGATATGGTAGAAGTCGTGTAAATCCAAATGTACCCGATGTTAATACAGATTGGTATAAAGAAATTATGCGACCTGCAGAAATTCAAAATCACAGCTTACTTTTTTCTGGCGGAAATGAAAATGCAAACTATTCTGTTGGAACAAGTTATTTTGCGCAAGAAGGTGTTTTAGATATGAAGAATGAATACGAAAGATTGAATTTACGTTCGAAAATTGATTTTAAAGTAACCGATTGGTTGACCGTTGGTAGCAACATGATTTTTAGTGATGGTACAAAATATGCGCAAGAAGCCGGTGCTTGGTTTACGGCATATTATGCCATACCAATTATGCCTGTTTACGATGAACTCAACGTAGATGCTTATCCAAAACCATACGCAAGTGCTGAAAATTTAGGCTATAGAGGTGGTAAAAACCCTTTTCCAGTAATGGATAATACTAATAACAGACTAAAAATTAGAAAAATTCTTGCTAATTTTTATATGGATATTGACATTCTCCCAGAAACGTTAAAATTCAAAACTACCTACAACCATAGTTATGAAACTATCGATGAGCGCAATGTTGGACTACCTTATTTTGCCAGTGCAAATGCGCAACGCCCAGATGCCTATATTAGAAAAGAGAACTCTACCTATTCCAATCAAATCTGGGATAACGTATTAACCTATACTGATATTTTTGGAGATCATAACATAACTGCAATGGCAGGTGCATCTTACCGCTATTTCGATTTTTCCAGCTTAAAAGCTAGAGCAACAAATTTTCCATTTTTAGGTGGTGAAGAAACCTGGTATCTTAACGGAGGAGAAATTCAACCTTTGGAAACAGGAGATAATGGTGCAAAAGATTATGGCATTTCTTATTTTGGTAGAATTTCTTATAGCTTCAAAGATCGCTACATTTTTTATGGTACCATGAGAGCTGATGGAACTTCTAAGTATCAAGAAAAATGGGGCTATTTTCCTTCTGTTGGTTTAGGTTGGGTCGTTTCTCAAGAAGATTTTCTTAAAAATAGTAAAGCAATTAATTTTTTAAAATTAAGAGCGAGTTGGGGAAAATTAGGAAATGATAAAATTGCACGTAGTTATGGTCAAAATAGCTTAACACAAGTTTTTACAGCAATTGATGATCAATTAATTCAGGGCGTTGTTGCTTCTAATAGCTTTGATTATTTAGAATGGGAAGTTACAGAAGAATATGATTTTGGTGTTACCGCTCGATTTTTTAACAACAAATTATCGCTTGACGCGGATTATTTTAGTCGGGAAACCATTAACGCTTTAATCCCGGTAAATGTTCCCGGTACAGGAGAAGTTACTAGAAAAAATAATGGTTCTATTCGAAATTCAGGATTTGAGTTGGCTTTAAATTGGAACAATACTATTTCTAAAGATTTTAGCTATAATGTAGGAGTAAACATCGGTACCTTAAAAAATGAGGTATTAGATCTTTACGGACAAGATTATATTGATGGTGGTACCGCAGAGTTTCGTCAACGCTCTATGATTGGAGAACCATTACTCGCCTTTTTTGGTTATGAAACCACTGGAGTTTATCAAAATGATGCTGAAGTTCAAGCAGATCCAATTGCAGTTGCTAACGGATTAGTGCCGGGAGATTTAAAATATAAAGATCAAAATAATGACGACATTATTGATGGAGAAGATCGAGTTGTTTTAGGTTCCTATATTCCTTCATTTTCCTATGGTGGAAATATTGGTGTAAACTATAAGAAATTTGAGTTTTCCGCCAGCTTCATGGGACAAACCGGAAATCAAATATTAAATCGTAAACGTGGCGAAATAATTTTTACCGCAGACGGAAATATGGATGCTGACTTAGCAATCAATCGTTGGCATGGTGAAGGTACCTCTAATAGTTATCCTTCTTCAGCAGGATTACGTAGAGGCTGGAATCAAAAAATGAGCGACTACTTTGTAGAAGATGGTGATTTCTTTAGAATTCAAAATGTACAGGTTGCCTATACGCTAGACAAAGAACAATGGGGAAATATTAATATGCCAGTAATTCGAATCGCTTTAACCGCAGAACGCCCATTAACTGTATTTAAATACAACGGATTTAATCCAGAAGTTCAAGACGGAATTGATAGACAAACCTATCCGATACCGGCTGTATACACCATTGGTTTAAATGTTAAATTTTAAAAAGAAACTATTATGAAAAGTATAAAAAAATATAAAAAAATTACTCTTTTACTGGTGATGTTTCTAGTAACATTTGCCTGTGATGATAATTTATATGACCCTTACGAAACGGTTAATACCACAGAAGACATTGATTATACCGATTTTGAAAATATGAAACCTATTTTAATAGGAGCTTATGAGCGTTTTCAAACCAGAGGTTGGGAAGAGTTTCCGCTAATTTCCGTTCGTGGTGATGATGTAAATCCAGGAGGCCTTGGCGATCAACAACCGTTCGCAGATACAGATTATTTCAACTATGATAAAGATTATTGGATGTATAACTCTGTTTGGCAAAACTACTACCGAGATATTTTCGATTTGCATACCGCTATGGAAATTTTAGGTAATTATAAAGAAGCCGGAGCGAATCCAGCCACTGCAAATCAATACATTGCAGAAGTAAAAACAATAAGAGCATTTTTATTATTTCAATTGGCACGTGTATGGGGTGATGTTTTTATCACAACTAGTTCAGATCCAACCGAATTATTAGTTGCATCAATATCTTCTAAAGAAGAGGTTTTACAACACATTTCTGATCAAATGGATGAGGCAATTCCTAATTTGCCAGATATGAACCCTAATCAACGTAATGATGTCCCAGGTGGAATAACTAAATATACCGCACTTGCTATAAAAGCTTTGGCAAATCTTGAATTAAAAAATTATCAAAATGTAGCCGATGCAGCGGGTAGCATCATCAGTTCTGGTGACTATATTTTGGAGCCTGATTTTTATGAATTGTTTAAAACCGGAGGTAAATTAAATGATGAAAATATTTTAGAATTGCAATATTCAGATTTTAATCAAGGAGAAGGTGATTCTAGAAATTATTTAAACGAATTCTTCGGTCCGCAAGGATGGACTCCAGCTGTTGAAGGAGCAGGTAGTGGTTGGGGATTTTACGAACCTAGTATAAAATACATAAAATTTATGCTAGATCGTGGTGAAACTGTACGTTTAGAAACTAGTGTTCTTTTTACAGATCGAGGAATTGCTGAAATAAAAACAGATCCTAATTATGAAGTTCTACCTGACTGGATTTCAAATACAACTAGAGATGGTGATATTATAAATGATTATGCGAGAGCTAAATTTGCTAGTGGAAAGCATTATTTACCATCTAATCAGTTAATTCCAGGACGCACCAGCTATGGTAGCAATAAGAATTTTAAAGTGATTCGATATGCTGAAATATTGTTAATGTATGCTGAAGCCTTAACTCAAGGAGCCTCAGGCTCAGGAATGTCTGCTGATCAAGCTGTTAATGCTGTTCGAGAGAGAGCTGGTTTAGGTACTTTATCTGGTGTAACTACACAACAAGTTATGGATGAAAAATTTGCAGAAATGGCAATGGAATGGGGCGTTCGATACTATGATTTAATCCGTTTAGGTAAAACAAGCGAATTGAACTATGAAGGAAGAACTTTTTCAGATGACAAGACCTATCTACCTTATCCACAAGCTCAGATAGATCAAATTCCTGCTTTAAGAGAGATAACCCAATAATGGATCACTAAAACGTTGAAAACATGAAAAAAATAAAAAATATACTTTTCATTACCCTGATGTTGCTCTTTGCAACCTCGTGTAGTGATGGAATTGATGACATTACCCGGGTAAACCCTGGTACAGATGAAACTGCTCCGCAGATTAGCATTAAGTCTCCAACGGAAGGAACAGCAATTAAAGTTTTCGAAGAAGTAACTACTTTGGATATCAAAATTGAAGTAACCGATGATATTGAAATTCAAAGCATTTCCATTCTATTAGATGGTACTGAAATTGCCAGTTTTGATGAATTTAAAGATTATCGCAGAGTGCTTGAAGAAGTAACTTATGACCAATTAACTGATGGCAACCATAAAGTAACGGTTACTGCCACTGACACAGAAGGAAAAACTTCTACTTCAGAAGTTAATTTTTCTAAACAACCTCCTTACGCACCATTGTTTGACGGTGAACAATTATATATGCCTTTCGATGGTAGTTATATGGATTTAATTGGATTTCAACAAGCTACTGAAATTGGAAACCCTGGTTTTGCAGGTGATGGTTATGTTGGTTCTGATGCCTATAAAGGAGCAACTGATTCTTATTTGACTTTCCCTATGGAAGGATTGAAAAATAATGAATTTAGTGCTGCATTCTGGTACAAAGTGAATGCAAGCCCTGATAGAGCAGGTATTTTAGTTGTAGGCGATAATGCCGATGATAGAAATCAAGGATTTAGATTATTTAGAGAAGGAAGCGGTACGGAACAGCGAATTAAAATGAATGTTGGTACAGGAGTTGGTGAAAGTTGGAATGACGGTGGTATTATTGATGTAACTCAAGATAAATGGGTTCATGTTGCCATCACAATTTCTCAAACCCAAAGTGTGATCTATTTTAATGGTGTCGAAATGAATTCTGCTGACTTAGCAGCTCCAATTGATTGGACTGGTTGTGAATTGATGACAATTGGTGCCGGAGGAGAAACATTTAGTTATTGGAACCATTTATCCGATAACAGCGATATGGATGAGCTAAGAGTTTTTGATAAAGCTTTGACGCAAAGTGATATTCAAATTATGATAAACTCACTCAATCCTTACGTACCTAAATATGATGGAGAGTCATTCTATATGCCATTTAACGGTGATTATATTGACTTAGTTGGTAGCACTGCTGCCGCACAAGTTGGAAACCCTGGCTTTACAGAAGATAGTCATGAAGGGTCTCAAGCTTATTTGGGTGAAACAGATTCTTACCTTACCTATCCTTCCGAAGGATTACTATCCAATCAATTCAGTACTGCATTTTGGTATAAAGTTGATCCAAATCCAGATAGAGCCGGAATATTGGTTATCGGTAACGATACGCCTGAAAATAGAAACCAAGGTTTTAGATTATTCAGAGAAGGTAATGGCTCAGAGCAAAGAATAAAAGCAAATATTGGAGTTGGATCTGGTGAAAGCTGGAATGATGGAGATGTAATAGATGCTACTGCAGGAGACTGGGTTCATATTGCTCTAACTATTTCAGATTCTAAAAACAAAATTTATATAAATGGTGTTGAGGTAAGATCTTCTGATATGCCTGCCCCTATTGATTGGACAGGTTGTGAAAGTTTTTCAATTGGTTCAGGTGAACCTAGCTTCTCTTATTGGGATCATAAGTCAGATAGAAGTGCCATAGATGAATTGCGATTTTTTGATAAAGAATTAACCGCTGAAGAAGTGGCAGAAATTGCAGGTGGAGTTTATACACCACCAAATTACGGAGCAACATTTTATATGGGCTTTGATGGTAACAACACTGAGTATAGTGGTGCAGATGCAACTGAAGTTGGAACACCTGGTTTTGCTGGAGAAAGCAAAGTAGGTTCTGATGCTTATGCAGGCGCTACAGATTCTTATTTGACATTCCCAACAGATGGTTTGTTTGGAAATGAATTTAGCGGTTCTTTTTGGTATAAAGTAAATGGTGATCCGGATAGAGCTGGAATTCTAGTTGTCGGTCCACCAATGAATGGAGCTGATAATGTCATGACTTCCGGTTTCCGACTTTTCAGAGAAGGCAGCGGTACCGAACAACGAATTAAACTTCATGTTGCAACCGATGGCGGCGATGTTTGGAATGACGGTGATGTATTAGATGTGACGGCAGATGAATGGGTACATATCGCATTCACAGTATCTGAAACAGCAACCATGATATATTTTAACGGAGAACCTGTAGCTAATACCGGTGATATGGCAGGAAAACTTGTAGATTGGACCAATTGTGATCTTTTATCCATCGGATCAGGAGCTCCACGATTTATCGGATGGAATCATTTATCAGATTCAAGCTATATCGATGATTTGCATTTGTTCAATAAAGCTCTTTCACAAGCGGAGATACTTGATATGATGAAATAGTATTTTCTTAAAATAAAATTTATATCATTAATTAGATTTTAGCTGTATTTCTTAGGAAATACAGCTAAAATTAATATAAAACGACCCAAATGAAATTCTTACTTAGTAAAAAATATTTTTTTCTTTTATTCCTAGTAATTCCTTTTTTAGGTTGTGATAAACCCATAAATACTTCAGAAAAAAACGAATCTAAAAAAGCAATTAAATATAACGATGATGAAGTTTTGAACCTGGTTCAAAAGCAAACCTTTAATTATTTTTGGGAAGGTGCTGAACCAAACTCCGGATTAGCCAGAGAACGTTTACATATGGATGATATATATCCAACTTCTCCAAAAAATACGGTAACTACAGGTGGAAGCGGTTTTGGATTAATGGCTATTCTAGTTGGAGTTGAAAGAAAATTCATTACAAGAGAACAGGCCTTTAATAGATACGTTCAAATCGTTAATTTTTTAGAAAAAGCAGATCGATTTCATGGTGCTTGGCCGCATTGGATAAATGGAGAAACAGGTAAAGTAGTTCCTTTTGGTAAAAAAGACAACGGTGGTGATTTGGTAGAAACCGCCTTTTTGGTTCAAGGTTTATTATCCGTTAAGGAATACTTTAAAGACGGAAATGAAGAGGAAAAAGCCCTAGCAAAAAGAATCGATAATCTTTGGCGAGAAATTGAATGGGATTGGTATACCAAAGGAGAAGAAGTTCTATACTGGCACTGGTCACCAGAATACAAATGGGAAATGAATTTTCCAGTCGGAGGATATAACGAGTGCTTGATCATGTATATCTTAGCGGCAGCGTCACCAACACATCCTATTACCAAAAAGGTGTATGATAAAGGCTGGGCTAGAAGTGGCGAAATTAGCAAAAACACTGTTTTTTATGGTCTTGAAACTGAATTAGATCATTATGAACATGATAAATCTCCAGTTGGCCCTCTTTTTTGGGCGCACTACTCCTATCTTGGGTTAAATCCTAATGGGTTAAAAGATGCCTATGCCGATTATTGGAAACTAAATCAAAACCATGCTAAAATTCAGTATGCTTACGCTCTTGATAATCCAAAAAAATTCAAAGGTTATGGTGAAAATTTATGGGGTTTGACCTCTAGTTATTCCATGAAAGGATATGACGGTCATCGACCAGGTAATGACTTAGGGGTTATTTCACCAACCGCCGCCTTATCTTCGTTTCCTTACACACCAAAAGAAAGTATGAAAATGTTGCATTATCTTTACGAAGAATTACCACAATATGTTGGTGAATACGGACCATACGATGCATTTAGCCTCGAAGAAGATTGGTTTTTACCGAGGTATTTGGCAATTGATCAGGGGCCAATTCCTGTAATGATTGAGAATTATCGATCTGGTTTATTATGGAATTTATTCATGCAGAATGAAGATGTTCAACACGGACTCAAAAAACTTGGTTTTACAAGCCCGGAAATAAAATAAAATATGAGACTAAAAAGCTTATTTATAGCAAGTATAACCATTATTCTATTTTCTTGTGGAGGAGATTCATATACGTATGAACCACCATTGGTAATAAACCCCCCAATAGATCCAATTCCAACAATAACAGATGAAGAATTACTAAACTTAACTCAAAAAGAAACCTTTAAATATTTTTGGGATTTTGC
>RCMY010005143.1_pt1 | contig 11148 bp, 14 predicted proteins | sample 2041341 | NCBI WGS metagenome assembly RCMY01 (sample SAMN09708234, study PRJNA481090) | Marine sediment metagenome, whole genome shotgun sequencing project.
TCGTTGGATGGTTCTTATGTGATGGCTGAAGCGAACCGGATGTCGGCTGTGCGAGATCTGCCGACGTTGTCGGCGCCAGCTGTGACTGGTTCTGCTTCGTTGGATGGTTCTTATGTGATGGCTGAAGCGAACCGGATGTCGGCTCTGCGAGATCTGCCGACAAGTTCGGCTGCTCCGTAAGCATTTCGCAGCGCCAGTCAAGCTGGGGCGACTAATTCGCCCCAGCTTGATTTCTTATGTCGGAGCTAGCGGGCCGGAGTTCTAACCGGGCGCAACGAACTTCGCATTTGTAACGTCGCTGATGGTTCGGGCAATGTCCAGCAACGTGAAGTCGCTGTAGCGCGGACCCACGATTTGGATTCCGACCGGGAGCCCTTCTACCAAGCCGGTGGGGATCACTACGGACGGGAGGCCGGGCATCGTGGCGAGGCCGGCCCAGAAGAGCGTGTCAACGTACGGGCGATTGGTGCCATCCACAGCTACGAGACGGGTGGGGTACTGAGTTTCGGTGTCGTGCAGGAAGGCCGGGGTTGGGGCCACAGGCATGATCACCGCATCGACGTTTTGGAACAAGTGATCCCAGGACGCCATCGCTTTGTGGCGGATCTCGTCATTCCTGAGCCAGCTCTTGTGGCTGCTGGTCATCAGCCGTGGCACTACAGCGGACATGTCGTCGAACGCTGCTTCCCGAGCCGCTTTGGCGAGACCGTTGTACACGGGTTCGGGGAAGCCGGCCGCAGTGAACGCCCAGAGCAACCCTAGGTAGGTGTTGTGCAGTTTGTCGGTGGTCATGGAAGGGCGAAGCTCGGAATTCACGCCTGCCCCGGCAGACTCCAGTTCTGCCCCGATGCGTTCCACCGCCTGTTTGCAGGCAGTGGCCACCGTCGCCAGGGGGTCGTCTGGCCACAGGGCCAAACGAAGGTTGGCTACAGCTGGCGGACCGTCGCTGGCGGGCAGGGCGGCGCCGGGCACTCCTCTGAAGGCACCGACGGTGAGGGCGGCTCGAAACATCAATTCGAGGTCATCCACCGAGCGGCCCAGGGGACCAGCCACGCCCAGATCGCCATGGGCCAGCGATCCGGGTGGGCCCGGAATGTGGCCGCGGAGCGAGAGAACTCCGTGGGTGGGCTTGAGGCCGAATACCCCGTTCATATGAGCCGGCTGCCGGATGCTTCCCCCGATATCGCTCCCGAATTCGATCAGGCTCATGCCAGTGGCGACAGCGACGGCTGCGCCTCCGGAGGATCCGCCCGCTGTGCGGTTTGGATTCCACGGGTTCCGGGTGGGTCCGTACAGGTCGTTGTAGGTCTGATGATCGCCGGTCATGAGCGGCGTGTTGGTCTTGCCGAAGATGATCCCACCGGAGGACTTGATGGCCCAGGCTGCATCGGAGTCGGTATCGGGCAAATGCTCGGCGTAATCGAAAGACCCGCATGCCGTGGTGAGACCAGCCGTCTCGTAGGAATCCTTGAGCGTCATGGGAAGTCCGCCGAAAGCCCCCAAGTCCTCACCCCGAGTTCGTTGCTTGTCTGCTCCAGCCGCCGCGTTCCGAGCGGTGTCAAGGTCCGACGCCACGACCGCGTTCAGCTCATCGTTTCGGGCTTCGATTATCGCAATCTGAGCTTCTAATAGATCGGTGCTGGAGATCTCACCGGCATCGAGGTGGCGAATGGCTTCTGTTGCGGTGACCGCTGACAAATCCATGCCGAAACCATAGGGCTCATCGTTTGCCTTTTTTAGAGGGACGCTTGGGGGTGGGGCGCCCTTTGCCTTCGGTGAAGCCCCGCTTGGTGCTCTTGGTGGGGGAGGGGCGGGGATCCTTGGCCCTTCCGTCCTTGGACTCGGCTTCGGCGGTCTTGATCTTTGCTTTGCTCGTTGGTAGGAAACGGTTCACGCGCGATGCATACGCCTCGTAGTCGCGGCCGAATTTCTCCAAAAGGCGTTCTTCTTCCCATCGAGCCTTCATGTTGAAGAAGGCGATCAACGCAAGCGTCGCCAGTGCCCGAAAAATGCTGCCGGATGCGCCAGCGATACCTATGGCCAGAAGCATTACGCCGCTATAGATCGGGTGCCGCATCCGGGAGTAGAGGCCACTGGTCTTGAGTTCTCCCGCTTCCACCGGCACCGGTGTGGGAGTGAGGGACCGCCCCAGCCCAAGAGCCCCGAGACCCAGAATTGCCAGTCCTGCGATGTTGAGGAAAAGGCTCACTGCTTGGACATTCGGAGTTCGTTCCCAGGTAGTGCCGGTTGGAAGGAAGATCACCAGCGCAAGGAGGACCACCTGTACTGCCACAAAAGCCCAACCGGTCTGTTTCTCATCCACCCATGCGAGCGTAGGTGGCGGGAATCTCGTTTGTCCGCTTGGCAGTAGCGATTGATATGCGGCAAACTCCCCGACGTGGAACTCATCCCCAGCTCTCGAATCCGTCGTTCGCCCTACTACGAGGCCACAATTGCAGCCGGCTGTACGGCGTGGACGGTCTATAACAAGATGCTCATGCCGCTAAGCTTCGGTGACCTTCAGGCCGAATATGACCGCCTCGTCAATGGGGTCGCCATGTGGGATGTGGCCGGTGAGCGGCAGGTGCAGCTTCAGGGTCCTGATGCCCACGCTTGCGCTCAATACCTTTCGTCCCGTGACCTCTCGAAGATGGGGGAGGGGCAGGGCTATTACGTGGCCATGTGTGATCACGACGGGCGGCTTCTCAATGATCCCGTACTCCTCAAACTCAGCGGGAATCGCTATTGGTTCTCCATCGCCGACAGCGACATGCTGCTGTGGGTGAAGGCTGTTGCGACCGAGAAGGGTTTTGATGTAGCGGTTTCCGAGCCCGATGTTTCACCCCTCGCCATTCAAGGCCCAAAGGCCGAAGATCTCGTTGCCCAATTGTTCGGTGAGGAGATTCGGTCACTTCGATACTTCTGGTTCACTGAGACCTTCCTCGATGGAATCCCGATCGTCGTATGTCGATCCGGTTGGAGCAAGCAGGGTGGTTTCGAGCTGTTCCTCCAGGACGGCAGCCGCGGCGTAGAGCTGTGGAATCGGGTCGCTGCGGCCGGGGAGAAGTTCGGGATCGGGCCGGGCGCTCCCAATCACGTTGAGCGAATCGAGAGTGGCCTGCTTTCCTATGGAGGCGACAACACACCGGACTCCAACCCCTACGAGACCATGATGGGTAGATACGTGAAGCCCAACATCGAGGCGGACTTCATCGGCAAAGCTGCACTGGCCAAGGTGGCGGCAGCGGGCCCCGAGCGTCAGATGGTGGGGTTGTTCATCCATGACGACACCACCGAGGCCTGGCCTTTGCCCCAACGCGCCCCGATCTGGCAGGGTGACTGCCAGGTAGGCACGCTGTCCGCCGTGGTGTGGTCGCATCGTCTTCAGAAGAAAATCGGCTTGGGGCAGGTGCTTTCCACCGTGATCGAATCGGGAGAACCGGTGGAGGCGGAGGGCCCAGACGGTCGATCCAATGCCACCACCACAGGCTTGCCGTTTATTTGAGCGCGAGGTTTTCTGGCCGAATGAAGCCTGCGGCGCGACCTGTTGGCTGCATGATTGTTGTCCCTCCGGGGGCCGTTCGCCGCCACAATGCCATGATTTGAGTGGCTCGCCTTCGGCGTGGCAGTAGCTGCGGTTGTGACTGAGGCCCGGATTGCTCACCGTGTTTCGCTTCGCCTGTGAAACTTCTGCTGAAAGTGACATTCGGGCGTTCTGTCTGCTGGGAGCGACACCCAGTGTCGCCTACAGCAGAGATTTCAGCGAAGGGCGTTTCAAGCGAGGGCGGCGCGGATGGCTTCGATCTGGGCGGGGTTGACGCGGAACCACGCCCACTTGCCTCGTTGTTCCCGTTCCAGAATGCCGGCTTTCACTAGCTGTCCGAGGTGATGACTGATCGTGGGCTGGCTCTTGCCAAGGGCATCGGGAAAGTCGCATGCGCAACCTTCGCCCGCACTGGCGATGATGCTGAGGAGACGGAGGCGAACCGGGTCGGCCAAAGCCTTCAGGACCGAGGCCAGCAGTTCGGCGTCCACCTCGCTCAGTGTTGCCCCGGCGAGGGGGCCACAACAGATCGGCTCGGCTGTGTTCATGGCTGAAACATAGCATACGTATTGACAAGCGTCGATATGTTGGCCTACGATTTGGAACAAACATATCGACATCTATCGAAATGAAGGAACCAATTTAATGCGACTGCAGCTGGCCATGAATGTCACCAACCTCCACGAGTCCATCGACTTCTACACCAAGATGTTCGATACCCCCGTTGCCAAGGTTCGCCCCGGCTATGCCAACTTCGAGGTGGCCAATCCACCGCTCAAGCTGGTCCTCTTCGAAACGCAAGACGCAGGAGGAACACTCAATCACCTTGGGGTCGAGGTGGAACAGGCTGAGCAGGTCACAGCTGCCGAACAGCGGATCGTCGGGGCCGGTCTCCAGACCAGCGGGGTGGATGACACCATCTGCTGTTTCGCCCATAAAACCGAGACCTGGGTGGAGGGACCGGACAACAAGTGGGAGTGGTATGTGAAGACTGGCGACGCCGAACAGCTGGAGAACGAGGTCGTGGCCAAGGCCGACGTCAGCGGTTGTTGTACATAGTCACTCTGTGGTGACCGGGTGCTCTCGGCTAACTTCACGGGATGGGGAGCGACTTCGACCCGTCGGCGATGATCGAGATGGTGACTGCACTGTGCCAGTCGATGCCAGGAGCACGGGAGGACCACCCCTTTGGACCGGCTCCGACCGTCTACAAGGTGGGCGGCAAGTTGTTTGCCCTCATCGGGCTGAGCGGGATAGGGCCCGGTGTCAATCTGAAAATCCCGCCGGAGGATTCAGAGGCCCTGTGCCAGGTCGACGGAATCGAACCGGGTTATCACATGAACAAGAAGCACTGGATCACCGTCTATTTCTGGGAGTCGACCGATCGGGAGCTTCTCGCCGAACTTATTGAGGACTCCTATGCCCTGGTGCGTTCCAACCTGACCCGCAAGACCCGTCTGGCCCTGGACGCTTTGAGCTAAGTCAGGGGATCAAGATCACCTTGCCGGTGGTCTGGCGGCCCTCGAGCATCTTGTGGGCTTCGGCGGCTTCCTGCATCGGAACCCGGGCGCCGATTCGGACGTCGAGTTTGCCGGCTGCGATCCACTTGAAGACGTCGCCGCTCCGACGCAACAGATCCTCGCGGGTTTCGATGTATTGGAAGAGGCTGGGCCGGGTGAGGAACAATGACGGTGCCAGATCGAGCGGGCTCAGCGGCTCCACTGGTCCCGAGGCGTTGCCGAACGTGGCCATCATGCCGCGCGAACGGAGCAGCGAAAGGCTCCGCGTGAAGACGGATTTGCCAACCCCGTCGTATACCACGTCGAGGGCACGCACGCCGGCGATCGCTTCCACCTCGTCGCCGAAATCAACCTCGCGGTAGAGGATCACATGATCGGCACCGGCCCCTTTGGCCAATTCGGCCTTGTCCGGTGTCCCCACGGTGGTGAAGACCTCCGCTCCGATCATTTTTGCCATCTGAATGAGCAGCAAACCCACCCCGCCGGCGCCGGCATGGATGAGGCAGCGGTCGCCTTTGGCCAGCGGGAACGTGTCGGTAACCAGGTAGTGCGCGGTCATGCCCTGCAACATGACGGCGGCCGCAATCTCGGGGTCCACGCCGTCGGGAACCGGCACGGCGGCGTGGGCAGGAACCACCACCTGCTCGGCATAGGTGCCAAGGGCTGACGACCACGCCACGGTGTCGCCAGTGTTGAGCCCAGTGACCTCGGCGCCAACCTCGGTGATAACTCCAGCCCCCTCGAGCCCAGGCGTAAAAGGCATCGGTACCGGGTAGAGGCCGGTGCGTTGATAGGTATCGATGAAGTTCAAACCGGCGGCCGCCACGCTGACCAGCACATCATCCGGTCCGGGTAAGGGATCGGGCACCTCGGTCCAGTTGAGAACCTCGGGGCCACCGGTCTGGGTTATTTGAACAGCCTTCATGGGGCGAGGCTAGTCACCGCTCACGTAGGCAGTCACATTGGCGGGCACAGACACGCCCGGTCGGACCCGAGGGTCATCAATCGGTTGTCCTGTCGCCAAGTGCGTCGGAACGACGCCGGCCCAGATGTCGAGTTCGTAGTCTTCTTCGTCATCCACGGGTGGGCCGGACCGGATCTTCGCTGACGCAAGCTCCATTGACAGTCGGAAGACCGACGTGCCCTGGATCTCCTTGTTGTTGTTGGGACGGAGGTCGGACTGTCGCCCGGGGATGAGGCGTTCCACGAACATCTCCAGAGCGTGGGCCTTTTCAGACTCCTCTGTGACCTCATCGGGTATGCCGATCACCACCAGCGACCGGTAGTTCATGGAGTGGTGAAAGGCGGAGCGGGCCAGCACCAATCCGTCGATCAAGGTCATCTCCACGCAGATGGTCTGTTCTTCGGCTCGGGCGCGGCGCAGCACGCCTGCGGCTGGGGCGCCGTGAAGGAGGAGGGGATCGCCGTCGCGGACACAGAACATCGGAATCACCACGGGCTGGCCGTTGCGAATGGTCCCAACGTGAGCCACCAAACCCGCATCGGCGATGGCGTTGATGGTCTTGGCGTCGTAGTGGCCACGATCGGCCGCACGCTTGATCTGGATTGTCTCGTTCGGCTGATCGGTCACCGCCAAAAGTTAGACCACATAACTACGCTGCACCTACCGAGTTCTGGCGGATTCTCGAGCTTGTTGGACCTGGGAAATGAGGTCGTCCACGCTCGGTCGGTCATCCGGACCAGCGCCTCGATAGACCCAGTGCACGCTTCCGTCTGGGGCAATTACCACGTTGCCGCCCAACTGCAGCGTGTCTTCCGTGGCTTTCTCCATCCGGCCCACACGCCCGCTTTTCAGAAGCGTCGCATAGCGTTTGATCACCCTCCATCCATAGACCCGCAACACCGAGCCCCGGCCGTAGTCGAACATCTGATAGATCGAGAGATCAACATCGGTGAGGATCGGGAGGTCCCAACCGGTTCGCTGACGGTAGGCCCGGAGGTACTTGGGGTCACTGAAGGTGATCAGCGCAAATGCCACGTCCGGTCCAAATTCGGTTCGTCGTTCGCTCACGGCGACGACATGGGCCTTGCACGGCAGTCAATGGATGTGCCGATGAAAGATCAGCACCAGTGACTTCCCGCGATGGTCCGCCAACGACCACGTCGTGCCGTCCTCAGCGGGCAGATCGATGGTGGGGGTCACGCAGTACCAAACCGATGGAAGCCATCAACGATTCCCGGTGGCTCTGGTGGTGGCTTCGCCGTGTTAGTCATGCTCCTCCTCGGCTGCATCACTCTTTCAGCGCCGCCATCATCGCTTCATGGATGGCGTTCACGCCTTGAAGTGGCCGGACCAGGACCTTGAACTCGGTGATCTGCCCTTCGTCGTTGACGGTGATGATGTCCACTCCATTGACAAACTTGCCCCTGATCGAAGTTTCGAATTCCAACATCGCATTCCGATCGCCGATGATCTGCTTTGTGTAGCGGAATGGCTGCTGGTCGCTGCCGCCCAGGGTCTGACCGGCGGCCAGTAGGTACGCCATAGTAATGCCTTTCCCCTTTTGAGGGGTGAAAACCACGGGGGAGTAGAACCTCACGTCGTCATGCAGGATCTTGGCGAGGAAGTTTGTGGTCAGAGGTCCCGATTCCATCTCTCTGTGCCACCGGGAAACAACATCTTCCATCACAGTCATGTCCTTAGGTTAGGGCTGGCCCATCCCACCGCATAAGGTGCGCTGATGAACACAGTGCTGGTGGAGAAAAAGGACGGCTATGCGATCATCACCCTGAATGATCCGGATCGTCGGAATGTTTTCACGCTGGACATGAGCGCCAAGGTCTGCGACGCCATGGACGATCTGGAATCCGATGAGGCGATCAGCGCCGTCATCATCACCGGCGCCGGCAAGGGCTTTTGTTCCGGGGGGCATTTAGACGAGCTGTTGGCCAACCCGGGGCACGACGGCCTCCGTAAGGTGTACGCCGGCTTTATCAGGATTGCGGAATCCCCTCTCGCCACGATCGCCGCGGTCAATGGTGCCGCCGTGGGTGCGGGAATGAACGCCATCCTGGTCTGCGACCTGGTGGTGGCGGCCGAGTCAGCAAAGTTCGATTCACGCTTCCTTCAAATCGGTATCGGCCCGGGCGGCGGCCATACGTGGCGGCTGCGGAACAAAACGGACATTCAGACCACCAATGCAATGGTCTTGTTCAGCGAAGTGTTGGACGGAAGGCGGGCGGCCGAAGTGGGGTTGGCCTGGAAGTGTGTTCCCAACGAGGAGTTGCTGGAGGTAGCCGAGGCGCTGGCAGCAAAGGCGGCGAGTGCGCCGCGGGAACTGCTCATGCGAACCAAAGAAACCATTCAGCGCACACAAACCATCGCCACGGGTAACGAGGCTGTAGACAACGAGCTGGACACGCAGGTCTGGTCCATGGGTGAGCCAGCCTTTGTGAACATGGTCGCCGCACTGAAAGAGCGGATGAAGGGCTGAGGGATAGGGTCACCCCAGTCCACCAGAGGAGCGAACCAGATGGTCGTCCGTGCTGCATCTTTCAAGGAACTGACCACCACCGAGTTTCACGATCTTGTGAAGCTTCGGATCGACGTCTTTGTGGTGGAACAAGAATGTGCTTACCCCGAACTCGACGGGCGGGACATGGAGCCGGGCACCCGGCATCTCTGGATAGCGATGCGCGGTGAACTGGCGGCGACCCTTCGGATCCTGGATGACGGCAATGTCCGCCGAATTGGCCGGGTGGCGACAGACAAGAATCATAGGAAGAAGGGACATGCCGCCAACCTGATGCGCTACGCCCTCACCCTCGCCGCGGGCCCGATTGTCTTGGATAGCCAGTCACACCTTGCACAGTGGTACGAGCAGTTTGGATTCGTACGGGACGGACACGAGTTCGTTGAAGACGGGATCCCGCATATTCCGATGCGACGCGAGTAGGCACTTAGGAATTCAGGTTGGTTGGGCTAGCGGGGTTGGCTCTACGCTGCTCGAATGGATCTCAACGAACTCTTCAGCGTCAAGGGCAAGACCGCAATTGTGACCGGCGGTTCTCGGGGGATCGGCTACATGATCGCCACGGGCCTGCTCTCCGCCGGTGCCAAGGTCTACATCACCGCACGGAAGGCGGCGGCCTGTGATGCGGCTGCTGAAGAACTGAGCGAGTTTGGGGAATGCAATTCGCTTCCGGCGGACCTCTCCACGTCGGAGGGCCTGTCCGCTTTCGTCGCGGCATTCAACGAGTCCGAAGACAAGCTCCACATCCTCTGCAACAACGCCGGTGCCAACTGGGTGGCGCCACTGGGCGAGATGCCTGAGGACGGATTCGACAAAGTCATGGACATCAACCTCAAGTCACCGTTCTTCCTCACCCAAGCGTTACTGCCCAACCTGAAAGCGGCAGCAACACCCGAGGACCCCGCTCGCGTGATCATGACCGGATCCATCAACGGGATCGCCGTCCCCTGGGTGGACAACTTCTCGTACTCGGCCTCGAAGGCCGGATTGCACATGATCGCAAGACACATGGGTGCCCGTCTCGCCAAGGACCACATCACCGTCAATTCGATCGCTCCGGGGCCGTTTGAATCCAAGATGATGGCCACTGCCCTCGAAGGCGACGGAAAAGCCATGGTGGAAGGGATGATCCCGCTGGGCCGAATCGGTTCGCCAGAGGACATGGCGGGAACGGTGCTGTGGCTCTCCAGCAGGGCCGGGGCGTACATCAGCGGAGCCGTCATTCCGATCGACGGTGGGGTCACTGGCTTCGCTTCCTAGCGGCTCTTCGCGGCAGCCCGCCGCGCCACATATTTCTGCTGTAGGTGACATTTGGGCGTTCTGTCTGCTGGAGGTGACAGTGGGTGTAGCCCTGAGCAGAAATTTCGGGGTTAGGGCTTGGGGGTGAGGCGGGTGGTGAGGGCGACCATGGCGTTCACGGTGCCGAAGTTTTCGATGGTGATGTCCACAGGATCGATGTCGATGTTGCGTTGCTCTTCCAGGAAATGGACGAGTTCCATCGCACCTAGAGAATCCACCAGCCCAGTGGTCAGAAGGTCGGTGTGTGGTTGCACCGGGGTGTCGGGATCGAGGCTCACCTCGTCATCGATGAACGCACACAGTTGCGCTGCAAGAGCTCGATCGGCCGCCAGGGTCATTACGTCATTCATACTGTTTCCTTTACGGCGGCGAGGGCGATTCGGATCCGTTTACGATCGATCTTTCCGCTGGGGGTGGTTGGCAGTGTTTCCGCCAGGTCAATGTGAGCGGGGATCGCCACCGGCGAGAGTCGGCCCGCAGACCATTTCTGAATCGCTCGAAGGTCGAGGTTGGCGCCCGCTCGGAGCACCACTGTGGCGGCCAAGGTCCCGGACTGCTGGCCCCAGGGCCCGGCCACAGCATGAAGAATGTCAGGGTGATCAGCAAGGGTGGACTCCACGCCCTCCAGCTCCACCCGTATCCCGCGTAGTTTGACCTGATGGTCGGTCCGTCCGTGGAACCACACCATGCCGTCGCTATCCATGCTCACTATGTCACCAGAGATGTACCAATCCGGCCCATCGGTACGGCTCCTACTGCTGGCGGCCGTGAGATCGCTCCGGTTCCAGTATTCGCGCATTCGGGTGGATGCCGAGATCCACAGCACGCCCTTCGTGCCAGGGGGGACAGGCATTTCGTTCTCGTCGACCACCAGCATTTCGGCATCGCTACAACCAGGCCCAATCGGTACGGCTTCGCCGTCGGCCGGTGGTCTGGTGAGGCGGTACACGTTGGAGGCATTGACCTCCGCAGGACCGTAAACGTTTTCAAAGGTCGCGTTCGGCAGCGCCTCCATGAGCGCTCGAAGTGCTGCCGCCGGGAAGACTTCGCCAGCAAAGAGGACTGCGCGCAGTGAGCTCCAGTCCCGTGTCTCGAGCGCTCCCCGCTCCAGTACTTGTTGGAGGAGAAAGGTCACGCCGTACCAGATCGTGGTCTGCTGTTCCGCAGCACGCTCGGTGAAGCTGGCGGGGAACCGAAGGTGAGGTTCGCTCATCTCCACTATCGCCGCGGCCGCCAGCGGCATGGCATACAGCTCAAAGGTTGACATGTCGAAATGCAGCCCGGTCATCGC
>RCMY010005144.1_pt1 | contig 11147 bp, 9 predicted proteins | sample 2041341 | NCBI WGS metagenome assembly RCMY01 (sample SAMN09708234, study PRJNA481090) | Marine sediment metagenome, whole genome shotgun sequencing project.
ACAACGGTGGCGGTCTCGCCGTCGGCCCCGACGGCTACCTGTACATCGGACTCGGTGACGGCGGCGGAAGCGGCGACCCACAGGCGACCGGGCAAGACCCGACCGACCTCCTCGCCTCACTGCTGCGTATCGATCCGGTGACCGGCGAGACCTCCAACTACAGCGTTCCGGCCAACAACCCCTTCGCCGACGGCGTCGACGGAGCGCCCGAGGTCTGGCTCTACGGAGTGCGGAACCCGTGGCGGATCTCGTTCGATCAGCTCACCGGCGACCTGTGGATCGCCGATGTCGGCCAAGACGCCATCGAAGAGATCAACCTGCTGTCCGAGCGTGACGGCGGCGGCCTGGGCGCCAACCTCGGCTGGAATCTGGTCGAAGGTACCGAGTCGTTCAATGGTGGCACGACACCAGATGACCACGCCGCTCCCCTGTACACCTACGTCCACGAAGACGGACGCTGCTCGGTCACCGGCGGCCACACGATGCGAGCCGACCTGATGCCGCAGTTCGAAGGTGTCTACGTGTTCGGCGACTACTGCAGCGGCGAGATCTTCGGCCTGTCGATCGTCGACGGCGCCGTGCTGGCCCGACCGTTGACCGCTTCGGCTGCTCCCGGCGAACTGGTGTCGTTCGGCCAAGACACCGAAGGACGCATCTTCGTCGTCGAGTCAGGCGGCCGGATCAGCAGAATCGCACCGGCACCGGCCGACGCCGAAGGCTGACCCGCTCCATCTGACGGTTCCCCGTTTCGTGTCCGCTTGATTCTTTGGCGCGATCGAACACTTGTTCGATACTGTGGCGAGATGACCTCTCCACGCGACCCCTCCGCCACACCACGCGAGACTGGACAACGCAGTCCGAAGACGGCCGAAGACTGGGAACTCATCCGACGCTCGGTCGCGATGCTGCCACCAGGTGCGTGGGCGATGCGCCGTGAACAGGCGCTCGAGTCGCTGTCGTCGTTGGTCGAGGGGTTGCGAGCCGCTCGCCGGCGAGATCAGTCGCCGCCGAGGTCGAATCGGTAGACGTTGGTGTTGCGCTGCTCGAAGCCGATGCGGGCATACAGACGGTTGGCAGCCTCGCGCGAGGGGCGCGAGGTCAGATCGACGGTGACGGCCCCCGCCGCCTTCGACAGTTCGATCGCATGTTCGCTGAGGAGCGCGCCGACGCCCTTGCCACGGGCCTCGGTGTCGACGATCACGTCTTCGATCCAGGCACGGATCCCGGTGGGGATACGGAACAGTACCAGGGTCAGGCAGCCATAGACCATGCCGTCTTCTTCGGCCAACAACAGGTGCGAAGCCTCTGATGCCACGAGATCCTCGAGCTCGGCCCGGGTCGGCGGCGGGTTCGACTTCGACAACTGCGGCACGAGCCGATCGAACGCAGCAACCACGTCGTCGGTGACTTCGGTGACTTCAAAGATCTTCACCTGCCCAGTATGGCCATGTGACAGCCGGCGGCGAGGGATGAAGTTCCCGCTCGACCGATGTCGGGAGGATCTGCCCATCACCGACCACTGCCACGTGCCGGAACTCACGCGATCCCCGGTTCCCGATACGGTGGTGGTCGTGAACCACATCCAGTGGATCGAGCCACTTCCCGAACTCCGAAACCCGACGCTCGTCCTCGCCTTCGAGGGCTGGAACGATGCCGGCGATGCCGCCACCTCGGCCGCCGACCATTTGGTGACCACCTTCGACGCCGAGCCGATCGCCCAGATCATCCCCGAGGAGTTCTACGACTTCTCCACCACCCGACCGATGGTCACGCTCGACGGCACCCAGCGCAAGATCGACTGGCCCGCTCCGGAGTTCACCGCCGTGCGTCTCGCCGACAGCGATCGAGACCTCGTGATCCTCGCCGGCATCGAGCCCCATCTGAGGTGGAAGACCTTTGCCGCAGCCGTCATCGAGGTCGCCAAGGCGCTCAACGTCGGCATGGTCGTGTCGCTCGGTGCCTTGATCGCCGACGTGGCCCACTCCCGCCCCACCACGGTCTTCGGATCGGCGCAAGACGTCGCCCTCGCCGAACGGCTCGACCTCGAGCCGTCCTCCTACGAAGGGCCGACCGGCATCGTGGGCGTCCTCACGAGCCTTCTCCACGATCAGGGCATCGACACCCTGTCACTCTGGGGTTCGATCCCGAGCTACGTCCCGCATGCCAACTCACCGAAGGCGGCGCTGGCGCTCGTCGATCGACTCGGCAGCGTGCTCGGCCTCCCGATCCTCGGAGGCGACCTCGTCGAGGCCGCGGCCGAATACGAAGCCCAGATCACGGCGCTCGTCGAAGACGACGACGACACCCGCGCCTATGTCTCCAGCCTCGAGGCGGCCTACGACGCTTCGATGCGCCCGGAGTCGTCGGCCGAGCTGATCGAAGAACTCGAGAACTTTCTCCGAGACCAGTAGTCGGCTGGGCCGTCACGGCCCCGGTCCGAGATCAGTGAGTGGGTGGCTGTCCTCGCCACACCGGATCCCGGGGGAGATCGAACGCCATCTCGCTGGATTCGCCGCGGATCGCCGCAAAGGCTGCTGAACCCCAGACATCGAAGTTGGCCAAGGGTGTCGGGAGTTCCGACTCGGTGAACCACCCGACGTCGAGACACTCCTGGGGGTGATGCTTCAGATCTCCACCTGTGGCTCGGCATTGGAACACGATGGTGTAGAGCGGCACACGGCTGAACCCGAGCCGAAGGCCGTCGTAGATCCCGATCGGACGTACGACCTCGCACTGGACGCCGGTCTCTTCCTGGACTTCCTTGACCGCGACCTCCGACGGCGAATAACCCACATCGGCCCAGCCCGTCGGGTAGAGCCAGACGCCGCTGTCGGCACGTTGGATCAGCAGCAGGCGGCCGTCATCGTCGCCGACCACCGCACCGATGGCGATCTTCGGTGTGACGTACCCGGCGATTCCGGTTCCCACCACCTTCAGCCATTCGGCCTGGAAGTGTGAGGGTTCCTGGCCGTCGACGTGCGACCGAATGTCGGCGGCGACGGCAAGCACTTCCTCGAACCGTTCGCGTTCGTACCCACTCTGGGTGAAGCCGAGGCCTGTCCTGGCGATCCCCGCCAACGACTCAGCCCATCGAAGCAGCTCTTGGGAATCGACTTTTCGGTCAGTCATCTCCTGGCCTCCGGATCGGTGGTGGTGCGGTGTTCCTCAGTCGGTGCCGTCGTCGAGATCAGCGTCTCTCGTCGCCTCGGCGAGCGCAAGCTCCAACTCGGCGAGCACGGCGGGGTCGGTCACCTTCTGCCCCGCAGCGTCGCAGAGATAGAAGCTGTCGACCGCATCGGGCCCGAGCGTGTGGACTTTGGCACTGAGGATGTCGAGCCTGAGTTCGGCCACGGCCTGGGTGATTCGGTAGAGCACACCGACCGAATCGATCGTGTGCACGTCGACGACGGTGGCGACGTCGGACAGGGTGTTGTCGATGTGGACATGGCGACGCGGCGGGGAGGCCGAGAGGCGTCGGTGATACCGGGCGTAGGTGCGTGCCCGTTGTGCGATACGGGCCGACAAGGCCAAGCGCCCATCGAGAGCCGAGTGGGCGAGGTCGACCACTCGGTCCCAGTCGACGGCTGCCCCGGTAGAGGACTGGACGATGAATTCGGTCGCCGCCATGCCGTGGTCCGAGAACGCCGACGCATCGAGGATGTCGAGCCCCGAGACGGCCATGACGCCGGCGAGCAGGCTGAAGTGACCCGGGGAGTCTGGAGCGACGACGGTCATGGTGGAGCCCTTGGCCTGGATCACTCGCTCGCCGACCCGCATCAATTCGACCAGTTCGGGCGTCGGGAAGTCGGCGACGACTTCCTCGACGTGGCCGCCGCCCAACACATGCTTGGTGCGAGTCACGAGGTCTCGAAGCAGGCCGGCTTTCCACGAACTCCACATCGACGGGCCGGTGGCCATCGAATCGGCGACGGTCAGCGCCGCGAGCATGTCGAGGAAGACCTCGGTGTCGACCGCCGCTGCCACCGCTCGAATGGTCCCGGGATCCGACAGATCACGACGGGTGGCGACATCGGGCAGGAGGAGGTGGAGCCGACACAGATCGACGAGGACCGCCACCTCGTTCTGCGGATAGCCCATGCGCTCGCCGATGGTCTGGATGTGCTTCATGCCCACTTCGGTGTGGTCACCGGGATAGCCCTTGCCGATGTCGTGGAGCAGCGTGCCGACGACGAGCAGATCGGGCCGGACCACGTCGGCTGCGAGCGGGGCGGCGTTTGCCGCCGCTTCGCAGAGGTGACGGTCGACGGTGAACGTGTGCATCACGTTGCGTTGGGGTTTGCACGAGACCCGGCTCCACTCGGGAAGCAACCGAATCATCAGCTCGAACTGTTCGAGATCTTCCACCACGTCGATGGCCGGGCGGCCGGCGAGGAAGATCGCTGCGAGAAGGTCGCGTGCTTCACGGGGCCATGGTTCCGGCAGCCGCGCCTCGGACTCGGCCAGGCGCTGAAGGGTGTCGCGCCCGATGGTCGTGTTCGAGTTGGCGGCCACCGCGGCGATGCGCAACAAGAACAGCGGGTCGTGCTCGACATCGGCGTCTTCGGCGAGTTCGACCTGCCCGTCGACGAGTTCGATCCCCGGCTCGATCGTGGAGCGGGGTCGCCCCCTTCGAGGGCGCGACCGGGCGTGTTCCCAGCGGTACCAGGCCTCGTCACTGTGCCAACCGATGCGTCGGCCGGCCTCGGCGACTCGGAGCATCAGCTCGGCTCCACCGTCGATCCCCATGCGTTCGGCGACGGCGTCGTGATCATCGAGCGTCAACACATCGCCCGCCCGGCCCGTCACCCGATGAAATTCGACGCGGACGCTCGACAGCATCTCGGCGTCGGGTTGCAGATCGTCGATCAGGTCGGTCGCAAAGCCGGGCTCGACTCGCTCGGCCCAGGCAAGCGCGTGGATGTCGCGGAGGCCACCGCGCCCCTCTTTCAGATCCGGTTCGAGTCGGAAGGCGACGTCACCCTGCACCTCGTGACGGTTCTCGACGGTGGTGGCCAGGTTGGTCATCAAGGAGTCGCGTTTCTTGCGCCAGAGCTTGTCTCGATCGGCGACGAACTTCGCGACGAGCGTGGGATCTCCAGCTATCAGCCGGACGTCGAGGAAGGCCGTCGCCCGCTCGAGCTCCTCGGCGGCCAAGGCCAGCGACTGCTTGATCGTGCCGACGGAATGCCCCAGCTTCAGGCCTCGGTCCCACACCGGGTACCAGAGCTGGTCGGCGAGATCGTCGATCGAGCGCGACGGCTTGTGAAGCAGCAGCACATCGAGATCGCTGTACGGCCAGAGTTCGCCGCGGCCGTACCCGCCGACCGCCAACAGAGCGACACCTTCGGTGTCATCGGTGGCCTCGGCCATGAGCCCCTGGAAGAACTCGTCTGCTGCTGCCGAGTGGGCGGCGGTGTACGCGCTCCCCGAGAGTTCCTCCGACGGCAGAAGCGTCGACTTTCGTTTGCTCATCTTCAGGTGCCCGCGGTCAGTTGCTGTATTGGTCGCTGACGGCTTGACGAATCGAGAGCTCGATCCGACGCCTGCGCTTGTCGATCGACAGCACCTTGACCATCACGTCTTCGCCCGGTGTGACGATCTCTTCGGGTGCCGACACCCGATACTCCGCGAGCTCAGACAGGTGCACGAGCCCCTCGACGCCTCCGAGATCGACGAATGCACCGAAGTCGACGAGCCGAGTGACCGGGCCGTTGACGACGCTGCCGACCGCGATCCCGGCAAACGGATCGGGGGCGACCTGTCGAATCGAGAGTGAGACCCGGCGCTTCTTGACCTTGACGTCGAGCACCTTCACCTCGACGGTGTCGCCGACCGTGACGACATCTCGTGGGTGTCCGACCCGGTGCCACGACAGCTCCGAGAGATGGACCAGCCCCTTGACTCCGCCGAGCTCGACGAAGGCGCCGTACTCGGCCAACGAGGCGACCGTTCCGGTGACCACCGAATCGACCTTCAAACTGGTGAGCAGATCGTGCGCTTCCTTGCGTTGCTCGCGCAGGAGCATCGAACGCCTCGAGAGGACCAGACGCTCCTTGCGCTGGTCTGCTTCGAGCACACGGAGTTCGAGGGTCTGGCCGGCGAACTCGCGGAAGTCGGTCTTCGGTTCGAGCGACAGGTGCGAGGCGGGAACGAACCCGCGAAGACCGTTGACGTCGACCACGATGCCCTTGGCACTCATCGACGAGACGGTGGCCTTGACGGTGGTGTGGTCTTCGACGGCGCTGGTGACGGCGTCCCAGGCCTTCTTCTTGAGTGACCAGGATCGTGACAGCACGACCCGTCCCTTGGGGTCGTCACGAGCGAGGATGGCGGCGTCGACACGGTCGTTGACCGAGATGACCTTCGTGAGATCTTCGATGGGTTCGAGATCCCAGTGGCGCCGGGCGAGCACCGCAGCGCGGCCGTCTTCGAGGGTCAGCGACAGTTCATCGGCACCGACCTCGGTGACGATGCCGCTGACGATCTTTCCGGCATCGGTGATCTTGGGCTTCTTGGCTGCGGGCAGCGAGGAGCCCGGTGGCGGGGGCGGCCCGCTCGGCACCGAGGGTGCAGCGAGGGCGGGCCGCGCATCAGCAGCAGGCGCATCAGCAGCAGGCGCATCGGTGACGGGTTCTTCGGCGACAGGTGCATCAGGGGCGGTCTCGACCGGGTCCGCGGCCACTGGCTCGACAGGAACTGGCTCGACAGGAACCGGCTCAGTGTTGGCGGGCTCCGGCGTCGGCTCGGTTGCGGCCGCATCTGGCTCAGTGGTTTCAGGTTCGACGACAGGTTCGGTGGGCGTGAGCCCCTCGGCCTCGGACGGCGTCGGATCGCCGGCGGGGTCAGGATTGTCGGTTGTGCTCATCGCTCTACCTCGTTCACAGGGCCCAACAGTAGGCAAGAATGGCTTGAGACGTGGCGTTGTTCACTCGACCGCCACATCGAGCACCACATCGCAGCGCTCAATCAGACGATGCCGATCGCCGTGAGTGTCTCCTCGGGTGAGGCGACGACACCGGTGTAGAAGGCACCGAACTCGGCGTAGACCGCCGAGGCCTCGTCGAATCGCATGGTGTAGACGACGTCTTTGAGGTCGTCGGGTTTGCTCGCGAACAGGGTGACGCCCCACTCGTAGTCGTCGAGACCGGCCGATGCGGTGATCAACTGGACCAGGCGACCGGCGAACTTTCGACCCGAGGTGCCGTGCTCGTACATGAGCTCTTTCCGCTGCTCGAACGGGAGGGTGAACCAGTTGCCGGTGGCCTCACGGCGCTTGCTCATCGGGTAGAAGCACCAGGCGTTCTTGCCCTCTGGCGGCAACACCGGATAGAGGCGGGCCTGCTTCATCTCGTCGGGAACTCCGGCGGCGTACTCGCTGACCTCGGTGATCGAGACGTAGCTGTCGACGAGTTCGAGGCCGGCCTGGGCGAGGTCGGTCTGGATCCGGCGGAGGCGCCACAGGTCGGGGCCCAACACCATGGTGGCCAGATCGGTCTTGTGTCCGAGCATCGCGACGGTGACGACCTGGTCGCCGTCGGCCTCGGCTCGCTCGATCGCGCTCAGGACCATGGATCGATCGACGAGGGGGGTCGAGCGCCAGAACAGGTGGAGGACACCGAGGCCCTCGGACAGAGTCGCAGAAGTAGGCATACCTCGAGTGTACGGAGGCTTGGCCCCAGGTAGAGAGCCCGGCGCAGTCGACGGGTCAGATGCCCTCGGGGCTGTAGAAGTTGGCGGTGTCTCCACGGGCGAAACCGACAAGTGTCATCCCCGCCCGGCGTGCGGAGGCGACGGCGAGCGCCGACGGTCCCGAGACGGCGACCAGCGCCGTGAAACCGCCGGCCCACGCTTTCTGCACCATCTCGAACGACGCACGGCTCGAGACGAACAGCGCAAGTTCACCGGCCGGTAGACGTCCATCGAGGAGGAGTCGGCCGACCACCTTGTCGACGGCGTTGTGGCGCCCGATGTCTTCTCGTGCGATCACCATGTGTCCGGCACGGTCGAATGCCGCAGCCACATGGACCGAACCGGTTCGATCGTGCAGTGGTTGGTGCCCACCCATCAACGCAGGCAGGCCCATCAGCAGCGCCGGGTCCCATGGGTCGTGAGGTGGCAGGAGGCCGACTCGCCCCTCGAGTTCGTGGATTGCGTCACTGCCACAGAGCCCGCACGACGACGAGGTCACCCCGAGGCGTCCGGCCGGTACGGCGACCCGCCCGCCGGTGTCGACGCTGACGACGTTGAACTCGGTCGCAGCGGCCGATCCCCCACCACAGAACCGGATCTGTCGGATGTCACCGGGCCCCACGAACCCCTCGCTCAGGCAGAACCCGGCGGCGAGCTCGAAGTCGTTCCCCGGTGTGCGCATCGTGCTCGCCACCAACTGGCCGTCGAGTTCGATGCTGAGCGGCTCCTCGACGATGAGATCGTCGGGGATGAGCTGGGATCCGCCGGGGCTGACCTTGCGAGCCAGGAGCCGCTGGGTTTCTGATCGACTCATGCGATCAGAGGACCACATTCGCGACCGAGGCACAACACCGCGTCAAACCCCATAGTGTTTTGATTCGATGAACGAGCCCTTCGACCCCCAAGCTGCTCAGCCCCCGAACTTCCCTCCTCCAGGAGCCCCTGACAGCGCAGGAGCTGCGCCCCAGCCCGGCGCGCCTGGTTATGGCGCACCGCCTCCGATGGGCGCTCCACCGGTTGAAACCCACGTTTTCGAGGTTCCCGCCTATGGCGCACCGCCTCCCACCGGTGGCGATCATTCCCATGGTGCGAGCAATGCTCAGCAAGGCGTGCTTGCCGGCTTCGGTGCCCGACTTGGAGCCTCCGTCCTCGATGGCATCCTCCTGACACTGGTGTTGGGTGTCGTGGCCGCAGCCCTCGCACGTGTCGTCGCGTCTCGCTGGGAGACCGTGATCGAGCCGTGCAAGGCCAACCCTGAGACGACGCTGTGTGAGTTTCCGACCGACTCCTCGATGGTCTCGCTGCTCATCGCTGTTGCGGTGTTCCTGGTCGTGACGACACTTGTCGGCATCCTCTATCACGCGCTGATGATCGCCAAGTCCGGGCAGACCCCAGGACGCCGCGTGCTCGGGATCAAGGTCGTGAGTGCCGAGACCGGTCAGCCGCCATCGTTCGGAAAATCACTCCTCCGTTGGATCACGTCGGGAATCAGCTTCATGGTCTGCGGTCTCGGGTATCTCTGGATGCTCTGGGACAGCCAGAATCAGACCTGGCACGACAAGGTGGCCACCACCGTGGTGGTGCGGGCCTGAGATTCGACCGTGTCACCCCGTCCCGGGCAACGATTGCCGCGGCGCTGTTCGGTCCTGTCGCGCTCGTCGCCGGCTGCACCAACGGCATCGAGGAAGCCGCCACACCCATCGGAGGCGCCTCGTCCGACGAACCGGTCGCCCCCGACTGCAGTCCGCAGCCACTCGCCCCCGGCACCGTCATCCCGTCCGACCCGATCGAGGCGGCCCTGGCGGTCAACCTGCTGGTGTACCCGGTCTGTGCCGACGTCGCCGTCGTGAGTGACTTCGAGCATCTACCGGTCGGAGTCGACCAGGCGCTCGCCTCCGATGCGCCGATCGTGCTCGTCGACGCCGCCGACCCCGTCGCTGCCGCCGACGAGCTCCGGCGACTCGATCCGGGTCTGATCCTCTGGGCCGGCCTGCCCGACGACCTGGCGGCAACCGAGACGCTGCTCGACGTCGACCTCGACCAGATCGCCCAGCCAGGCATCGATGATCCGGAGCCTCTCGGCCTCGGCGGTGCGCCTGCTCTCGACGGCGCAGGCCACGTCTGGCTCGCCGCACCCGAGCAGGCAACGACCCTGCTGGCATCGCTCCCGGCGATCGCGGCCGGCAGCGGCACCACTCGCCTGATCACCGACCTCGAGCCCGAGATCTTGGGCCGTGACCTGCTCGGCATCGATCCCGCGAATGCCACCCTCGTCGACGGGACCGATCCCACCGGTCGGTGGCGCATCGAGTTGGCCCTCGGCGGCAGCACGCTCCCGGGGGGAGGCACCACGCTGTTCCCCGATCGTCGCATCATCGCGTTCTACGGAAGTCCGGTGACCTTCCGTCTCGGACTGCTCGGCGAGCAGAACCCACAGGCGACGATCGAACGGTTGGCTCCGGTCGTCGAGTCCTACCGGATTGGTGACGAGACCCTGATTCCCGGCTTCGAACTGATCGCGACCGTGGCCGATTCCGCCGCCGGTGACGACGGCAACTATTCCAAGGAACTCGATCCCGAGGCGCTGCGCGAGTGGATCGACATTGCCGTCGCCAACGACGTCTACGTGATCATCGATCTCCAGCCCGGGCGCACCGACTTCCTCACCCAGGCGAAGATCTACGACGAATATCTCCGTCTCCCGAACGTGGGATTGGCCCTCGACCCCGAATGGCGCATCGGTCCAGACGACGTCCACCTCGTCAAGGTCGGCAGCGTCGACGCTGCCGAGGTGAACGAGGTCGTCGACTACCTGGTCGACATCGTGCGCGAGGAACACCTGCCCCAGAAGGCACTCGTGCTGCATCAGTTCCAGACGGCCATGATCACCAACCGTGAACTCATCCAGACACCACCGGAACTGGCGGTCGTCATCCACGTCGACGGTCAGGGCCCCCTCGGAACCAAGTACGGCACCTACGACACCATGCTGGGCGATCTCATCGGTCCCGACCAGAACCTGTGGTGGGGCTGGAAGAACTTCCTCGACGAAGACACCCCGATGGCGACCCCCGAACAGACCAACGCGGTCGACCCGCTTCCGGTCATCGTCACCTTTCAGTGAACGACCAAAAATGACTCGACCGGCAGCTTGCGCCACCGGCCGAGGTCCCGGTTCCCGCCGAGAAGTTGTAGAGGCCAAATGGGAGAGGTGACCTCGACAGGGATAGCTTCGGTCAGATTCCCGATGTCCTGAGCCAAATGAGCCGAATGACCCCCCTGTTGGCCACGCAGCACGCCGTGGGCGACCACTGCACCCGCAGCGACCACTGATCCATGCGCATCTACGACCACCAGGCCTTCACCGTCGAACGACTCCTCGAAGCCAAAGGCAGCACCACCGTCACCGTTGCCCTTCCGGCCAAGAACGAGGCGCCGACGATCGAGGCCATCATCGA